>MWVV01000423.1_pt1 | contig 15381 bp, 10 predicted proteins | sample 1047281 | NCBI WGS metagenome assembly MWVV01 (sample SAMN06349986, study PRJNA376086) | soil metagenome | isolation source: PT-2 sample Antarctic (ecotone) soil | place: Antarctica | collected 2015-01-13 | reverse complement strand
GGGCAGATGAGGAAAAACAGACGCGCCGCATCGAAGGGAAAACTAGCGTGCCGGGCGCGACTGGTATCCGCGATGCCGCCGATAAATATCTGCAGCGCAACGCCCGCGAGCTTGGCATCGCGCCGATTATCAACTCGAAAGACGCTGGCAGCGGCTTGCGCGTCATCGACGAAAAAAAATCGCTCACCGGCACGCATCTGACTTACCGGCAGTTTTATAATAATTTGCCTGTTTTTAACGAGCAGTTAAAAGTTTCAGTCAACAAAAATCTACAGGTTACGCAGGTCAGCAGTGATGTCGAACCGGTTGGCGCGGGAAGCAAAGGCGGTTTTGATACAAGAGTCGGCGGCAGCGAAGCCGATGCCATCAAAGCGGCGATTGCGGCAGTTAAAGCCACGGGCGCGCCGACCAATCCGCCAAAAGCTGAAGCCGGAATTATCACGAGCAAAGATACGGATGCGGCGACCGTCTACCGCGTGACGTTCAGCACAAAAAATCCGGGTGCGGCGTGGGTGGTTTTGGTCGACGCGAAAACATTGGAAGTTTTATCGGTCAGAAATGTCGCCCGCTACGCCGTCGGCAGGGGAATGGTTTTCAAACCGAACCCGATTGTGTCGAGCGGTTTGACAACTTTTAAGGATAACAACGATGCCAATTCGATTGCGCTGAATAAACAGAGAGTTTCGGTCGTTTTGCAGGATTTAGATAATTCCGGCACTCTGAGCGGAACTTACGCGACGACGAAACCGACCAGAACTTTTAAGCGCGCCGTGAGCAAAACGCGCGTCTTCAACTATTTGCGTTCGGACGACCGTTTCGAAGAAGTAATGGCTTATCATTATGTGACCGAACCGTCGCGTTATGTCGCGCAACTTGGGTTCGATATGAAATCAATATTGGGCGGACGCGCGCTTCCGATTGACGTCAATTTTGAAAATATCGAAAACGCGTTTTTTGACCCGATTGAAAAACAGCTTGCGTTTGGCAGCGGCAGCGTTGATACGGCTGAGGACGCGACCGTGATTGTTCACGAATTCGGACACGCCCTGCTCGACCATCAGGCGCCGAATTTTGATACGGGCAGCGGTTACACCGAAGGCGGCGCGATTCACGAAGGATTCGGCGATTATTTAGCCGCTTCGTTTTTTGCCGGCACCGGTTTCAAAAAAGGCGAGTGGAGCGCCTTTCTCGGTTCCTGGTTTGCCGCCGGAATTCCCGAACTAAATACTGGCGCCACGCCGCCGCATCTGCGCTCGATGGTCAACACCAAACACTACCCTGAAAATTTGGATGAAATGGGCGAACCGCACAACAACGGCGAAATCTGGAGTGCGACGCTCTGGGACATTTTCAAAAAAGTCGGCAAAAAACCAGCCGACACTTTGATTATCGAATCAAATTTCCGCTTAAACGGAGCAGCGAATTTTGCCGATGCCGCAAATAATATTTTAGCCGTTGACAAAGAACTTTATGAGGGGCGCAACCAAGCCGCTTTACGCGGAATTTTTGTCAAGCGCGGCATTCTCAAATAATGTTTTTTATTTTGGACTAATTATTTCCGCTTAAAGTCGGAGAAAGTAATTATGAAAAAGAAAATTAAATTTTGCGGCAATTTTGTTCTGGCAATCATCTGTGTGCTGACACTCGCGCCGCGCGGTTTTATGCAGACGCAAGACGTAAGAATGGCAACGGCGGCGCAAACCAAAGAAGCCCCGAAATTTGCGCTGCTCGTTGGAATTAATAACTATACAAGTCCGACGATCAGAGATTTAAACGGCACGCACAACGACGTGAATATTGTAAAAAATTTGCTGGTTGAACAATATAAATTCAAAGAAGAAAAAGTTAAAGCTGCTCCAAAACCTGTGCCGTGTGGACAACAAACCGCCGCTTCTCCGGTGAAAACGCTTTGTTCGGAGCAGGCGACGCAGGCGGCGATTATTGAAGCGTTTGAAAAGCATTTGATTGCAAATGCGGAAAATTATCAAAAGCAGAATAATGTTTCGCCGGATAAAGGCGTGACCGTAGTTTTTTATTACAGCGGACACGGTTCGACTCTGCCGGATGAGCCGGGCGGCGATGAGTCCGACGGTATTGACGAAACAATCGTCGCGGCGGATTCCGACAACTATGGTGCGAAGGACATCCGCGACGATAAATTTGAAGAATTGTTTGGAAGACTAAAAAAATTTACGAGCAATGTGACGTTTATTTTTGACAGCTGCCATTCGGGAACGGTGACGCGCGGAAACGGTATTAAAAGCGTCGAACGAAATTTTAAATTAGCCGGTGGAACAAGTCGCGGCGACAGCACAAATCTGGCGGACAATATGAACGCAGACGCGAGCTACGTCACGATTTCGGGTAGTCTCCCGAACGAAAAATCGCAGGAAGATTATTTTCCGATTGAGAAACCCAAAGCCGGCGCCGCCAAAGATCAATTAAACGGCGCGCTGACTTATTATTTGGTGCAGAACCTCCGCCGTAATCCCGATGCGACTTATCGCGAAATTATGAATCAGGTGCAAACAACCGTTGTTAATTTGAAAAGGGGACAAACTCCGCAGGCGGAAGGCGCGATTGACCGCGTTGTTTTCGGTTCAGGCTCGGGGCGGCAGAAAACTCCGATTTTTATCAAAAGCTCGGAAGTTGTCAAGAGGACATTCGACGGCAAAGAAACCGAAGTAAATGAAATTCAGATGGATGTCGGTACCATTGCGGGCGCGCAAAACGGTGGTGTGGTAGCTGTTTATAACCCGAAAGCGCGGGAGCTTGAAGGCGACAAAGATAAAATCGCCACCGGCTCAATCACTTTCGCCAATGCTTTTAGTTCAAAAGCGGACGTTGTTTTGACCGACAAAACAATAAAAACCGTGCCGCTCGATGCCAAAGTTGTCCTTGTCACGCCAAACTTCAGCGATAAAAAAAGAATAACCGCGCTTGATTTTCCGGGCGACGCACGCGGCGTGCAAGCTGACACGATGACGCGACTGACAGATATTTTGAAAAATAATCAACTTCTTGAAACAGTGAGGGTTGATGACCTTTTACCAAAATTAAATGCCAAAAAAGAAAGCGGCATTGTTGCTGCGCCCGAATGGGATGTGGCGGTAGTGCGCGGAACTTATAAGGATTTTACATTCGGAAACTTTCAAGTCGAGATCAAGGACGCAAAAGTTCCGGCGGACGCGGAAGAAATTTATTTTCTGGCAAATCGCAGTGGAATGCCGCTTTATAATTTTTGGGTACGCACCGCCGATGAAAACGCCGTGAAAATTATCAGAGACGCGCTCGAAAGACACGTCCGGGTTGAAAATCTGCGTCTGCTCTCCAACACCGCTTCAAAACTTACCGAACAGATTCAATTTGAACTGGTTAGATTGAGCGGCTACAACGTTACGGATTCAAATTCTAACCCGCCGAAATGCGCGATTACGCCGGATGAGCAAAATAAATCGATGCAGTTTAAGTCGGGCGATTTGTTTTATGTGAAAATGACCAGCACCGCCGAAAAGAATCTTTATGTTTATCTCTATTCAATCGGAACGAGCGGCAAAATAAATTTGCTCTATCCGACACAGAATGCCAAGGAAACCTTAAAGCCGAACTTACCTTTTACAAGTGTGGCGGCAAGCGGCTGTTACGGAATTTTTCAAGTCGGTAAAGCGGAAGACACGCCGCCCGGAAAAGAAACTCTCAAATTGATTGTGACAACTCAGCCGTTTCCGGCAGAGCTTCTCACATCGCCCGCCGTTGCAAAAGCTGCGCAACGCGACGGCAGCGCATTATCAAAATTATTATCGCAAACAACGACCAATCAACGCTCCGGACCGATCGAAATTTCCGTCAGCGACTGGGTCACAAAAGATATCAACATCGAAATAGTTCGTTAATTGTGATGATTTGGCGTTGAATAAAATTCTAAACTTTTAATCCACCGCTGTAATCTTTTTCTGATTTTCGTCACTCGACTAATGTAAAGGCTGTTATAAAAATCAGTAACACGAGGAAAAATAAAGTGAATGTAATAATAAATAATTTGAATTTTTTGAAACGTAAATCAGCGAGAGTATTGATGTCGGGCGCGTGGGCGGCAATTTGCCTGTCAATTTTTTCAGCAATCATCGTTGGACAAAACCGGCAGCTTCAAAGCATTGACGAAAAACGTTACAAACCGCAGCTCATCGTGCAAACCGGACACTCTGATACGGTTTTTTCGGTTGTCTTTTCGCCTGATGGAAAAGTTTTGGCGAGCGGAAGCGTTGATAAGACCATCAAGCTCTGGAACGTCGAAACCGGACAGGAACTTCGGACTCTGTCCGGACACGGCGCTCGGGTTAATACGGTTGTCTTTTCGCCTGACGGAAAAGTTTTGGCGAGCGGAAGCAGCGACCATTTGATAAAGCTTTGGAACGTCGAAACCGGTGAGGAACTTAAAAATATCGAAGGACATTCCGATTGGGTTTTTTCGGTTAAATTTTCGCCTGACGGAAAAGTTTTAGCAAGCGGGAGCCGGGACAAAACCGTAAAGTTGTGGAATATCGAAACCGGGCGGGAAATTAAAACTCTGACGGGACATGCCGATACTGTTATGTCAATTGTGTTTGCGCCCGACGGCAAAACTCTCGCCAGCGGCAGTTTGGACAAGACCATTAAATTGTGGAGTGTCACCGGGGGACAGGAAATAAAAAGTTTCGCCGGTCATTCGGAAAGCATTAACGCGGTCGCGTTTGCGCTCGACGGCAGAACACTGGCAAGCGGCGGTTCAGATAAAACAATCAAATTATGGAATATCGAAACCGGACAGGAAATTAAAACTCTGACGGGACATACGGAAGGTGTAATGTCGATTGTGTTTGCGCCCGACGGAAGAACGCTGGCAAGCGGCGGCGCTGATAAAAACATTAAGTCTTGGAACGTCGCCAGCGGACAGGAAATAAAAAGTTTTGCGGAGCCTAACGGGTATATTGTTTCGGTCGCATTTTCACCAAACGGGAAGACGGTAGCAAGCGGTGTTTGGAGTCACGACCACACTATCAGGTTGCGGGATATCGAAACCGGACTGGAAATTTTAACGCTGCGCGGACGTTCTTCCCAAATTCTTTCGGTGGCATTTTCTCCTGACGGCAGAAGATTGGCGAGCGGTGTCGGTTTTTTTGGAGATGTGCAGCTCTGGAATATTGAAACCGGTCAAGCGCCGAAGATTCTCAAAGGAAGTCTGGGTCGCCGTGCTTTTCGCGTTGACACGCTTAAATTTTCGCTTGACGGAAAAACTCTGGCGAGCAACAACGGAAATGTCAATTTCCTTAATCTGTGGGACGTAGAAAGCGGGAAAGAGATAAAATACGAAAGAGTGCCGCCCTGGGTGTTGGGTAACAACCGCTTTAATGTTGTTAATATCAACGGCAGGAAAATCCAGGCTGAACAAGACAAAGCACAAATTAAACTCAGCGATTTCGAGACAAAAAAGGAAATCGGCACGCTCATTGCGATTGATGATCAGGAATGGGTCGTTTTTACGCCCGAAGGACGCTTCGACGCTTCCGAAGACGCGCAGAGATTGATGCACTATTCTTACGGTTTAGAAATTATTAATCTTGAACAACTCAAGGAAATGTATTACGAGCCGGGACTTCTGCAAAAGCTTCTGGGCTTTAACCGTCAGCCACTGCGCCCGGTTGTCGCCATCGGAAATATTAAACTTCACCCGGAAATTGTTGAGCAAAAGGTTGAACCAAAGACAACGAAGCTCAATATCAAATTAAGAAATCGCGGCGGCGGCATCGGGCGCGTTGAAGTGCGTGTCAACGGCAATGAATTAACCGGTGACGCACGCGCTGGCAAAGCGTTTGAGCCGACCGCTAAACAAGCGGATTTAACGGTGGAAATTCCTCCTAAAAGGCTTCGGGCGGGAGCGAATAAAATTGAAGTTGTCGCGTGGAACCTCGACGGCAGCGTCAGAAGCCGCGGCAGCGAAATAAATTTCAATTCGGGGAACGAACGCGCTGAAACGAAAGGCGTTGAAGTGATCAAAATATCGGTCGACAAAAAGCCTTCCGAGATAAATTTCTACGCCGTCGTTTCCGGCATTTCCGATTACGAAGGCAGCGCGCTTGACTTAAGATACGCGGCAAAAGATGCCGAAGATATTTCAAAGGCTCTTACTCTCGCCGCCCGCAAATACTTTTGCAATGAGGAATTAGCCGGAAAAAAGCCTTGTGGGCGCGTCCATCTGCGCCTGCTTAGCACCGAAAAAGAAAAGTCTTCGCAATTTGCCGGTTTGCCTGATGTGGCAGATTTTCAGCGGCTTGAACCAACCAAGCAAAATTACCAGAATGTTTTTAGCGAAATTGCCCAAAAAGCCAAGCCGGAAGATGTCGTGATTGTTTATTTATCGGGACACGGCACGGCGATTACGAGTGCGGAAGCCATCAAAGAAAGCGCGTTTCCCGATATGTATCTGTATGCGACGCGCGATGCGACGACGCTCGACCGCGCCATAATGGTCAATCAATCTGAGCGTTTGAGCAAAACCGTCAACAGCCTGGAACTGGCAAAATGGGTTTCCGAAATAAAAGCCGACAAAAAGGTGATGATTTTCGACACGTGCGCGGCGGGCGCGGCGCAAAAGGATTTAACTTCGCAAACCAGAGCGGTTGACGCGCTGCAAGTTCGTTCAATCGACCGCCTGCGCGAACGCACCGGCTTTTATATTTTGATGGGTTCAGCGGCGGACGCGGTTTCCTACGAAGCCAACGAATTTCGACAGGGACTTCTCACATACTCTCTGATTGAAGCGATGACCAACGACAAAGGTTTGCGCGACGGTAAATTTCTTGATGTCGAAAAATGGTTCGCCTCCGCCGAAGACAAAGTGGAAAACTTGGCAAAAGGCATCGGCGGCGTGCAGCGTCCGAGTTTTTTTAAATCGAATTTCGCAAAAACTTTTGACATCGGACGCATCGAGCGCGAAGAACAACTTCTGCTTCCCCTTGCCCAAAGAGTGCCGCTCATCCTCCAGCCCGAACTGCGTGAAGCCGGTAAATTCACGGACAAAGAGCGCCTTACAGAAAAACTCGAAGTTCGTCTGCTCGAACAAAGCGCGTCAAACGTTCGCGGCGAAGGCGCGGCGGTCAATTATATAAAGGCGACAACGGCGACAAACGGTTTAAGCCCGCGCGGATTTTACACGTTTAATACCGATGAAACAATCACGATTGACGTTTCCCTCATCCGGGACGAGGAAGAAATAGCCAAAGTTAAAGTAACGGCAACAAAAGTAGAAATTATTGAAAAACTTTTGCAGGAAATAATTAAAGCAGTGCAGATAAAAAATATTTGAAAAGATATACGCTTGATACTCCAAAGAAACGAATTATAATTTAAGAAGGTCGATTAATAAAAAATTTTCTCGCTTCTCTCGCTGACGAACAATCAAACTGCGGAATATCTCTCTCCCTAAATTTCCGCAGTTTGATTTTCTAACTTATATCTCCAAAACGATGCTGCAAAATTGTGGCGATAGAAATTGCCGCCGTTTCAGCGCGCAAAATCCTACCTTTGAGTGTGATAATTTGAAAATTCTTGTCACGCGCAAATTCGATTTCCGCATCGTCCCATCCGCCTTCCGAACCGATAATTGCGACGACCTTTTTATTTGTCTTGACGCCGGAAAAACCGCTTCCGTTTCTCTCCGCAAATAAAAGTAAATTTGCATCGCCGAAAATTTTTGAGGCAGAATTTATAAACTCCTTGAAATCAACCGGCATTTCAATTTGCATCAACGTGGCGCGTCCTGATTGTTTGCTCGCGTCAATGATAATTTTTCGCCAGCGTTCCAGTTTTTTTTCGCTGTCTTTCGATTTCGCGTCGGCGCGTTTCGTGTTGAGCGGAACAAGCTTTGTAACGCCTAATTCGACCGCCTTTTGCACAACCAAATCGAACTTTTCGCCTTTGAGGAGCGCCACAACTAATGTTAAATCTAAACCGGATTCCGGCGCGGTCGGTGCGATTTTTTTAATAATTCGCAGAACTGTTCCTTTTTTTTCAAGTTTCTCGATTTCGCAAAAAAACTCTCTGCCTTCGCCATCGAAAGCCTGCACGTTTTCACTGCTCCGCAGACGTAGAACATCACGCAAATGTCTTGATTCTTCAACACTTAAGGTGATTTTCGACTCGTTAAAATTTTCGGAGGGCGCATAGAAGCGTCGCATTTCTTAAAAAGAACGCATCGTTAATTTCTCTGTAAATCCAAAACATCCGTTCTGGTAATAATGCCGGTGATGCGTTTGAAGTCTTCGATTAAAACCGCCGGCGATTTTTGAAGTTTTGTTTTTATATCGTTGAAACTTGCGTCAACGTCGAGCACCGGAAAACTTTCGTCCATCACTTTGCTCACTTTTGCGTTCAGCAATTCGCGGTCTCCGAGCAATTTGGTTAAAACGCGGCTTTCGCGAAGTGAGCCGACCGAAGTGTTTGCTTCCAAAACGGGAATTTGCGTTACGCCGTTTTCATTCATTTTTGCCAGTGCAATACTAATAATTTCATCGGGCGCGACAAATATGAGTTCGGTCGGAGCGCCGGAATTTTTCGTTTCGTTGATTAGCCCAGCCGTAATTTTTTGCGGTTCGAGCAGAAGTTTTTCCTTCATCCATTCGTCCGAATGAAATTTTGTTAAATAATGCTCGCCCGTATCGCACACGATAAAAACAACCAAGTCATCTTCGTCGAGTTTTTTTGCTACCTTCAGCGCGGCGGCAAAATTTGTTCCGGTCGAGCCGCCGCAAAAAATGCCTTCGGTGCGGGAAAGCTGACGCGCCAGTTCAAACGATTCGCGGTCGGTGATGTTGATAATTTCGTCAATAATTTTCATATCGGCGTTGCCGACGGGCAGGGATTGTCCGATGCCTTCGACGAGATATGGCGTGGCTTCCGGAACTTGACCGGAATCCTTGTAGGTTTTAAAGATCGAGCCGTACGGGTCTGCTCCGATGATTTTTATATTCGGATTTTTCTCTTTCAAATATCTGCCCGTGCCGCTGATTGTACCGCCCGTGCCGATGCTCGAAACAAAATGCGTGATGCGTCCGTCCGTGTCATTCCAGAGTTCGGGTCCCGTGGTGCGGTAATGCGAGGCGGGATTTGCCGGGTGATTATATTGATCCGGATAAAAACAATTTGGCGTTTCCTTCGCAATTCGTTTTGCAGTTTCAACATAATGCTCGGGCGTGCCGTGCTTGGACGCGGCGGGAACAACGACTACATCCGCGCCGAGCGATTTCAGATAGCGCGATTTTTCCATCGAAACTTTATCGGTCAAAACAAAAATACACTTGTAACCTTTAACCGCTGCCGCGAGCGCCAGACCGATTCCGGTATTACCGCTCGTTGCTTCGATAATTGTTCCGCCGGGCTTTAATAAGCCGTCTTTTTCCGCCGCTTCAATCATCGAAATGCCGATGCGGTCTTTGACCGAAAAGCCCGGATTGAGGTTTTCCATTTTGGCGAAAATTTGCGCTTTAATTTTGTGCCGGGCGGCGAGAGCGTTGATTTTGACGAGCGGCGTGTTGCCGATCAGCCCTAGAACATCGTTATAAAATTTCATTTGTCTCCGATAAGATTGCCTTAAAAACTAAGTTATAAAAATAATAATGTCACAATTTTAGCCTTTGTCTCCAACTCTGCAAAACCGAAACCGGGAAATAATTTTTTAGAACCCGTTTCAAAAATCATTCCTTAGCGTAACTTTGCGAAAGCCTTTGCAAACCTTCGCGTTACCGTTACGCGTTTTCAAATCAGCAGGTGCAAATAACGCCAGGTGTAACGCAAAGAAACGCTGAGTGATTTTTGAAACCGTTTGTAATATGAAATAAATGACCGAAAGAAAATTTTATCCGTTATTGTTTGGCAAAGAATTTTTGTTTTTTCGCCAGCAGTGGCGCCGGATTATTCGTAATAATTGCATAAATGCCTAAATCAAGTGCCCGTTTTACCCAAATAGAACTGTCGGCAGTCCAAATTATTGTCGCTAGACCTTTATTTTCCGCCCTTTTCACGAGTTCTTTAGTCGCCAGCGAGTAATGCAGTGAAATTTCGTCTGCTCCGCACTTTTCGGCTTTTTGCAGAATGTGTTTTCTTTTGCGGACAACGGTCAGGATTTTTGGAGAAAACAGCGCGGCAGTGCGAGCTTCAGGAAGCAAATTGCGTGCTTGAACGAGGGCGCCCAAATTAAAACTTTTGAGAACAATTCGGGCAAGCAAATTTGTCTGCCCGATAGCTTGGCAAACTGCCTGGACAAGCGAGCCGGTTTCGGCTTTTTTGCATTTCATTTCGACATAAACCAAGCCTTTGTAATCTTCCAAAAATTTTAGCAACTCAGAAAAAGTCGGAACGGTTTCACGAGCAAATTGGTCATCGGCTTTTTTCGGATATTTCGAGTTAAACCAGGAACCGACATCAAAGGTTTGCAGCTCTTCGGAAGTATATGAGGAAACGCGCCCTTTTTTATCAGCTAAACGCTTTAGGTCTGCGTCGTGGATGACCACCGGCACGCCGTCCTTCGCCAGACGCACATCAAGTTCGATGCCTTCCGCGCCGTCTTCAATCGCCCGCCCGAAAGCCGCCAAAGTATTTTCCGGCGCGAGCGAGCTTGCTCCGCGATGGGCGATAATCAGAGGCTTTTCGGCAATTGATTCCATTAAAAAGTGAAAAAGTGAAAAAGAGAAAAGGTGAAAGAGTAAAAAAGTTTTTTGATTTTATGCGGCATTAGCTTTTGAGTGTTCAAACTTTCACTCTTTATCTTTTTCACTTTTAACCTTTTTCACTTTTTCTCCAAAAGAAAAATCATTTTTGACCAGCCTATCGGCTCTGTAAACGGAAAATTATAATCACCGACAATCTCGAAATACTGTTCCGCAGTTTGTTTTGTTTTCTCGATTGAGTGCGTCTTAAAGTTATATAAAATTTCCAAAACCGAACCGACCAGCGAAGGTTTGACCGGAATTAAAACAAGTTTCGCGCCTTTTTTCAGAACTCTTGCAAATTCTTTTAAGCCTTCTTCAAGCGAGACATATTCCAAAACGCCGCACGTAATAATCAAATCAAAAGTTTTGCCTGCGAAGGGAAGCTGCAAAATATTGCCCTGCACAGCGCAAATGTTTTCTGCATCGGTTTTTTCGTCTTTCTCAAATTGTTCGCGCGCGATTTTGAGCGAATTGATCGAAAGGTCGAGAGCGAAAGTTTTTTTCGGGCGAAATCCCGCGCCGTGAAACGCGAGCGTCACAATGCCGGTTCCGCTTCCCGCATCTAAAACAAGCGAATCGGAGCCCAGATCAATTTCAAGCGAGCTCAAATATTTTGCCACCGAATCTCGATAACCGTTTACTTTCATTGCCAGATTATGAACATCGGCGATGCGGTCGTAAAAATTTTGAGTTTCGCTTTTTGAGGTTCCGGATTCTTGTGACATTTATTAGGGATTTAAGATTCAAACTTAAAGATTCAAAATTATACATCCTAAATCTCAGAACCTGTTTGGAAACTAAGCTTTGGTCAGAAGTTCGGGTAATTTCTAATGTGTGAAAAAGGAAAAATATCCGACTTAGCTAACCGATAGCTAATGGAATCATATCAAAAGGTTCTTTGAAAGCGGAAACAAAGGTTGACGAACGCGCCAGTTAGAATTACGTGAAGCGATCAATGATATTTTTTACGTTTGGGTAAGTAGAATTCAATAGCGTTACTGACCACCGGATTATCCGAAATTATATAGCGTTTATTATTTTCAGAGGTAGCAACGCAACTTGGCGAAGAATGCACGAAGAATTTGGAGGTCAAGCGCGAAAAAAGGTCGGCAAACTTATCAATCACATGGTAATTCTAAACTAACCCAGCTTGGTTGCCATAACCACTCATTGACAACAATCAATCCTTTTGTTGTCTTTTTAATTACATAAATGCTAAAAGTCATATCAATTCAGAATTTTACCCGTGCAAGGATGTTTTATAATTGGATCCGGTGCATCCGCCGGTATTTTATCCCAATCGATCGGATTTAATTTTTTATTGATTTGGAGAACTATTCGTTCTACTCGTTCGGAATGATGAAATTTTTCACCCGAAATTTTACACAATTCTCGCAGAGCCTTTTTCTCATCTCCCATTGCTTGATAAACAGCCGCCAGATCCATAATTATGTATTTCGCATAAACATGCGAATCAGTATTTGAAAAGACAGACAAACGGTTGAATTGGTAGAATTTTCTTCTGTATGGAAAATCAACTGATGCAAATTTACCTGTTTGTCTGTCAAATCTACGATACCGATTCCGAAACTTGTTTTCAACGCTTGAGCAACAATAACGAGCCGTTGTTTACTGACCAGGAACTAATTACGATTTGGTTCTTTGCTCATCTGAGCGATTTAGCGCAGAAAAAACAAATGCACTCATTTATCAAAAACTATTGGTCGGCTTGGTTTCCGCGCTTTCCGGCGTATCAGACCTTCGTTTATCGGCTTAATTTGTTAGAGCCGTCTTTTCAGACTTTCGGCAAAGTTCTGCTCAAATCGCTGCACCCACAACCGGCAGTCGGGATTGACCGCATCGCCTGTTCATTGCCGGTGATGCTCGCCCAACAAGGTCATTCCTATTCGGCAAAAGTTGCCCGCGAGATTGCCAATGCCGGATTTTGTGCCGCGAAAAAGACGCGCTTTCACGGCGTTCGGTTGCACGTCGTTGCCGAGCGGCAAGTCGGCAGATTGCCCAAACCCATGCATATTTGGCTGCGCGAGGCTTCTTCTGCGCACGACTCGAAAGCGTTTGCAAACCAAACTCTCGCATTGCCGGAGGCAACCCTCTTCGGCGACCTGGCTTACCCGACCCGCCAAATCATTGCTTTGTTAAAAGAACAAAATACAAAACTGATTGCGACGCAGAAAAAACAAAAAGGCAAAGAACTCTCTGAAACTCAAAAGTATTACAATCGCTTGGTGAGCAAATTCCGGCAGCCGATTGAAAGTTTATTCAACTGGATAATTGAGAAAACGAATATCCAAAGGGCAAGCAAGGTTCGTTCAACCGACGCTTTGTTAATACATTGTTGGGGCAAACTTGCCTTTGCCTTCTTTTTGCTCGTTTTCTACTACTGATCCGTATCCATATATTTTAATATTAATCTGAAAATCGGAAATCACAAATAAAGTTTTGACAGGAATCCGGATAGTGTAATTCGGCTCAATAAAATAATTTTTTATAAATTTTTCAAAAAAAGTAAATTGTAGCTTTAACAAAAAAAACAAAATTTGTGGCAAACTTAAACTTGCAATAAGCATCTAAAGGGCACATTTACTCCCAATACCATACTAAAATTTATACTTTTCCGTTTGTTGGGGTTGTTTATATCGGACTCATATATCTAAACATTAAATAAAATCAAATAATCCTGGAGAAAAGAAAAAGATGAAAAGGTTCTTTATTTTACTGGCAGTAATAGCGCTTTTCGGCGCGATGACTTTAACTTCTTATGTTCAAGCCGATAAACGTGCATCCGATGCCCAAGCACAGAACAGACCGGACGCTGCTCCCGACGAGTATTTTGTAGCCTTTAGAGATTCCTTAACGGAAAACGATAAAGCAAACGTGCGTGCAACAGGAGCAAGAATAAACGGTGAGTTTCCTGAAGTTCGCGCTGTAGCGATTAAAGTAAGAAACGAGCATCAGCTTGCTGCTTTGCAGAGAAATCCCAGAGTAGAGTATGTTGAAGCCGTTCCCATGCGATACAAGATGGGTCTGTCCACCGCTCAACTTGCCCCCACAGCAACGAACGGACTATACGGGCTAATTACTACTAAATCTACCGTTGTGCAGAGTCGAGGCGTTACGGGCGCAGGTATTAACGTAGGTGTTGCCGATACGAGCCTTGATTACCTTCATCCTGACATCCAAGGTAACTACCGAGGCGGCATAGACACAGTTGGCATCGGCGATAGCGATCCAATTAACGATGATGGCGAAACGCACGGCACGCATGTTGCCGGAACAATTCTGGGCGTTAATAACACTCAGGGAGTTTTCGGCGTAGCTTACACTGCCAATCTTTACCACGCGCGTGTGCTTGGTCCAAATGGCGGCACAACTACGGATATTATGGAAGGCGTGCGTCACCTTGTCGAAGTGCGCGGCTGCAAAATCATCAACTTGAGCTTGGGCGGCGGTCGTAAATCCAGAACGGAAGAGAATTTTTACAAAGAAATGCGCAACAAAGGCGCACTTGTCGTTGCCGCAACCGGCAATGATGGTACTACGACAGTAAGCTATCCCGCAGCTTATGCGGTTAACATTGCAGTTGGAGCAGTTGATAAAAACAACGTTGTCGCAAGTTTCTCAAATCGAGGTTCAGCTATTGATGTTGTAGCTCCGGGCGTCGGCGTTCTTTCATCTGTACCGAGAGGGCAGGGCAGTGAATCCTCTGTAACTAACGGCACCGCTTCTTACACATCTTCTGGTATGGAGTTTGCGGGTAAGACTTCGGGCACTTCAGGAAATTTAGTTGACTGCAAGTTGGGTCAAGTAGGCGAGTTTCCGGCAGAGGTAGCTGGCAAGATCGCTTTGATTCAACGCGGCACTATTGACTTTGCAACTAAAGTTACTAACGCTATGAATGCCGGCGCAACGGCTGCCATCCTCTACAATAATGCAGCGGGTGACTTCACCGGTACGCTCGGCACAGCTACGACAGCTGACGGGCGCGCATGGATTCCAGCCGTTACCGTCTCCGATACAACCGGTGCAGCCCTCAAAGGTAATGTGGGAACATCTGCTACTGTTGTTGATGGAGCTAGCGATTGGGATTATTACGACGGCACGTCAATGGCAACCCCGCATACGGCAGGTGTCGTTGCTCTCATTTGGTCTGCCAATCCAGCACTTTCAAACACGACGGTTGAAAGCTATTTGTTTACTACTGCTACGGATTTAGGCGCGGCAGGTTTCGATACCACATACGGACGCGGTATCGTCAATGCTGACGCCGCAGTTGCAAAAGCAGGTAAATAGGCAATCGCCTGTTTAAGTCGAAGTAAAACCAGCGAGAGGTCAATCTATAACCTCTCGCTGGTTTTTTTGTTTGAGGAAATTATCTTTGTTTACACTGTGAGAGAAAATCAATAGATGTTAAAGAATATTTTCATGACATGTAAATGTACGTAGGACTTTGTGCTAATTGAATGAAAAGCTTTTTCTAATGAACCGAAATTTCCAAACCAAAACTAGAATTACCAAAATAGAAAATCTCATACTCAAACTTTCTTCTTGCTTGGTTTATACATTTGACTTGATTTTACGCCCGGTAAACAAAAACAATGACTGCTGTATTTTGTATGTG
>MWVV01000421.1_pt1 | contig 15408 bp, 19 predicted proteins | sample 1047281 | NCBI WGS metagenome assembly MWVV01 (sample SAMN06349986, study PRJNA376086) | soil metagenome | isolation source: PT-2 sample Antarctic (ecotone) soil | place: Antarctica | collected 2015-01-13 | reverse complement strand
GTGGTTTTTTCCGGTTCTCGCGTCAAAATCTACCAGCACTAAGCCGTCGCGCATAGCCTGTAAGAACTTTTCAAAATCGAATCTAACCAGCTTTTTTATACTTTGGTAGTGGTAAAATTCCTGCCCGTCAATTTTCTTAACGGCTGCCTGAACATAAAAACAATTTGTTAATTTTGCGCCGAGCGCGTGGTGTAGGTCGTCAAAGCCCCAGTATGGCTGCGGGTCCAATTCGCCTAAATTTGCGGCTTTGGCTTCAACGCTTTTTAACCATTCGGCGTGTTTTACTGCAACGGCTGAACTATCGAACGAAATTAAAACTTTCCGCTCCGCTTCGTCAATTACAATCTTAAAACCTCGGTCGGTTCGGTTCAGCCCGTTTATCGTCTGCCTAAAACTTAAAAAGTGTTCGGGGTGCCTTTTTCCTGCTTCTTTGTGCGCCCATCCATAAAACGGCAAAAGGGTTGAAACTACCAATTTCAAAGCTCGCGGGCTTGGTTCAACGTGTAGCAGCGTCGTTAATGAAGTGCCTTTAATCCGGGCGGCTTTTAATTCCCATTCTGCCGCGTTCGGCAGCGGTAAATTGTTTTCTTCAATGCCTAACAAGTCCTCCAGCGTATTACCTATTCCGCCGTGGTTGCCGTGTCTGCCGCTTTCTATAAATCCTTTATCACGAATTTCCTTTAATTCTTCAATTAAACTCTCTTTAGTGTAAATTTTGGTCATGCTGTTGTGAAAAGCGAATCTTGAATTATTGTTTGTTTAATTCTATCTTCTGCAATTTCACAATAATCGGCAGAAATGTCAATTCCTATATAGTTTCTGCCCAACTGCTTGGCTGCCACGGCGGTCGTGCCGCTTCCTGAAAACGGGTCAAGTATAATTTGCGCCTCGGTGCTTTCAATACAGCGAAGCGGCAATTTAAGGGGAAACGGTGCGGGGTGTTTATTCTTCATTTCCTGCGTAAATTCCCAAATGTCGCCGAATCCGTTTGCTCCTTTTGCTAATTTGAAACTTTTCTTTGCTATCAAATAAATTACTTCGTAGGTCGGCACAAAATATCCGGGGTTAAAATTAAAGCCTCCGGCGCGTTTCCAAATAATAATTTGCCGTACGGGAAAGCCTTCTACTATGTCGGCGCGGTCTTGAATCAAACCGGCTTGAACTCGCCATTTATGGTTGTAGAAAATTGCGCCGGTGTCTTTTAATAACCGCATGCTTTCGGTTAAAACTGCCCGCTGCCACTCTACGTACTCGGCGTGCGGCATTTCGTCGTTGTGCGCGGTGTAACCGTTTTGTAGCGGGTTGTTTTTCCATTTGCCGGTCTTTGTTCCGGCTTTCATTCCGTTGCCGGTGCTGTTCTTCAAATTATACGGCGGGCTGGTAACTACTAAATCAATGCTCTCGCTCGGCATCTCTTTCATTACAGTTAGGCTGTCGCCGCGAATAATTTTATTTATGTAATTTTCAATCATTTATGTATTGTGCGTTGTCAAAACGTCAAAACGTCAAAACGCTGAATCGTTAAAAGTTCACCTGTTACTTTAACAACCAATCTTTTAACAACGTATCTACCAACTCGCTAAATTCCTGCTTGTCGTCCTGCTCGAACAATCGAACCTTAACTTTTTTATAAGTGGTTATATCTATGTATGCGGTAACTTGCTTGTAATCGCTGCTGCTGCGCTTTCCCGTTGGTCTGCCTATTCGCGCTTGGGTTTCTGGCTGCGGCTCGGCTGCGGCGGTTTGTGTTGCTGCTGGCTTGGCGGCTGGCACAATATTAGTTTTTGGCGCTTTGCGGGCTTCGCCGGTTTCGCTTTTTTTGGTGGTGGTCGCTGCGCTCTCTGCGGCGGTAATTCTCTGCGCTGCTGCTGCTATGCTGCTAAATTTATTTTTTTGTGGTGGTTTCATATTTTAATATTTCCTTTGCTAAATTTGTAAATTCTTTCCATGCCTCTGTGCCGCCTTGTTTCAAATTCTCTACCGTTGTTCCGTGTAGTGCTGCGCGGGTAAAAACTGCGCGGCGGGTTATGAACGTATTAAAAAATGGTATTTCTAACTGTTCTAAAAGCTGTTTTGCTTCTTCGGCGTGGTGCGAATTTGGTTGAACTAATGTAAATAAAACTTTGTAGTTGCGGGCGTTCAATTTTTTTAATGCTTTGGTTAATTTCAGCAATGTGTCCAATGCAAGAGCGTCCGGCTGGCTTGGAATTATTAAAATATCGCTGGCTACTACTATTGTTTCTAGTTCGTCGGCGGTCGGTCGGGCTGCGGTGTCAACCACTAAATGCGTGTAAGCTCCGGCGGCTTCTAATTCGTTCTCTCGAATTACCGGAAAGCGTAAATTTCCGCGTTCGTTCCATGCCGCCGCGCTCTGGTTCTCATCGCCGTCAAGTAAAATAGTTTTGCCGCGTTTGTTCAAGGCGGCTGCAATATGCACGGCGGTTGTGGTTTTCCCTGTGCCGCCCTTGTAGTTACAAATCGAAGTAATCATATAATTTATACTAACTTATTTTTTATAAACTTTCAAACTTTCAGCGTTTTGCGTTGCTGGTTATTTTTATACTTCTCCGCTCTCTGCATAATAAATTGTTTGGCTAGCTTGGGCTTCGCCGGTTATCGCTCTCTTTTAATTTATGGTTGTAGTGTATGGCTCTGCTGCGGCTGGCGGTTCTAAAACTTTAATAATCTTTTTTTATAGTATCTAGCAACCTTTTTTTATTCATTGCCTCTAAGGTTGTGCCGCTCTTTCCAAAATAATTTTTTTTGTTTAACAACTTTTTGTTTTAGAAAATAATTTTTTTTGGGTCGCCTCCGGGCAATGCTTGTATTTTACCTGTTTAATTTATGGTTTAATTGTGCGTCTTATAACGTGGTAAGAATAAGAATAAGAAATCTTTTTTTCTCCCAACCGTTACATTATGATATGCATATTACAGCATTTCCTTTAACAACGTTTAACTATTGTTTTGTTGTTTGTTGTAAATATTAGAAAGCGTTCCGCTGTGTATTTTGGTTAATTTCTGAATTTCCCGCCGGTTTCCGCAAACCGCTTCAAGTGCTTCATAATAATTGTCTATATTTCTGCCCGCCGCGTCTTTTAACGCTTCACCGTCATCTAATTCAAAATTAAAATTAAACTTCCGGCTTTGGCTTCCTTTAATATATTGCAAATCCGAAACCATTAAGCCTTTTCTTTCAAGCTCGCGCTGAAACTTTGTGTATTTGCGTCCTGCAATATTGTTTTGCCAGCGGTCGCCGCGAATCGTAACCCACTCCCAATGGAAAACGGGTCTTATAAATTTCAGCAAGTTAAAAAACTTAATTTGTTTCCAAGCGTCGCCGGGCGCAAACTTCGCCGCCATCATTACGTCGGCGGCTGTTATTGCCGTTGTTCTGTTATGGGCGTTGTCGGGTAAAACGTTAGCAATCAGCGTAAATACTTTTTCAACTTGGCGGTCAATTTCGCCGTCTATTATTTTCCATTCGCCTCTGTTTACAGAATCGCTTAAATTATTGTGTTTGGCTCTAATCCACTCTTTTACAAAATCGCTGGTTTGTTCGGGGTTGTAGCTGCCCGTTTTCCAAAGCAAGAAAATTACGCGGTGCTGCGCGTCGTAACGCTTGTAATCGCCTTGCTGCAAGCCGTTTTCAAGCAACGCCCTGCCCTCACGTAAAAACGCGCCTTTTAAGTATTCCGGCTTTATCTGCGTAATAGTTGGCAGTTCCGCTTTTGCAAAAGGCAATTCGTTTATTTCAATCGGGCGCACGTTTTTCAGCGCGTCCAGTTTCCCGCGCAAGTCCAATTTTATAAATTGCCTTGAAAACGGGTCTATAAATTCGCTGTCAAAGCCGCAAACCAAACGGTCAGAAATATTCGGGCGCGGGTTATATTCAACGCGTGGAAAATGCCGTTTCAATACAATGCTTTGCAGTCCGGCGGTCGCGGGCTGCCCGCGCATTTCGAGTTTGAAATAAATTCTAAAATTTCCGTTTCGCCGGTAGCGCGGCGTGGTCGAGCAGAGCATTTGGTCGTGTTTAATTCCAAGCTCCTGCAATTTATCGAATACAGGCTTTTCTTGGGTTTTCGGGTTGTCAACATCAATATTTGCCCATACAGGATACCAGCGCGGCTGCAAGCCGAGGCTCTGCTCTCCGGTCAAATGTTTTTTTATCAAAACATCGTTGGTTGGTTGGTGTTGGAATGTCGTCCAATCTCTTATAATTGCCTGTTGGGGGGTTTGCGTCGCGTGGGGTGCAACGTGTGCGCCCACGAATTGGTTAAAAAATTCGGCTTCGTCGGCGGTTAGTTTTTCAAACTCTTTGTTCATAATTCAAACTCAAATTAGCAAATGCAATTCGGGCTTGAATTAGAATGAAAATGCAGGTATTCTAATTAACAGAACTCGAACCGCCGGTATCGGTTTCGTAAAGTTTAGAAAACGTCAAGAGTTGGTAGCTCTGGCGTTTTCGTCTTTTTAAAAGTAATTTACTACTTTTAATAACTCATCTAATTTAACTCTATCACGCTGCCACATCAAGCTCAAAACAAAGACTTAAACAGCGTTTTCAAACATTTATTTTAACTGCTGCGCGGGGTGGTAAAAATCCGCTCGACTCCTGCAAACATTCGAGTTAATGTCATGTATGTAGTTAGTTCTGTTTTTACTTCCTAAAAAATAAATCGGGCGTTTGCTGTTCTGGCAAGCGTCCTTTTTTATGGTCGGCGGTCGGCTCGTAGTACCTGTTGAAAATAAAACGCGCTTGTCGGGCATCGTCGCCGCTCGGTTTTATTGCTCTCCGCTTCAAAACAAGCAAAATACAACAAAATACAATTGTTAAAGGCTTTCTCTAGCCGGTTGCAACCTTTGTTAAAAACCTGTTTTATGCTGTCTGTGGTTGCTCGTTTATATTATCTCTTCGGGCAATTTCTGGCGTCGTGGTTTCGTCCGTTGCAAACAGAACAACGGCGCGGTTCAGGACAAGTTGCTGCGTTGTGCTTAAAGCTGCCACATTCTGAACAATGGTAATTATTAGGACAAGTTCGGACGTCGTGGTCGCTCCCGTTACATTTGCTACAAGCCATTAAATTTTTCCTCTCTTATATTGTATTTAATTAAAAGCTTTCACCAATTTGGCAATAAATTACTGCCAAACATAAGCAAGCACTAAAAAGTTGTTTAATTGTTTGAATTGTAATAGTATGTCTTTCTAACTACCTCAAAGCAACCTATTTAGAAAATGAAAATATGAAGAACATAATTGTAACAATCTTACTTTCTGCGGTCTTGGCTTTAACCGTTACTGGACAAACTCGTTCAGTTAGGCTTGTCGGTGAAATATTTACTGTTGGTGCTGGTTATACCAGGTCTTGGAGTTTTAGAAGTCCAAATTGTGTCAATATTACCGGAGCGTTTCGCGCTAAAGGCGGCAACCAAAACGATATAAAAGTTTTAGTTATGGATGCTCTTGCCTTTGAAAATTGGAAAAACGGTCATACAGTTCAAACTTATTACAATAGCGGTCAAATAACCACTGCAGACTTTAGCGTTAATCTTAACAAAGCGGGAGATTTTGTAATTGTGTTTAGTAACATTGATGGGTTTGTTCAAAGATCTGTAAATGCAAGTGTTGGTCTTTATCCTTGCCGGCGGCGATAAGCCTCAAAAGATAAAAACGGCTTAAACCGTCTGCGGTTGCTGCGGTTTCAATGCTTTTCGGTTAATTTTATTCTTTTTCATCCAATTCGTTATTGTTGCTTCGGTTGCGCCGTACCGGTTGGCAATAAATTTCTGAGTTGTGCCGTTCTGCAAAAGGGCTTCAATTTCCGGGCGGTACTGGTCAAGTTTGCTTTTACCGGCTCCGCGGGGTCGTCCTAATTTAATTCCCTGCGCCCTGCAATGTCTTAACGCCTCTTTGGTTCGGGAAGAAATTAAATCTCTTTCAATTTCTGCCGCCATCGAAAACGCCATAGCTACAACTTTGCTTTGAATCGAATCGTCTAGCGTCCAATTTCCTTTTACGGCGAAAATAAAAACGCCCGCCGTCAAACTTACTGAAAGAATTTCCATAATTTCCAGCATCGAGCGTCCAAGCCTTGAAAGTTCTGAAACTATAATCGTATCGCCCGCGCTGGCAGCTTCTAAAATTTCAGCAATTTTGCGCTGCCGCCAGGTTATCTTTCCCGAAACTTTTTCTTCTATAAAAGTTACTCGTCCTAAATCTTTGTCATTGGCAAGTTTCAAAATATCGGCGCGGTTTTTTTCAAGTTCCTGTTCGGTTGTCGAAACTCTTAAATAACCAAACACTTGTTTTTTTGTTTCCGGCTGCTCTTTCGCCTGTTTTTTAATTGTTTTTTGCATAATTTAATGAATACCTCTCTACTATAATTATTTTATAATCAAAATTACACTTTTACTAGTCTTTTTCGTCAAATTATAATGTTTATTAAAACGTTCGTTTATTTTATAAGTTTTAATTCTTAGGCAGGTGGTAAATTATTGGTGCTATACTTTAATTCGTCCCATAAACGACCCTCTTTGAGACAAATTCAAAAAGTTATTGGTTTTACAAAAATTCCGCTTTTGTCGGTCGCAATTTTAGTAAAACAGTTCCTTGCAATATTTTATAATTCCGCAATAAAAATTTATGCGGAATACAATTCGGTACAATTCAAAGTTGGGCGTTTCGTGTGACTGTAAATTATGCGTGTTTACGAATAACGCTTTTTGTGTTTAACTTCTGAACAGGAGAAAATCTATGAAATTAAGACTTGTAACCTTCCCGTTGATTTGCGTAATGTTGGCTTCGATAGTTTTTATTTCTGCCGAGTCTGTTTACGCGCAAAAGACTTCAAAAATCGTAGCTCGCTTTGTTTATTTCGGCGCGAGTGCTTCAAAGCCCGTTGGCTATGCCAACGTCACTGTAAGAATTCGAGATTGGGTTTATGAGAAAAAGACCAATAACAAAGGCTGGTTGGTTTTAAGCGTTCCTTGTAATACCGAAGGACAAATTACCTTTGGTGACAATGGCGAGTTTAGTTCAGATATTTCTGTTCCTTGCAGCAAAAAACCTGTTGGGATTGGTGTTTTCAATTGGGGAGACGGCGAATGGGTTAGCGACGATATGAACAACATTGACGGCTGCTATCTATGCGACTAAAACGCGCTGGCGTTCCAAAACATTAGTTGTAGCTTTGGAAGTTGGGTGTTATTTTAGCAAGGCGTGGTGAAAATAAACACACACCCAACAATTCAATGGACGTGGGGGCGAAACAGCTACGTTATTAAATACGTTGTGTGGTTTCCCGTTGCTTGCTTCTACGCGTTTTCGCGCCCGGTGAACTCCGCCGTTGAGTGCTTCTTTGAAAGGAAAACTAAATGCGGCTTGCGTAATCTCTGAATTTACAAAAAATAAAATTAGTTGGGAGAAAAACTGAAATGTTAAAAAAATTGACAATGAACCTTTTGGTATTAACCATGATGTTGGTTTTGACAAGCAGCGATTTGCTGGCACAAACAAGAATTTCGTTTCGTCGCGGACGCAGTTCGGCAACGGTTTCCCACACAATTGGGCGCGACGCAGTCCAAACTTATGTTCTTAGTGCAAGAGAAGGAAAAACGCTTTACGCTAAAATTCGTTCAAACAACGGCAAAGTTTTCTTAGTGGACGACGGTGCGACAGAGATTATTAAAATAACAGATGATGGTGACAACTCATTTGAGGTTTACAATACTGGTGGGGCAACTCGTTTCACGCTCACAGTTTCAATACGATGATTGGTGATGAACACGCTCCACGTTTCACCGTTGCCAGCGCGATTGGCAAACAGTGGGGTAAAAATTAACGCCGCACCCAACAAGTAATAAATAATGAAAAGCCGAAGTTTTCAAACTTCGGCTTTTTTCTATTATATAAATATACTTCTCTATCAAAAAAAATAAACGGTTTTAATCTTGATTGATTATCAGTTGCGCTGCTCAAACAACAAAGAAAAAAGTCGGTTTATTCTCCGGCTTATCCACTAACTTTCTCTACCTGCATTATTTAGACGGACTGATGACAGTACTTGCAAATTTTAGCTGCATATCTAATATGTTCGGCACAAAAAGGACATATTTTAATTTCGGGCGCAATTTGAGGCGGGCGTTTTCTACTTTTAACTATTGCCATCAGGACAATAACAACTAATGCAATACCTACGATACCTTCCATTTTAAACCTCAACTTGTAAAATTTAATAACAACAAAACTTTAATTTAGTTTGGTTTATAAATCAACAAATCTCCTAAGCGGATTAGCGTCTTAATTTTGCGATGTTTTGGAAAACTAAACTTCTTCAATGTTAATCGTCGCCCCACAAAAAGGGCAGAAATTTATAGGATATAAATCATAGCCATCTTTGTCGTCGTCCTCATCTTGATCCTCATCTTCATTATATTTATAAATATTGACGGAATCACTTCCCTCAAACAAACTATTGTTTATATCTCCAAAACCAATTAGCTTATCGTTAAAGGCTTTTTTCAAACTATCACAACAGAAATTTGAAATTGTTGTGATAGCATCCAAACCGCTTATATCATTTTTATCTACTTTTAAATTCATAATAACCTCTACTACCTATTATTTATCGCTCCGGCTTCTGCTGTCTATCAAAATCAAAAGAAAAAAGAAACATCAAACAATGAATAAATTAAAAATAACTTCGTTTATTTTCCTCGAACTCCGGCGGCGGGCATCGTATAATATTATTATGAACTTCTTAAAACCGCTTGCTTTTACAATTACTTTTCTAACTTCCACTTTTCTAACTTCTGTCGTTCCTGCACAACAAAAGTTTGTAGAATTATCGCCGCTGTCTAATTCAAAACAAGTTTCTGAAACTGTGGTCAAGGCTGCCGCTGAAAAGTTTTTTAGTGAATTGTCGGACGAATATTTTCTAGACCGATATTATTCAGCTATTGAAGAAAATCCGGCGAATGTGGAAAAGTCTAATTTGTTTGAAATTCAAACGGCGGATTTGAATGGCGACGGGCGGGTCGAGTTGTTCGTTGGTAATAAAAAACTTTCAATTTCTGGCAATTATCAAACGGTTGTGTATGAAATTGGGGAAAACAATACTTTAACAAAACTTTTAGAAACTGACGGCGTGTTCTCTGTTTCCGCTTCGGCGGCTGCTGGCGGCTATAAAATCATTCGCACGAATCGGCACGAAAGTGCAGCTGAACGCTCTATTGCTGAATTTATTTATAATCCTGCGCTGGGTGAATACCAGCAACGCGCTAAAGCTAAACTTATTAAAAATAAGAAATAAACTATATTGTTATCAGTCGCGCCATTTAATTTGGTTGCTGTTTTATGCCGCTTCTAGTTCTTCGTGTATCGAATCGTAATCTAAAATTTCCATTTCCGGTTCGGCTTCGTGTAAATCGGCAACTGTAAAGTTTGGCGCGTCCAGCTGCTCGACGCGGGGTATCAATTTACCGCTTCGGGCTGTTATTACTGTTTCGGCTTCTACTGCTTCCGGCTCGGTTGCCTGTTTGGGCTGTTCCGCTCGTGCGCGGGTCGACGCTGCAACACAAGCGGCAAGAGTCGCGGGTGTGTTCTCCTTGCCGTCCTTATCCTTAACAATTATTTCGTAGTGCGGTATGGGGAGTTCCGCTCCGCAACGGTTCATTTTCGGCGTTAAATGTTTTCCGTTTTCGTCCAGCTGCGGGAGCGGGTCTGAAAACTTTAATCGGTTCATCATAACCGGGCGGCGGTGTTCGCTAATTAAAATAATTTTATTTTTCGGCAATCGGCGCAATTCGTCCGGTGTAAGCAATGCGCGTTTATGTTCTTTCTGCCCGCTGCTCACTGTTGCGCGGCTCTCCGTCCAGCCGCCTTTACTGCTGCGGCTCTCCGTTTTTGCAATATAAGTAAAATCTCCAAGTGCGCGGCTCAACCGCTCGACGCTTTCTCCATACAAACCGCTTAATAATAATTTGTTGTTAAAGTTATCTAAAATTACTTCGGCGGCGGCGGGTCCGTACACCATTTGTAGTTGCGCGGTGCTTTGCAAACCGGCGGCAATTCCTATTTTCTGCCCGCGCAACACGGCAATATGAAATTCAAAACTGTCAATCCTTCCAATGTTTGCAAATTCATCGAGAAAGAAAGTTACGGGTATTTTTCCCGTTTCTTTTCTCAAAAGCTGCCTTATTACTGTTGCAAAGAAAATAACCGTTAAAGCTCTTAGTTTTGCAACTTCGTCCTGCCTTAAACACCAAAATACTTGTATCGGTTTATCTCGTAAAATTCCAAAATCAAACGCCTCTGTGCTGCTGCTGGTAAATTGCCTAATCGCGGGGTTTTCCAGAAACTTTAATTTATTGTTTAGCCCGTTTATCACGCTGCTTTGAAATTTTTCATCTTTCTCCGCTGTAAAGTTTGCAATAAGGCGGGCGGCGTTCGGCTGTGTCGAGTTTGAAAGAATATCGCACACGGTATCTACGCCTTTTGAAACAATTTCGTATAAATGTGTTGGTGTCGGCACGTCCGTGTGGGCGGTATGTAATAAAAGCGCGGTCATTACTGCTTCCTCGCCGTTCGTCCAGTGGGCATGCGCGGGGTTAGGCGTTCCTCCCGCGCTGTGAACTAACGCGGCGGCAATTGTTTCGGCGGTTTCGACTTCGGTGCAATATGCTACAAAATTAAAACAAACGCTATTGTTCGGGTCGGTCGGCGCGTATCGGCGCGGGTTTCGCTGGCTGCCGTCGCCGGTTTTATTCTTTGCCGTCAAGCTGTAAATTTCGCTTTTCGGGTCGGTGCAAACAAAACTGCTGCGTCCTGCTGCTGCGGCGTTTGGTAAAAAGAAACTTCTACTTTTACCGCTGCCGTTGGGCCCAATAATTACGGTGTGTTTGTTGGCGGTGTCGCGGTCTAAATTAACGAGCCTCGTTAAAATCTTCCAATCTTTTATTTTGCCCACTTTTATGTTGCCGTCTTGGTGCTGCAAAGTAAGCTCGTTTATATCGTTTGCAGTAGCAAACCGCGCCGTTCCGTGTTGGTCGCCGGTGTTTTTAGAACGTTTGAAAAGCTGCAATTTCTTCAAAACAATTATTAAAACAAACAGAATAACCGCGCCGAAAATAAACCAATCGCTATTTTTATTTATTGCGTTTATGCCCGCGTCTATTCCGCTCGGTTGCGCGGTCTGCGGCTTCGGGGCTGGCACAATAATTTGTTTTACTGGCTGGCTGGCTTCGCCGGTTATCGCTTTTTTTATCGGTTGTTGCGGTTTTTGTTTTAATTTCTTCCGCTGCTGGTGCTGCTGTATTTGCATAATTTTATAGTATGGAATGTATCAATTATTTTAATGCGGTTATAAACAAAGGCTTTCAAGCCATCAAATATTTTTAATGCGCCGTTTATCTGCCTCTGTCGTCATCGCGTTCTACGCTTCGCGTTCGGTTAGGTAGTTGATTACTCCTTGTGAGACTTTCGTCAACTGCTCGAACTGTTTCGCCAACTGCCTGTTCTGTTCGGTCAACTGTTTGTTTTGAAGATTCACGGCTTCGCTGGTTGTCAGCAATTGCGAGTTTGCTTTGTTCAACACTGCGTTGGCTTTCTTCAATTGCTGAATATCCAACTGTAACAAGCTGTTTACTTCGATTATTTCGTTCTTCGTCATGTTCTATTTCTCCTATGTTTTGAAGTTCGCGCGCCCGCATTTTTTCTTTTAAATTTGCTTTTATAAAATCACCGTACCGGAGTGGTTTAGGTTTGGTAAATTCTTCGCCGCGCTCTGTGGCTATGGCTTTCTCTTTCTTCCATTCCAGTGTTTCTATTTTTAGTTCCTTGAATCTAGGCGCATAGTCGGTGCTGTACCGTTCGTCGTAACGCTGCGCCCAGCGTTCGTCCAGGCTATAAAATTGTTTCTGCGATATTTGCAGCTTTTTGCCCGTTTCTAATTTATTATCAACCCAGACATGAGCATGGGTTTGCCCGACTTTATCGGTGTGAATCGTATAAATACAACGGGCGGTCTTAAATTCCTTTTCTAAAAACGCCTTTGTCATTTCCCGCACTTTGTCGGTGTTCTCCGTCCTGTCCCATGACAAGATTAAAGTGCTGTGGTTGCGGTCTTGACGTGTTGGTTTAGCTTTTCCGGTCTGAGGGTCAATCTTCGGTGTGCTGTTTTTTATGCGCTGGTTAGCTGCCGCATCGAGTTCCCTTGTTTCAGCATAAGCAATAGCAGCTGCGCGGCGTTCTTCCAAGTCGCCCACGTCAAGGTCTTTCAAATTGTGAAAATCTATCGAATCTGTTGCCGCCTCGCGTGTAATGTAGACAACATTTTGCGCGCATAATTCGGGCGGTCTTGCCCTATCTAATTTACAAATTGCCATAATTTTTATAGTTTCTCCGTAACTTTTCTTACTGCGTCCTTGTACTCTTGGATTGCCTTGTCTATGTCCTCTCCAATAGGCGGGGCGGTATCGCTTAATCGGGCGGCATTTATAGCTCGCGCTATTTGGTTTAAGTTGTTGCCCACTTTTTTAATTTCAAAAATTAAATCAAGATACAAAGTTCTTTCCGCTTCGGTTGGCGGCAACTCGTCACGGCTGCCGGTATAAGTTAAAAAACGGGAAACGGTCAAGTTATACTTTTGCGCGTGTTTTTGGATTCGCGCTTTCTCTCCAGCTGTTAAGTACACAGAAATTCGTTCTAATTGGGTTGGCATAATTTTATAAGTTAGCGGCATACCTCTGTAAAAAGCTGCCTGAATTTTTGAATATTTAATTTTATTTCCGTTTCGCGCATCACCAGTTCGAGCCGGTCGCGCTCCGGTCTTGGGGTTGAAAAGTAACCGCTTGCCCTGTTCAAATCTTCGCGGATTACTTCGTCCAAGCGGAGCATTTCCTCTGCGTCATCTAAGGTGGCGACGCGCCGGTTGGCTGCATATTCTTTAGCTTCTACAAACATATTTTCGATTGTTCTTGTATCGAATTTATGCAGAATTTCCGACGAGTTTTCTTCATTTAATTCATTCATAATTTTTAATTTCTCCTTAACTTTTTACTGTAAACTTGAATACTTTTTATTAAAAACTTTTAACTTTTCTATCGATTTCTATCTAGAAAACTGTAAATTTTTAACTGAAAACTTAACCGAAAATAATTAGTTTTTATGCCAAACTTTTAATAAGAAAATAGCTAAATTTTTAATAGAAAACTTAACCAAAACTTCAACCAACCTTTAACTAAAAAGCCATGTATTTTCTCTTAAATTTTTATCAAATTTAATCCCAAAAACGACGTTCATTTTCATCGATATTTTTAACTTTTTTTGAACGTTTTTTTGCTACTTTTTTAACAGGTTTATCGACAACTTTTTTAACAAAATTCTTTGCCAACTCTTTACTTTTTTGAGCAGTAGTTTGCCTAGCCGGACGGGTCGGCGGTGCATTAATAATTATTAACTTCTCCCTGTTGGCGAATATCTCCGCTTCCAGCCGCTCAATAAACTTAACTACTGCCGTATTAAAACTTTTATATTTACTTTGCATCGATTGGCTTCTCCTGTTCTTCCTTTAGCTGTTCTTTAGGGCTGCTTTTGCGCTTCTTTGGGGCTTCTTTTTACGCTTGCGTAAAAACTAGGCGGGCGGCTTTGCGCCCGATTAAGTTGCGGAGCGGCGACAGCCGTAACGCTACTTAATGTTCCTAGCTCCTCTAGCCATCGAGACTCTACCGTCAAAAATAAACTTTGTCGAGGAAGCGTTTAACATTGTTAAAAGTTTATTTTTGAGCTATCCTTTGTGTATCGCTTATAAAACTTTGTTTAATAGGCGATACAAGCAGAAATTAAATTTTAGGAAGTAAAAATATGAATAGAGAATCTTTAGAAAATTCAAAAGCGCGGCTTTTGGAAGTAAAAAACATTTACGGTGACACTTTAACTTCCGGCTCTGTTATGGGTGCAAGTGTCTTTAATATGGAAAGCAAAAGCGGTTCTAAAAGGGCTGCTAAAGCTGTTCAAAATGACGCTCTAAATGCGGTTAAAAGTGTTGAAAATTACACTCTAAATTGCAGCATTTCAGCAGGTAAAAGCGGCATAAAAAGTGCATTAAATTGCAGCATTTCGCCGGTCAATTTCGGTGAAAACTTGCCGCTAAATTCCACTATTTCGGGTGAAAATTACGCTGAAAATTCTTCTATTTCAGCGGGTAAAAAGTGCGGTAAGTCCAGCGCGTCAAACGGTAACAAAGAAATAAATTTAACAATCCAAGCGAAAACATAAAACCAAGCTGCGCCGGTGTTTGTGGTGGTGCTGGCTTCGGTGTCGACACTTGCGGGTCCGGCATAATAACTTGTTTTGCTGCTCTGGCTTCGCTTGTGGTCGCTTGTTTTATTTTTTGTTGTTGGTTGGCAGCTTCGCCGGTCGCGGGCTGCTGCTGTGCGGCGGCTTTTAATGATCAAATTAAATTAATCAAGGTTGTTATTTGTGGAATTATCAGGGTTTGAAACCGGCGTTTCAACTCCGTTAATCTTCCGAACGTGGTAGTTAGGAAGATTACCATTTTTAATTTCCCGAACCAGTTGCGGTCTAGTCATTTTCTGTCCGGTTAAATTATCCCGAAAGGCTGTATTCCTGTGAGTAGGGCTTTCCTGTGTAACTGTAATGCGTTTACGCATAATATTAAAACCTCAATGAACGCGGCTAAATGAATAGCCGCGCTCGTCAATGGTGAATTGCTTCACCGCCTATTTTCCAGTGGTTACTCGTTCTTTCTCCGTAGTCTTCGGGTGCGTTTTCGCATACTTTTCAGTTACGAATCTGCCGCTGCCTGAACTGCGGTGAACGGTTTTCTTAGGGGCTGACTTAGCCATAAGTTTACTGTTCCTTGCCATTAGCTCGGCGGCTCTTGTTGACAAAAACCGCCGCTTTTGGCGAAAATAGGTCTGTAACTCTAATCAAGTTAAACCTATTGGTTAATAAAAATCGGCAAGCCGTAAATAAATGCCAATAAAACTAAAGGCGAGCAACTCAAATGCTCGCTTTTTTAATTCTGTCTTCATTTTATCATTTTCATTATATCCGGCACAAGTTTTTTTCAGCGTCGGTTAATTAATTAACCGAATCTGTTGCGTTCCTTTTCACAGAATACACAATTAGTTGTGTAATTTTATCTGTAACATACCGTATTAAGTATGAAAACAAAGAAACTTAATTTTTGGTTAAATTTCTTCTACTTCGTCGTAAAGGTTTTGTAAATAATTTTGTTTTAGCCGGAACTTCGTACCGTGGTTTTTTCCGGTTCTCGCGTCAAAATCTACCAGCACTAAGCCGTCGCGCATAGCCTGTAAGAACTTTTCAAAATCGAATCTAACCAGCTTTTTTATACTTTGGTAGTGGTAAAATTCCTGCCCG
>MWVV01000420.1_pt1 | contig 15483 bp, 14 predicted proteins | sample 1047281 | NCBI WGS metagenome assembly MWVV01 (sample SAMN06349986, study PRJNA376086) | soil metagenome | isolation source: PT-2 sample Antarctic (ecotone) soil | place: Antarctica | collected 2015-01-13 | reverse complement strand
TCCGGTGGGAGAAATATGTGCTTCAGGAATGTATGTAGAAATAGATGGAAAAAGAAATGCTTCCTATTGCACGCTGCCAACAGTAAAACGTACTTTTCATGGTGACCAATGGGTTACTGCTGAAATCGAGATTAGCAATGGAAAGATCACTCATTACGTTAATGGAGAACAAATTCTTCAATTTGCAAATCCTCATTATGACTCCACCCATCCGATTGGAAAAAATTTTATTATAGAAGGAAATGATTTAGTGAAGGATGGGTATATCTCGCTGCAATCTAATAGTCATCCTATGGATTTTAGAAAGATTGAGATTATGGAATATTAATGAATTTATTTACATGAAAGGAAGCAGGGATGCTATGCTGTATTTCAAGTGTTTGCTTCTATCATTAAAAGTGTTCGTCATTGCGAGCCTTGCGTAGCTTGGCGAAGCAATCTCCTGCCACTCGTCAACCTGATTGTGCAGGAGATTGCTTCGTTCCTCGCAATGACGGGAAGATTAAAAAAACTACTTACTTAGTCACAGTTACTTACCTCTTCTTCCTTCTAAAATTCTATAAAAAGAACGGCTTCTGATTTCATCTAAGGTTAAGCCGGTTTGCAAAGCTTCATCTTCAGTTATCGCTCCACAGTTCATTGCTTTTAAAAAGAAATTGAGCAAGCCCTGACCAGTTGCTGCATCATCAAAAATATCCCCGGTAAGTGTTGAAATTGCAGCCCGGTCAACAAAAGTTTTTAAACGGAATACAGCATCTTCATAACTGCTTAAAAAGAAATTATAGGTTGCAGCATAACGCATAGGCAATTGCGCGGGGTTAAGATCCCAACCCTGGTATAGGCCATTAATAAGCGAGTGAGTGATATGATTAAACCCTATTCTCCAGCCATTGTAAACTGCTTCACGATTTTCAGCTAATTGTTCAAAAGTGAGGTTATCACCCCGATGAGGACCAATAGGCATAACGTTGGTAGCTCCGTCAGAAATAAAGATACCGGTACCACCCAAAGCAACCTTCGTCATATGATGAGCAAAGTCGCAAACAGGGTGAGACATGGTTTGATATTTAGCTGTGATGCCTGCAGATGCAGTGTAATCGTAAGTGCCAAAGTGAGCGGCAATGCAACGACCCTGACTTGCTCTTATAACCCGCATTAAAGGGTTGCGGCCTTCATCGTCCATAACAATTTGGGTAGCCTCAACCATTGTTTCCATTTGTAATGTACCAGGCTTAAGACTGTTTTCTTTTTCAAGAATTTCAAACAACCTGACCATTGTTGTCATCTGTTCGGGTATGGTAACTTTAGGCAGCATCACCACAAAATGTTCCGGTAATAGTCCTCCTGTTTTATTAAGCAATGTTGTAAGGAATATATCTAATGTTCTTACACCTCTATACTTCAAATCTTCAGTAAAAGGTTTTATGCGAATACCTATAAAAGGTGAAATTGTTTTGTTTTGAATTCCTGTTGCCAGCTCATTGGCAGCATTAACAGCAGTTTCGTCTTCTTCATCATCCGGTCTGTTTCCAAAGCCATCTTCAAAGTCTATCCTGAAATCTTCAACGGCTTCTGTTTGCAGCTTCTTAATCATTTTATTGTAAACAGAATAAGAGAGCCATGAAAATTCTTTTTTTCTTTCACCTTCAGGCATTGCATCAAGCCTTGCGGTTAAGTCTTCTATATCTTTTATTGATTGTGGCAAATGTTCATAACCTTTTAATTGAAGCACATTAGCAAGCGAAACAAAGTTTGGCGCATAGGTTTGCAGGCTTCTTAAAGCAATCTCTCCCATCCTTACACATGTATCGCTCTTAAAAAGATTTGCTCCACCATATACTGTATGTACTGGTTGCCTGTCGGGCTTATCACCCGGATATGTTTGTTGGAATTTCAGGTTTGCAATTCCAAGTTCGTTTAGTAATGATTCTTTTTGTTCGTCTTTTATGGAAAGCTTCATAAGTGTTTTGGTTGTCTGTTTTATTTTATGAACCCCGGTAGGTTGTATATCCAAACGGATTTAGAAGCAAAGGGATATGATAATGTTGATTAGAATCTATTTCAAAAATAACTTCAACGTAAGGATAAAAAGTTGCGATTTGATTTCTATCGAAGTAATCCTTGGTTTCAAACCTTATCTTATAAATGCCTTGTTCAACTGCCTCATCCGTTGGTAAAAGCTTGGGTATTCGTCCATCTGCATTGGTAATGCCCCATGTTATTTCCGTCCATTCATCATTACCGCCTCTGTATAACATTGCTCTTATTCCTTCTGCAGGCTTGCCTTTAGTGGTATCTAAAACGTGACTTGTTATCTGGCTCATTGAAGTTGTTTTTTGTATTGTTCTTCGTCATTGCGAGCCTTGCGAAGCTTGGCGTGGCAATCTCCTGATAATTTGTAAGCCTCTTTATACTTTCGGGGATTGCTTCGTTCCTCGCAATGACGAACATGCTTAGTCAAATAATTTTTCCAGCCTCAATTTAGTAATCTTGTTTTGTTCTTCAGAAGCTATCTTTATTTCAACTTCAGGATTATTTGGTAAGCGGCTTTGTAATATCTCAAGCATTTCACCTGCTGATTTTCCTGTAGCACAAACAATAAATATATATCCAAATTTTTTCTCGTAATCATCATTGCCTTTTGCCAATGCATGTAATATTTCTTCTGATGCAACATTCACTCCCCATTGTTCATTCGAAGCCCATGCAACAGTATTTGAATACTTCTTTTTTAGAGAATTGATATCGCCAATCTTTGGATGATGTTCAAACGCTTCCAACCAATCTTTCTCCGAACATTCATACCATTTTTCCTCTGCTGTTTCTAACAGGTCAACCAAATCTTCGGCAGGTGGTGCAACGAGCATTTTGTCTATCCAGGCTTTTGAACCACAGCATTTTTGAAGTAGTTCTCTTTTCTGATCTATCGGTAAATGGTCAAAGTCTGCTATGGTCATTGATAGTCGATATTAAGATTTTTGAAGCCAAATCTCCATATCTGTGTCAGTTAAACCTTTTTCATCCCAGACTGCATTAGCATTAGCAATAGCCTTATCAGCATAGAACTTTGCAAGCAGGTCTTTCAAATCTTCCAAATCTTCCAAATCTTCATTAGAAAGATTGGTAGCAAAAAGCTTCATTAACTCTAATTGTACGTTACTAAGCGGTAATTTTAACTCCATAACAAATACGTTTTTCAGAATTAATAAAGTTCTTATAAAAGCCCCTTTAGGGGTTTGGGGCGTCCTAAACTATAGTCGGAAACCTGTTTACATTCTTATAATAAATATAAACTGCAGGCTCTTTACCCATAGCTGTAAACCATTGCTGGCAATAAGGAGCCATCCAAATGCTGTCGCCCTTTTTTATTGGGTACCAGTGATGGTCTAACATGTAAACGCCCTGACCCTGCAGGTACATCAGTCCATGCTCCATAATATGTGTTTCAACCATTGGAAGATGACCACCCGGATCGTAAGTAAAAATGTTTACAGCCATGTCAAAAGAATGATCATCGGGCAACAAAACCTGTAAACGTAATGCAGGATCACCAAGGTAAGTCGGGCCTTCAACATTTGAAGCATCACCAAAAATTGCGGGTGGAATATTGTAGCCTTCAAGATATTCGTATACCTTATGAAAGGTAAGTATTTGTGTTCCCTCTTTATGGCTTTCAAATGTATATTCCTTTTCTACCGGCACATATACAAACTGCCCCCTGGTTAAAGCTTTTGTTTCGCCGTTTACTGTTGCTGAACACTCACCTTCTACTATATAAAAAAAAATTTGAGATGCTTTTGTTTTGCCAACAAGCTTACCATCTTGTTTTAAAGTGATGAAAGTCTGGCAGAAATTTGCGCCCATGTCTTCATTGATGATAACGTTTACTGTGCAATTTGTCCAACCCGGTACACTGCTGTTAATGTATCCATCAGGACTTATAACCGCATGATTACTCTTAACTACCGACCTTGTAAGCGCAGATATTTCCATAGTTAGTTTTTATGCTTATTGATCAAGTTTTGAATAAAGTTATCAGATACTTTTATTGCTGCCGCAATATCTTTTATTTCTACATTTTCCAAAGGATTGTGGCTAATTCCTTTGAAACATCTTACAAACATCATTGATACAGGCGTCACTTCTGAAATGGCAACAGCATCATGTCCTGCACCACTTACCAACTTCACTACTTCATATCCTGATGCAGTTATTGCTTCAGCTAAAGTCTTGTTTAACTCTTCATTACAGGCAACAGGTTTTGTGCCTTGAATAAGATTCCAATCAAAGTTCATCTTACGCTTCTCGGTTATTTTCTTACAAATATTTTGAAGAGTTTGATAAGCAGATGAAAGCTGTTCTTCATCAGCGCTTCTTAAATCAATTGTACATATAACTTCTCCTGGTATTACGTTACTTGCTGAATTAGGTATATTTAATTTACCTACTGTTGCTACAATTTTGTCTTTATGTTTATGAGCAAATTTTTCTGTTTCAAGGATAAAATCGGCAGCACAACATAAAGCATCTGTACGCATATCCATTGGTACTGTACCTGCATGACCTGCCATTCCTGTAAATATAATCTCAGAGCGATTTTGTCCTGCAATATTAGTTACCACAGCTACGGGAATATCCTGTTCATATAACACAGGTCCCTGCTCTATATGGATTTCAAAATATCCTAACCATTCATCTTTAGCAATTGCATCATCCTGGAGCTTTTTAAAATCTCCATCCATTAATTGAATTGCTTCCTGCAACGAAACCTCTAATGCATCTCTCTTTTGTAAAAGACTTTCATCAAAAGAACCTGCTACCACTTTGCTTCCTAAATATGTTGTATGAAACCGAACACCTTCTTCATCACTAAATGCTATCAACTCTATATTAAAAGGCAATGCTGCTTTTGTTAGCTTCAACTGCTCAATCAAATCTAATCCTATTAGCACACCTAAAGGACCGTCAAATTTTCCGGCATTGATAACTGTATCTATATGAGATGCAATTACAAATGTTTTTGCTTGTGGCTTGCTGCTTAACAATCGTCCCCGCACATTGCCGATATTATCAACCCTTGTTTCAAGCCCTGCCTGATGCATCCACAACCAAACTTTTTTGCTGCCTTCAATAAATGCTTTGGTTCCAAAAGTTCTTGTAATACCTGTTGTATCTTCACTTATTGAAGCAAGCTCATTTATTCGGGCCATTATCTTTTCTGCACGTTGCAAATATTCGGTCATCTAATTTCTGCTTATTATTTTTCCTGCATTCAATTTCACAAACTGTCCATTATCATACACCTTCTCTCCGGCCAAATAGGTTTGTTCAACTACTCCATACAATTCATTGTCTAAGTATGGCGTTATCTTATGCCGATGTTGTATAATATCTTCTGTTACAGTAAACTTTCTATTCGCATCCCAAACCATTAAATCTGCATCAAAGCCGGCTTCAATTCTTCCTTTGTTTTTATGACTACCTATTAGCTCAGCAGGTTTTTCACAAAGCCATTTTGCAATGTGGGTTACCCCAAAATTTCGTTGTTTAGCCTCAGTCCATAACACTGGTAATGCAAATTGCAGCGATGCAATTCCACCCCATGCTTTCATGAAATCCCCGGTTTCCAATTGCTTCATATAAGGCGGGGCAGGTGAATGGTCTGTCGCTACAAAATCTATCACTCCATCTTTCAATGCTTGCCAAAGTTTGTCATTGTTTGCTTTCTCACGTATGGGTGGTGCACATTTAAATCCAGTTTGTCCATCCTTAATTACCTCTGCATTGAAGTACAAATAATGCTGGCCTGTTTCAACAGTTAATGGCAAACCTCTTTGTTTTGCTTCGGTTATTTGATTGATTGAGTTAGACGATGAAAGATGAACGATATGAGTACGGCAAGTATATTCTTCACATAATCGTATCATTAAAGCAATGGCCTGATCTTCCCATTCTTTTGGTCGTGATGCTAAGTAGTTTGGGTAAGAAGAGTTACCCTTAAGCTTACCAGTCAGGTTTTTTAGAGCCGTTCTTGTATGGTCTGAATAAGTTGGCTTTATAATATTATTCGAAGTCAACTCGCAATGGACTAACAATGGCAACCCATCTTTTGCAATTACCGGCATTACCCTTCTTAAATCTTCTTCTGTTGCATTTGGAAACTCATCTATCCCTGAATGCGTTAGGAATGCTTTGAAGCCTAAAACGCCTTTAGCAACCAACCCTTCAATTTCATTTTCATTACCAGGAACAACGCCTCCCCAAAAACCAACATTTGCATGTATTTTATTTTGCGCAGCAGCCAGCTTCTCTTTAAAAGCTTTTACTGTTGTAGTTACCGGCGACGAGTTTAAAGGCATATCAACTAAAGTAGTAATGCCACCAGCAATAGCAGCTTTTGTTGCTGTATTAAAACCTTCCCAATCTGTTCTTCCAGGTTCATTTATGTGCACATGAGGGTCTATCACTCCAGCCATCAAAATCTTATCACCAACATCAATTAAGTTATCATTGTGATTGACTGATAGCGCCTCTCTAACCTCAGTTATAATTCCGCTTTCAATTACCACTACAGCTTCTCTTATCCCTTGGGGTGTTATAGTATTCCGGCTCCGTATTGCTTTATCAAACATTAGCGTTAGTAATTCAATAAAAAAAGTACTGCCATAAAAATAGAACAAGTAAATTTCAAAATTGAAAAGCTTTTGTAATTGATAATTCAGATATGTTCAACCTCGTACTATATGTTGTTCTTTTGGTAATCTTATTTATGTTGGTAAGCCTGACTTATCGTTTCAGAAATCTTGCTAAGCAAAAAGCGGATGAAGCAGCTTTAGAGGAAAGCAAATTGGAAGACCCTAAAGGAAGGATTGGACTATCGCAAGGATATATTTATACATTAATTATAATAGCCATTATAGGAATACTGTTACTGACCTATTTTTTAATTAGAGGCACGCGTTTGGAAGGTCATTTTATGGAATGGCTAAACATAATTGTAAGGCTGATACATATAACCTTTGGTATTGCATGGATAGGTGCGTCGTTTTATTTTGTTTGGCTTGAAAATGCATTGAACCGAACGCAAAATGTACGGGATGAACTCGCAGGAAATTTATGGGCTGTACATGGAGGAGGATTTTACTATTTAGAAAAATATAAAATAGCCCCAAAGACAATTCCACGGGATTTACATTGGTTTAAATATGAGGCATACTTCACCTGGCTCTCTGGTTTCAGCTTGTTATTTGTTGTTTATTATTTTAATGCACAGGCTTTTTTAATTGACAGGAATGTGCTTGATATAAGTCCTGTAACTGCTGTTAGCATTGGCATTAGCTCTTTTATAGTTGCCTGGATCATTTACCATTTATTATGCAAAACTCCACTTGTTAAAAAAGGTCACTGGTTTGCTTTGGCTGGATTTATTATAGCTGTTGGCTTTGCATATTTTTATACGAATGTGTTTAGCGGACGTGCTGCTTATATTCATTTTGGTGCAATGCTGGGAACCCTCATGGTTGGTAATGTTTTCTTCATTATCATCCCTTCGCAAAAGGCAATGGTGAAAGCAGCAAAAGAAAACAAACCATTAGATCCCGCACTTGGTAAGTTTGCCCAATTAAGATCGTTGCATAATAATTATTTTACTTTACCTGTTTTATTTGTAATGGTTAGCAATCACTTTCCCAGCACGTTTGGATTTAAATATCCATGGCTAATTTTAATAGTTATATCACTGGGAACTGCAGGCGTAAAACATTGGTTGAACCTACGGGAAAAAGGCCAATTAAATGTTTGGGTGTTGCCTGTTTCTGTTTTGATTTTATTTGCTGCTGCTTATATGTCTGCCCCTAAAAAACCTGATACTGATTGCAGGAATGAAGTGAGCTTTAACGAGGTAAATTTGATCGTTCAAAAACGATGTTTACAATGTCATTCATCCCATCCTACTGATGAAGTATTTACTGTACCGCCAAATGGTGTTGTTTATGAAACGCCACAAAATATTGCCGGGCTAAAAGATAAAATTTTGCAACGTGTGGTGGTAACTAAGACAATGCCCTTAAACAATAAAACCAACATGACCGAAGAAGAAAGGCAAGTAATTGGTTGTTGGATACAGCGGGGGGCGCAGTTGAAATAAGTGTTTTAACGAGGATGTCTGAACCTGGATTTATAGGATTGTCTGAACCTGGATTTATGGGATTTGTGGGATTGGGAGGAAATGGATTTTTTAGAACAGTAAGGCGTCATCCTGAACTTGTTTCAGGATCTCCTGGTGTGCTTGCTAATGATTTAAAGAGGTCGGTATGCAAGAAGGGAATTTGCCATTGATGCTGAATGGCATTCAAGATGACGGGAAAAATGTTATTCTTCTCTATCAAGTGCTGCCAAAACCATTTTTATCTCTCCATACGTTATCTCTTCCGGAAGGTTTTCTTTTAAAACTTTCAATCCATTAGAAGCACCATATATCTCAATAGCTTTTTTAATAGCCTTTTGTTTATGAGTTTCTACCAAATCATCAATCTCCAAATCACCTGAACTAACAAAATAACTTAAATGAGATTCTATCGTACCAACAGAAAGTTCTCTCTCTTCTGCAATTTCAACAACCGTTTTGCCTTGTTTAAATAAGGTAAAACTCACCCGTCTTGTATCTGTTGACCTTTCAGTTGGGACAGTTAACTTCTGCTTTCTTTCCCGTTTTGGTTGCTTTAAATTTATTTGAGTTGACAACTTATGTTCCATGCAATAATACCCGATGGTTTCTAAAAATGACTGACCATATTTTTGTGTTTTGAAAGTACCAAACCCTGAAATTTTCAAGAGGTCACTTTCAGTAAATGGAAGATAAGTTGCAAGGTCGAGCAATGTACTGTCGCTAAAAATAATATAAGGAGGAACATTTTCCTGATGAGCTATCTTATTCCGCAATTGCTTTAACTTCTCAAACAAATCCTTCTCGTAAGGATGCTGCTGATAAACTATTGGCTCACCTGGTATTTCAATATGAACAGGAGCCGTTAGATAAACCTGTTCTTTTTTAAACAGAACATCTTTGCCTTTTTGTGTCAGCTTAAGTACAGGATATTGCCCTTCGGATTGTTCTAAATATTGAAAGTGTAACAACTCTTTTGTATAGTGCATCCACTCTTCCTTCGCCATCTCTTTACCGATCCCATAAACTGACAGGATTTTGTGTTCTTCCCGCATCTTTTCGTTGTTGCTTCCTTTTAGTACATCAACAACGTATCTCATTCCAAAGGTTTCTTTCAGCCTTGCAACGGCACTTAATATTTTTTGCGCAATAACGGTTGCTTCTTTAAGCTCTGGTTTGTTTAAACAGGTATCGCAACTGCCGCAATAATCAGGAGCTTCCTCACCAAAATAATTTAAGAGATACTTTCTTCTGCATGTTTTGGTTTCGCAAAACCTGCTCATCTTATCCAGCTTTGCAAGCATTATTCTTGATTGCTCCTGGTTGCCTTCTACCTCGGCAAACTTTTTTAGCTTGAGCACATCTCCACCACTATAAAACAACAGTGCTTCACTATGTAATCCATCCCTTCCTGCCCGACCTGTCTCCTGGTAATAACCTTCTATGTTTTTAGGCAGATCAACATGCACTACAAAACGAACATTGCTCTTGTTTATACCCATTCCAAAAGCAATGGTTGCAACTATAATTTGTACATCATCCTTTAAAAATTTGTCTTGCCTTGTATCACGAATACTTTTATCTAAACCTGCATGATATGCTTGTGCATTAAACCCATCTGCCTTTAAATCTTCTGCAAGCTTTTCTGTTGATGTCCTGCTTAAACAATAAATAATTCCACTATCATTTTTATGCTCGCTTAAATAGTTGGTTAGCTCTTCATAATAATTTTTCTTCGGCTTTACATAGTAATAAATATTCGGCCGGTTGAAACTGTTTTCAAAAACCTTGTATTGAGTAAAGCGAAGTTTATCAATGATGTCTTTTTGAGTAAGTGCATCTGCAGTTGCCGTTAAAGCTATAATGGGAAGGTCTGGAAAGTGTTCTTTCAATTGTCCCAAAACCAAATACTCCGGCCTGAAGTCGTGCCCCCATTGTGAAATACAATGTGCCTCATCAATTGCAAATAAGGAAACATTGATTTGCTGTAAAAATTTAATGAATTGTGTTTCGTTACCCAGCAATCTTTCGGGAGCAATGTATAGGAGTTTAAGCTGGTTGGCTTTTAGTTGTTGAAAGATGAAAGCCTGTTCTGAAGTGTTTTGGGTGCTGTTAAGAAATTCAGCTTTTATACCATTTAGTTTTAATGCATCCACCTGGTCTTTCATCAAAGCAATCAACGGACTAACAACAATGGTAACTCCAGGCAAACACAATGCAGGAACCTGGTAACACAAACTTTTACCTGCCCCTGTTGGCATTAAAACAACTGTATCTTTTCCGTCCAAAACCTCTTCAATAATTTCCTGCTGGTTATGGCGAAACTCATCGTAACCAAAAACCGTTTGAAGAATACGTTTGGGATCAGTTATTGTATTCATTGCTGTTATTGGCTCTTAATGCATTAATTACAACAAAAGTATAAGAAGATTCTTCAGATTTTTTTAATGTAAGTATACTACCTGAAGAGTTGATTAAGTACCTCTTCTTTTGTTAGTTGAAAGTGTTGAGCTACCTGAGAAATGATACCATTAAGCGTTCCAACTTTTAGGGGATTATGATTAGGTATCACCAAATGATGTTCACCATTCTTTATTGAAGTAACCATTATATGACTTCCGTTTTGCCTTACTGTTTCGTACCCAAAAACTTTTAAGGCTTTAATGATACCTCTTCCCGAAATATCACGAGGTATTTTCATAGCGTTAAGATTTCATCTTTCACAAAATGCAGATGCGCAAATGCAGGGGCATCTTCTCTGTGCTGATAATAACATTCAATGCCCCCTTTAATGTTTTCCTTCAATGCTTCAACCGTGTCGCCTTCAGCAAAAATACCTACACCTGCTGCTTGTGCATAATAACCCCCTTCTTCGGCTTCATGAACTAAAAAAGTAATTTCTTTCATACTTAAAATTAAACGATTTACAATAAAAAAAGGAAATATAAGAATACAGGAATCAAGTTATAAACATGGGAAGTAACGTTAACTAACTGTCTTCATTCTTTACCTGGATAATTTCTGCAGCAATACTTACAGCAATTTCTTCAGGGGTTTGACTTTTTATAGGAAGACCAATGGGAGCATAAATTCTTTTTAACTTATTGGAGTTGATCCCTTCTGCACCATAAGTGTTAAACATCTTTTCAATCTTTTTGCTGCTGCCCAGCACCCCAAAATATCTGAATTGTTTTTCAAATAAACTTCTTATAACAATGTCATCAGTTCTGTATCCGAATGTCATTACAACAACATATGTTTGGTTGCCTGAAGGAATGATATCTTTTAGCCCACTATAATCATTAATAACATCTTTTTCGTGAGCATGATTGTTTTCTAAAAAAGTATTTAGTTGAGGACGATCATCGTAGAGGTGAATATAGAAATCCATCATTCGCATTATCTTACTTAAAGCAAGTGCACAATGTCCGCCGCCAATTATGTAAAGATGATTTTTGTAGCCTATGCGCTCCTGGTACAACCAATCCTCATCCGATTGATATTTAAAAGTGAAATCGTTAGCAGGAATATGATGTTTTTCAAAAGATAAACCTGAAGGAGAAAGGGTTAATAAGCCGGTTTGATTATTTTCTAAACAAGTGATAATGCTTTCAATATTTTCATCATCATTTTGTGAAACTGTATACAAGAAGTTGGTTTGCTCACCGGAGCAAATCATGCCGCTTTGATTCTGCTTAACACTCTTATCATGTATTTGTTTTCGTACTGAAAACTCTTGTTTATTGCTATTTAGTATATCCTTAGCCAACTCAACAAACTTATGTTCCATCATTCCACCACCAATTGATCCGCTCATTTCTCCCTTCGCATTAACAGCCATAAAAAAGCCTTGCCTGCCTGGACTGCTTCCATTGCTTTCAAGCACATACAGCAGCATAACAGGTATATTATCATGTAAACTTTTATGAATTAATTTCCAGGTCACTAACTGTTTCTGCATGTTCTTTTTTAAGCCCCTTCAGGGGTTTGGGGTAGTACAAAGCAAGTAAAGTTTTTTCAGGTGTCATAGGTGCTGAGAAAGAGATATTGGCGCCAGGATTGAAAGCTTTGATTGCATTGCGCAAAGCAAAGTATGCACCAATGCCATACATTAAGGGGGGCTCACCTACTGCTTTGGATTTAAAGATTGCAAGATTATCGTTTTGAGTTTTAAGTGCATGAATATCTATCTGTTTAGGAACCGAATAAATGTCAGGCACTTTATAGGTAGATAATGCATTTGATCTCAATCTTCCTTCTTTATCATAAATCAACTCTTCCATTGTCATCCATCCAATGCCCTGAACAAGTCCGCCTTCAATTTGTCCAATGTCAATTGCTGTATTCATACTTGTACCAAAGTCGTGAACAATTTTTACAGCATCAAATTCATAAGTGCCTCGTAAGCAGTCAACAGTCACAACTGTTATAGCAGTTCCAAAAACATGGTAGGCAAAGGGATGACCTTTTTCTATTGACTTATCAAAGTAAATAACTGGCGTTGAATAATTAGCATGCTCCGAAATTCCAACACGCTTCAAATGTGCTGTATTAACGAGTGTTTTCCAATCAAGTTGTGTTCTTTCTCCATCCGCATGCACCCTTTCATCTTTTAAGGTGATTGATGAAATATCAACACTCAATTCTTCGGAAGCCACTTTTATTAGTCGTTCTAAAATAGATGAGCAAGCCATTAAGGTTGCTTTGCAATTTAATTCAGCAGTTGCAGATGCAGCAGATGGAGATGTATTTGCAATCCGACTTGTATTGGTAGTTTGAACCTTCACTCTTATAGGATTGATTGAAAAAACTTCCGAAGCTACCTGCAATATTTTTGTATTTACTCCCTGTCCCATTTCAACAGCGCCTGTGCTTACACTCACACTTCCGTCAAAGTATACATGCACTAATGCTCTTGCCTGGTTCATAGCAGTATTTGTAAAAGAAATTCCAAAACAAACCGGCATTACAGCAACACCTTTTTTATACAATTTATGTGAGGTATTAAAGCTTTCAACTTCAGCTTTTATTTTATCTAAATCATACAGGTTTTCAGCTTCTTGCCAACAGGCTTCAGCCTCACTTTCCGCTTTTTGTCCATAAGGAAATTCGTCTCCTGTTTTGTTCAGATTCCTCCTTTGAATAACATCTTTATCTATGCCTAATTCTTCTGCGGCTTTAGCTATTGCAGCTTCAATTACAAACATTCCCTGCGGGCCACCAAAACCTCTAAACGCAGTATTAGGCGGAAGATGTGTGCGGCAACTATAAGCAGTTGCTTTTACATTAGGAATGAAATAAGTGTTGGTTGAATGAAACAAAGTACGCTCCATTACAGCAGGCGAAAGGTCGGCAGCAGCGCCTGCGTTTTGATAGAAAATTACATCGTAAGCAATAATCTTTAAATTTTTATCCAACCCAATTTTAAAGTCAGAAGAATATGGATGACGCTTGCCTGTCATTGCCATATCTTCCATACGGTTCAGTGCATACTTTACAGGTCTTCTTAAAACATGCGTTGCTAATGCACATAATGCAGCCCATGTATTAGCCTGGTCCTCTTTACCACCAAAGCCGCCACCAAGCCTTGTTACATCAACTTCAACCAAATGCATGGGAAGTCCTGTAACCCTGCACGAAGCTCTTTGAACCGCGGTTGGTCCTTGTGTAGAAGAATAAACTTTGATTGCATTATTTTCTAACGGAACAGCATACGCTCCTTGTGTTTCTATATATAAATGTTCCTGGCCGTTTGTTTCAGCAATACCTTCAAAAATATATTTACATTGTTGCCATGCAGTTTTAATCTCACCTAATCTGAATGTTCGTGGTGGAACAATTAATTCGCCTTTTGCTGCAGCTTCCCGTGGGTCGGTAACTACAGGTAATTTTTCTATTTCAACTTTTATTTTTTTTACAGCAGCCCTGGCCTCTTCTTCAGTTTCTGCAATAACAAAAGCTACAGGCATTCCGCAAAAGTCCACTTCATGTTCTGCCAGTAAAGGTTCATCAGGAACAATACCACCTATTTGATTTTCACCGGTTATGTCTTTGTATGTAAATACTTTAATTACACCTGGCATTTGCTCTGCTTCAGTTATGTCAAGACTTTTAATTATACCATGAGCTACAGGCGATGGAAAGGCGGCGCCAAAAAGGGTTCCTTGTAACAAAGGAATATCATCAAGGTAAATTGACTCGCCGCGTGTATGAGTATATGAGTCGATGTTCTTCATGTTAGGTTTAGTTCAATAGCAACTTTTTAACTTTCAAGGTTGGAAACAACGTGATAAAATGCGCCTTTATCAATTGCGACAATAACAATCGTTTATACTCCTCTGCTCCTCTTGCATCGCTTATGGGGCTTATTTCTGTTTGTGCTATTTCGGCAGCTTCAGTAATTAATACTTCGCTCAATACTTTCCCAGTTAAATATGATGATGTCTTTTTTAAAAACATTGGAACTGGACCAACACCTCCTGCCGAAATATGAGCATCGGTTATAACATCACCTTTCATTGAAATGCTAATAGCTGAATTAACACTGGCAATATCGAGATGAGTACGTTTGCTTACTTTCTCAAAGTTGAAAAGTGTCTTACGATCCGGTAAGTCAAAATATATTTTCTTAATAAACTCTTCAGGTTTTTTATTGAGTGTTTTATATCCTTTGTAAAGGTTTCTCAATGGCAGCTCTCGTTTTTTCGTTCCATCACTCAATACCAACATTGCATCTAAAGCCAAAAAGAAAATGGTAAAGTCACCGATGGGTGATGCATTAATGAAGTTTCCGGCAATGGTTGCCATATTACGAATAGGTGTGCTTGATACAAGCTTCACCTGCTTTTTAAATTGCGGAAAGTACTCGTTGAAAATCTCCGATTCATATAAATCGGTTACAGTTGCAGAGGAACCAATAATACACTTGTTACCTTTTCTAGAAACACCATTAAGCTCATTTTTATCGAACATGAAATGAATAGAGGTATGTTTCATTTCATCATGCTTTTGAACGTATAAGTCAGTACCTCCTCCTACAAAATCGCCCTCACCCGGCCTCTCCCTGCGAGGGAGAGGGGAACTGTAGTTTGTTTTATGTAAATCCCCATTCAATTGTAAAGACAGACTCTTTAATCGTTGTTTAATAGTTGAGAAATATGCTGGGAGTATATTATTATTTGTTACAAATTCTATAGGTTCCTCTTCTCCCCTATTTTGCAAAAGTTCTGCAACCTGCGCTGCTGCCCGTTCAATAGATTTATATCCTGTACACCGGCATATATTACCATCGACTGCTGCTATTGCATTTTGTTGTGTAG
>MWVV01000419.1_pt1 | contig 15497 bp, 16 predicted proteins | sample 1047281 | NCBI WGS metagenome assembly MWVV01 (sample SAMN06349986, study PRJNA376086) | soil metagenome | isolation source: PT-2 sample Antarctic (ecotone) soil | place: Antarctica | collected 2015-01-13 | reverse complement strand
TTATCTGATTGATCTTGATGCAATTCCACCAGCATTAGAGGAGAAGTTAAATTTAGGCTTCTGAGTAAATTTGTTACAAAACTTTACGTCGTGATAAATTTTGCGCGTATCTTGTCTTTACCCCAAATTGATGAGAACGTTGCGAGGAAGAGTCGTCAAACTTTCCCTTGATCCAACGCTTCACTGTGCTTACGTCGCATTGGAATAACTCGGCAAGGAAGTCGTGAGTGACATCCCATTTAGATAAAAATTCTTGAAATGTCATTCTGGTTTCTGAGTGGGTAAAAGCTAAAATTCGTTGCATTTGCTGCTCCGAAACAGGTGATGGTCTGTGCATATATTTCCTCAACTTTATGTGTGGCTTTCTGCTTAATAATCAAAAGTGCAAAATTACCAACCTTTAGACTGTCCCAACTGCAACAGAACCTCTAGCATTGCTTTACCTTTCTGGTAGTTTGTTCCGCCTTGTTTCAGCACATCTTTGATAATGTCGCTGTCGCTAATTCCTTGCTGTTGCAGTGCCGTTACAGCTAGATAAGTAGGTCTGTATCCTTCCATTTCCTCATCTGTTGCAGCATCCGTTACAGAGGGTGTTGCAGTCGTTAGAGAATCAGTTACAGCTTCGTTACTAACTTCGTTATCCCCTGGAACTGCATCGTTATAGCCGTTATAACTATTTTGCTGTTGCAGTGTAACGGGTTGCTGTTGCGAGGGTTGTAACGCTGTAACGGCTTCTGATTGATAGCGTTGTTCCTGTACCCATTGCGACGTTGCGAGTTGACTAATAAAGTCAGCTTTTTCTGCTTGTTCTACTGCTTTAATTAATGGTGTAATGCGCTGTAATGAGCTACCTGTTACAACTGCTGTAATACCGCAACAGGTACTAACAAATAGGGAAAGATAACGCAGTGAAACGCTAAACTTATCTTTTGGGTTGGGAAATAGAAACGGGCTAGATGACCAAAGTAACAACCCTATTAGAGTTGATGAACCTCCAACTAAAGCTAGTAAATTACGATTAGTTCTAAGTTGATCTTGTGGGCTAGATATTTTAATCATTATTTTACCCACTGTAGAAGCGACCCGATTAAAACAACTGCAATAGAAACAATCAAACCGCCTACATAAGTTTGATAGTTTACTCCAATTGCTTCCGCCAGAAAGTCATCGGCTAAACCACAAACTATGAACAATAAACTAACAACCACTACCAACCAGAAAGCATAATATTGGAAGCGTGGCACAACATAAGCTGTGTAGGAAAATAGACCGCAACAGCTTACTCCTAACAAGAAATATCCACCTAACTGAATTGCTTTACCCATGATGAAACTCCACTAAAAAGGACAGTAAAATTAATTACTGCCCCAAGGTTTTAACAATTAGCAGCCATAACTTTGTTTGATGGCATTAATGGCGTTAGCTGCATTCACTTCTGCTGATTTAACTTCAGAATGTAACTCAGCATAATGAGGGCGTACCCCATGTAGATCCTTAACAAATTGAGCATCAGCTTGTTTTTTTTCAAGCTCAGTCCGAGCTACTTTTGATTGGTAGCGACGGTGTGTGGTATGTACGGTAGTGTCGGAATCATCAATATTTTTGAGGGCTTTATAAGCACTAACTGAAGCCTCTGCTTGTACTTTCTTTTGCTTGGCTAAGATGCGTAATGCGTCGGCTTCAGCTTTATTAAAGTACCGAGGCTTTTGTACTACGGGAACGCTACGAACACTACTAAAATCTGCATTAGTTGGAGTGATTGCATCTTTATCAGTTTGGGCAAGTACCCGATTAGTATCAAGGTTGTGATTGGTTCCATCATTAGCTGCTAGTTGCCCACCAGCTTCAGTTGATGCGTTTAGATTCTTGCGTCGTGTGATTAAATTCAAAAGTCCCATGATTTAGTTCTCCTTAGATTCAGTTAGTAAATTTGGTTGATTGCCACTTAGAAGCAGTTCAGGGTTACAAGGTTTTAAACCCAGTTCGTTGAGCAGGGTTACACACTCGGTTGATGTCATCGGTGTGGCGATCGCGCTCTTAACCCGACCCGTAACTGCGTTATCAATTCGTTGCAACAGTCCTGGTGTAATGGCATCAGCTACGGCATTTATTAAGCCGCTGTAACGCTGTAATGGGTCTGTTGAAACACTTGTTACACCTTCCGTAACAGGTGTATCAGTAACAGCATCCTCCGATGTTTCAACTTCTGAAACCCTTACTTTTACAGTGTTTTGAATAAGTTTCAGTGCTTCTAATCCCTCAACTGTCCAGAGTGTTTGATTGTCCTGAAGGAACCAGTGCGTTCCCTCAATCAACTGTTCTTTGTTACGGCTTTTGATTACCCGTAACGAGTCTTTGCTAACCCCTAACAGTTCTGCTGCTTGTTGATTGCTGTAAACTTCATTCATTAGCGCCTACCCTCGATAAAGCCTGCAAGCTTACCAGCACAGACATCTTTATCTGTGCTGGTAAGCTGTGCGATTTTCTGCTGCTGTAAGTTGTCAGCTTGCTGGAGAATCGCAAGCTGGTTAGAGTTCCAAGCGTGTTGCAGTACGTTAAGTGCGATGCTGCATAGGAACAGAGGAAACAATACAGAGGTTGCGTTATCGTTGCTAGAGCTAGAGGAATCATTCATAGCGCGTACCCTCAAATTCTGCTGACTCTAGGTGGAGGATCGTTTTGCACCACCCAAGGGATTTTTTCCCCTCTAGCAGTTCAACCAAGCTATAAAGCAGGGTTGGCAACTGGTGACGTTCAAGCAGATCAGATAAATTAATCTGCAAAATCCCCCGCTTACAATTCACGGGTTGATAGTCGCCATCGCCTGGGTTCACTTGGTATCGAGTCGTTTTTTCGCTCACAATGAAGTTGCTCCATATAGAGATGTGTGGGGTAGAGGTGGATATCGGGGGTCGAAGTCTGGTATCCGCCTCTATATCTTTATATGGTAGTCTACTAGAGGATACTTTCAACTAAAATAGATTAAGTGAATTTAAAAGAGAATAAGATGATGGTTAGTCTAAAAACTACTGAGATGCCGACAAGACTACCTAAAGTTAGTGCGTATATAAACGACGACCTCAAATTAGAGCTTGAAAAAATTGCTCACCGACAAGGTAGATCGCTGTCAAATTTAGTCGCCTTCGTCCTTCGTGAGTACGCAGAGGATCAGAAGCAAAAAGAGCGACAAACTTAAGAGCGATCGCGCAAAATCACCTTAATTCTGTAAAATGGCTTTCAAAATTGGTGTACTGAAGCCAGCTAAGGATGATCTTTTAATTCCGTGATGGTGCGGTCAATCTAAAAACGATGGAGTTGTTAGAGCGTAAGGGAGAAATCTGGTTGGTAGCGAGTATCAGCGATGGAAGCAAAGGCGAAACTTATATCAATCAAGGCTTACATCATGAAAAGGCAAGGGCTTAAAAATACGATTGCAGCTAAATTAAATTCCGTAAAGAAGCAACGATTAGATGCGATAGCACTAAATCAGGATCTCCCCAGATCCACGCTGATCAGGGATATCATTTGTGCTTTTTTAAATACCAAGCGGCTTAGATACTTCGGTGTTTAAGCCACTTAATATGCGTATTAGATTTTATAAAAAAGAAAGATGATCTCAGTTTCTTCTGGGTAAATCTGATTACTGCTAAGTTGCTCGCCAACTCCAGATCAAAAACTGGATCAAAATCAAAACAAAACTTACCTACTAACTTAGCAGTAATCAGCCAAAGAGCGTTTTTTCTACCCCAGAAAAAAATGAGATCATCCCCAAAATGCCACTTTTGAGGATGAATTTATGTTGATAGCTAAATATATATGTAGCAATTATCGCTCATTGGCGATATATTCCGAAAGTGAAATCGAGGGATTGCCCTCATTAATTCGGTGTGAATCGTGCCGTGCGAATCAGGGTGCAGTACCGCAGGTCGAGCAATTAAGCTTGTTTGGGGGTGCAAAGTGAAAAGTAAGCACCTTCAAGAGTGGTTAGCCAGTGGAGTTGACCCAGAGCTAATTAATAGATGTGTTAAATCGCTGTCGGGTAGCTCGGCTTATGACTATTTAATATATTCTGACAGGATAGAGAGAATTAACTCTGGTAGGTTAACGAGTTACTGGCTAAGGAAGTATCAGCATCTTGATCATGGCGGCTGGTGGTGCAACGGAGTTGAGCCACTGACAGATGAGCAGATGGAGTGGGGATGCTTTAAACCTGATACTCCCAAACTTAAAGTTAATGGGAAACCTCAAAAATACGAGCATCCTCCCAAGACAGAAGCTAGAGCGCATTTTTTACCAGCTACCTTAACTATCTGGCAACGAGTAGCTATACTTAATGATGTTGCCATGCCAGAAGACATTATTTTTGATGCCGACGGTCAACCATTAGGTTTTTGGCGTTGGGTCATAGATAATCAAATTGCCATCATAATTACTGAGGGAGTGAAGAAAGCAGCAATACTGTTAACAATGGGATTCGCAGCAGTTTCAATCCCTGGCGTATGGATGGGGCGTAAGAAGGTTAACGGACAAGATGAGTTAATCCCAGATTTAATTCCCTTCGTTAAAAAGCCACGTATTGTCTATTTCAGTTTTGACAAGGATAAAAAGCCTGAAACCGTTAAAAGCGTCGGTGCTGCAATTGCTCGGACTGGGGAGTTATTTATAAAAGCAGGTTGTCCAGTTCGCATTATCACTTGGGATACCCCAGAAAAAGGCGTAGACGATCTCGTTGTCGCTCATGGGGTTGAGGTTTTTAAAAACTGCTACAACACAGCATTGCCCTTGAAGCAGTGGCAGTGGGTAAAGCGTAAACAGTTAAATACTATTCGGGAAGCAGATGTAATAATTGACACCCCACAGCTTACCAAGATAGGCTTAAAGCTTCCTGAAAAAGGGTTGATTGTACTTGAATCTCCCAAAGGAACAGAGAAAACTAAGTTAATCGCTGAGGTTGTCCGCGATGATGAGTATTTACTTTCCGTATCGCATTTAATATTTTTATCCCGTACCTCAAGTGAAAGACTCGGATATACCTATCGCACAGATGCCGATCGCGGAGCGGGTTACTACATTGATAAAAACGGTCGTCCCACTTGGCGATTGGGTACTTGTATCCATAGCTTACTAGCTTTCAACCCTGAGCAGTTCAAGGAAGGAACTGTAGTTATTGACGAGATTGATCAAGTCTTAGTCTCTTTATTAATGAGCAATCCTTGTAATGATGACGGCAAGCGTCCAGCTTTACTCGCTCGACTTGACTGGTTCCTCAAAACTGCTAATCGGGTGATCGTAGCTAGTGCTGACGTAGATCAAGCCATAGTTGAGTACTTAGCAAAGCTTAGAGGCGGAAAACCTTATATAGTCCGTAATACTTACAAAGAACCTGGATATCACTGCACATTACTAAAAGGCGATGGAGATGCAAATATTTTAGGACAGGTTGTTACCCTAGTCGATCAGGGTAAAAAGCTTTTTATCGCTACTGACAGTAAAAAAAGATCTGAGTTACAGCGTCAGCTTGTATCAGCAGGTATACCGGAAGATCAAATAAGTCTGGTTAATTCTGATACTTCTGGGCAAGAGGAACAACGGGAACTCATTAAAAATGTTAACGAGAAAATTGTAGATTACCTAGTTGTGATCGGTTCTCCATCCTTGGCTACTGGGTTATCTGTCGAAGTTGACCATTTTGATTATGTGATCGGCATTTTCTACGGAGTTCTGAAGGATAGCGATATTTCCCAAGCACTAAAACGAGTACGCGCTAACATCCCTAGAATTGTTTGGGTCGCCGATAGAGGGAAAGAGTTCAATAAAGTTAGTTCCTCTGACAACGCTTACTCAGTTAAGAAAGCACTTAAAACTCGCTGGGAGACTGAGGTAGCTTTAATTCGTACCAGTCTCAACCCCGATCTAATTCCCGTCGTTGATGCCCCTGCTCTAACTTGGGATGAATGCCCACATAAAACCCTATGGGCGCATTTAGTTGCTGAGACTAACTTTAGTATGTGGAACCTCTACGACAACGTAGCAGCAAGACTTAAGTATGAAGGCAACACTGTAGAAGAAGTAAGAACTGGTGAACCTTGCTCTGATTGGTTAAAACACATTAAAGAACGTCGAGAACGCATTGATCAAGACCATTATAAAGCTGTGGCTAATTCTCCACTTCTAGATAAAACTGCTATAGAGCAAATCAAAGCTAAGGACAGCGTATCCTCAGAGGAAAAATTAGCAATTGAGAAATCTGCGATCGCAGATTTTATAGCTACGGATGAGGTTTCGCCTCAATTGGTTGAGGAATTCCCAGAATTGGTTAGGGGAATTCCAAGGCTTGAAGATTTACAGCACAATATTGCAATTGAACGTGACGAAAAGACCATCAAAAAGCAAGCTAAATGGGGATATGGGTTGCACGTCCCTGATATGCCTACCAGAGAACGAGAGCGATTTATACGTGAAAAATTAGGACTGATGCCACTTTTAGAGCAACTACTACAAGGTAAAGTTTTCGCTAATGAAGATCTCGAACAGTTGGGAGAAATGGTTAGAACCCACTACAAGCAGGTCAACGAAGTTTTAAAGCTAGGTGTTGCCCCAAACTCTAAGAAGTGGAGCAATATTCGCATCTTTAATAAGCTTGTTAGGCAGTTGGCTATCCCAGCTAAATACGAGCGAAGCGGGAAGGAAAACAAAGGAACTACCCAACTTGACGATGAGAAGTGGGGTTTAGTAGCTCCAATTATTGAACGACGGGAAGCTAGAAGGCAACAGCAGCTAAAAGAACAGGTTCCTATTGTTGATGAGGGGCAGTTTAAAACAGGCGACATTGGACGCTATATATATAAACAGTCTCCAATGTCGCCTAATCCAATGTCGCCTCAACCTATCCCTACCCCAGAAGTGGAGGAAACATATACAGAAGATGAACAGTTAGAGGTTGAGGACTGCTTAAGTATCCTCAACCCCGTTGATAATGAGGAACTGTTGCATGATCGAGAATTCCATCTAAGCATGATGGCTGCACTTAAGGGATTGAGCCAACGGATAAGATGCGCTGTCTGGTCACGGCTACCCAATTGGCGGCGGCTACAGTTAAAGCAATGGCAGAATGGTTATGCTTAACGGCACTTTTCGCACCATTGCTACTAAAAGGCAAATACTTAGTTTAGTATAAAAAAAACGGTAAAAATCAAGATAGTTTTGAGGTCAACAAGATGGGCGAAGCGAAACGTAAAAAACAATTAGGTTTAAGTATTAAAGAGCGTCCCACATACCAAGCCAAAGTTATTACAGAAAAATCTGATTTATTTCCCATCCCTGAAGGGTTGAGCGACATTTGGAACAATTTAAACTCAAAAGGTATTGCTTCTAGCTATGACTTGGTTGAATTAACACACGAAGAAACAGTTTACGCGATCGCTCATTATTACCAACAAAACTCTAAGTTATATGCTCAATTCATCCTTGAACCCACCACCAAACTAAGCCAAGTTAGCATTGATACATTTTCCCAAATACTTTGCAGAAAGAAATTAAAAACCCCAGGGGTATTTATATTTTAGATTTATTTTGTAGGTCAGCTAATGGTTGAATAGTCGGATGATTTGCCACCAATTATTAACCCATTCGATGAATTTTCAGTGGTACAATTAACAGGAAATACTTTAACATTAACGGATTATCCTGTTGATAAAGCTTTACTAATGAAGAGTGATGCTTGGAGTTCAGGCTCTATTGTGGCAAGAATTATTTATAAAAAATAGGAGGATTTTATGCGAAAAAACTTTTTAAAACTAATGAAAGAATGCGAATCTAAAAATAAAATAGACGCATAAATAGAACAGAAAATCATATCAGAAGCTAATCGGCTAATATTTGAGTTAGAAGAATACAAAGAAAAAACAGGTAGGTATCCTCGGCTTTTTAATATAGATAAGCACGGAGAAGTTAATAATTTTGATTTGTTAATTGTTGATCTGTTTCAGCAATATATAGACGCAAAAAAAATTCCTACTATGATTCTTTTGGTTTGATATTAAGATTAATCATGTTTAATAAATATAGTCCACTTTCACAACAGGTTTTATAACAATTTAATTGTGGTAGCAGCTTTTTTCTCACTACCATATATTTGTTACAAATCATCTATCCAACACCGCGATCGCGGTGTTTAACGAAAAATTAAAAATACGGTAGTGAAATATTTGATGTAATAACAATTCCTACCTTTCTATTTTGACCACAGTTCTATAGGGCTACCGCCCTAAACTTTTTAAAAAACTATTCAAACTCATCAGTAGAAACAGTTCTATTCAGTGGCAATTTAAAAGAGTACCATGCTTGTTAAAAGCTGTATAGGGCAGGTTGCCATAGCTACAAGGTATTTTATACGCACGTAATTAATTAACCAAAAGTTTATTACAATCTGTTTCTGACTCTAGATTTTATATAACAGTCTCAATTTTGCCGCTATCGCTCATCCAATAGCCTCCTATTTTTAATAATAAACAATTTTAACTGGCACTCAAGCTGTTTTAACCTATGCACGTAATATTAGCATTCCAGAGTCATAGTCACCCAGGCTTAGAAGGATTCTGCTGCACCATCACCCAATAGAGAACGCTATTTCCGGTGTCATTGTTACAAAATAGGGATCTTTTTCACCCTCTACCTCTGCTATAACTTTCGTAAGTGATGCGCCTGGATCAATTCCAACTGTTATTTTCACTTAATACCTTCCTCACCTTGACCCATTTTTACCAATTTTCCTACCAAACACTTCAACCGCAATCTCCCCAAAGTCATGCTTATTACCTCAAAATTTGATTGAGGAGAATTGAGGAAAAATTGAGGAAAAATGAGGAACTTTTAAGTAATCTGAGCCACCACACCCTGCTAATACTGGCTCTTATACTACAAGAAAATGAAGATTTTGAGCCTGCTTAAACCAAAATGAGGAAAATTGAGGAAAATTTGAGGAAAAATGAGGCAACTTTTTCACCCCAACTCCAACAGCCCAAAATATGACCCCTCCCTTACCAACTCTAGATCTAGAAGTAAGGAATACCCAACGTTACCACATTTCGTAATCAGAGAATATTACCCCGATTTTACCCCTTTGAGTGCCATTTTGACCGCCTCCCCAACCCGCACACTACATTTATGCTACATTCTTGACGAGTTCTAGTCACTGTTTACCGTAATCTTTAGTATGCTACAAGCAAGCTACAATCGTGCGATCGCACGCAAATTTCAGCAATTTTTCAAATTAGAAATTCTACAAATAGGTTGTAAACTATTTATAGGTAGTGTACAACTTAGCATATAGCTAAAGATAAAATAATAAAAAGATAGTAGTAAAATTAACAACTATATAACTGTTATAACTTCAGAAAAAATATAGTAATATCTAATTGCGGAATTACATTACTAGGGATAAAACATAGCTGATGTAATAATTACAGGGGTTAGTTATCAGCAGCTAACGTTAAATAATGATGTAGATATAACAGTCGATATCGAGTAAAATTAGTGTAGTTGGAACAGTCTTAGCAGATAATAAAAGGGGACTGTTCAAGGCAATAACCATGTTGATGAACCCGCAAGGGTTGATTGCATTATTGCTAAAGACTACTCAAGTTAATACGACAAAATGGGTGCAGTAGTAAAAAATACGAGTCACCAAGCAATATCAAATAGCACACTTGTAAATCAATCCAATTAAACTCGTTAAAAATTGCCAAATGTGCGAAGAATGAACGAGCGCAAGCCGCGAAGAAGCAGAAGTGCTACTGCGAAACACTGCTACAACTGCAATCACACGATGCTGTATAGCTACCGAAAGAAAGAGAGTGCGATCGCTATTCCGTAGGTAAAATAATCTATTAAGTAGTAACTACTTTCTTCCTGATATGACAAGAGAGCCGCGCGATAAAATTATCAGAGTGCGAGTAACTCAAAAAGGGGTAAAGACAAGATACGCGCAAAATTTATCACGATGTAAAGTTTTGTAAAGTAACCAAATATTTATACTTCTCATACATTGCCTAGTTCGACTCATTTTAGGCAATGTATGATGGAGAGAGGAACAGATCATAAGGCTTTGAGCCATTCTTGCCCAACCACCCCAACTTCCCTTTTCGGCAAAGATGGTTTCTCACTCTCCTCCCCCTGTCAAAGTAGCTTCAAAGCGAGAGCGGGAATATTTGCGTCCATTGGAAGTGGGAGCGATGATCACAGCCGCACATTCATTCGGAAGGCATGGAGTTCGAGATGCAGCGATTATTTTACTTATGTTTCGGCATGGGCTTCGCACGGCAGAGCTAGTTTCTCTGAAATGGTCGCAAATTGATTTAAACGACGGCTATATTGAGGTAAGAAGAGTAAAACACGGGCATGATAGCAGTCATCCCCTACGCGCTCCTGAATTGAGGGCATTACGTCAGATTAAACGAGATTATCCCGAAACCCAGTATGTGTTCGTCTCCGAGCGCAAAGCTCCCCTGTCTACCAGAACTATCCGTCACATTATAGCCAGAGCCGGAAAATTAGCCGGACTTAATGAATCTGTTCATCCTCATCAACTACGTCATGCTTGTGGCTATTATCTGGCTTCACAAGGTCATGATACCAGAGCGATTCAGGACTATTTGGGACATAAGAACATTCACCATACAGTTCGCTACACGCAGATGTCTCCCCAAAGATTTGAATCTTTTTGGACAGATTGAGCCTTCTGGGGCAATAACAATGCTCCTGTAAACTGAAAATAACCATCTTTTCTCTCACTCGTGGCATCAATTGAACGGACAGCTTATCCCAGATTCAAACGATACTATACCGCCAATGAACTCGATAAAATTTACACTCCCACTAGGATAGAGATAGCATTCGCCTTAAAAGTTACGACTGGGGAAGAGAACTATTTTAATCTGCTAGTTTTACTTAAAGTATTTCAGAGATTAGGCTATTTTCCCCAAATAACAGACATCCCTCTCGCTATTATCAACCATATTCGGACGGCACTGGATATAAGAGAAGATAGGAGTTTTAACTATCAATATCCACCAACTTTATCCCGTCACAAAAAAGCGATTCGCTCTGATCTCCAGGTGAGTCCTTTTAATCAAAAAGGCAAGGCTCTAATCACAGCAGTTATCACTGAATCAGCATTAAGGATGGATAATCCAGCCGATTTAATCAATGTAGCCATTGAGGAGGTTGTCAAAGAACGCTATGAACTGCCTGGTTTTAATACCTTAGACCGTTTAGTTAATCATCTCAGAAAAGAAGTAAACCAAAAAATATTTTCCCAGGTAGTTAGTCAACTTAATCCTGAATATATCCAGCGATTAAAGGATTTATTAGATAATTACGCAGCAGTTGAACGCAGTCCTTATAATGACCTGAAAAAACTTCCTCAAAAATCAAGTCGAAATCATCTTAATGACTTAATTGTCCATTTAACTTGGTTAGAAACACTGGGAGAAATCGCTCCCTATCTTCAAGGAATAACTAGGGCGAAAATCAAATATTTTACCTCTGAAGCTAAAGCTCTTAGTGCTTCCGAGATGAAGGATATTACTCTGAATAAGCAATTGACCTTACTTCTTTGCCTCATCTATTCTGCTCAAGTGCAGACTCGTGATTACCTAGTAGAAATGTTCCTCAAGCAGATGAAAAAAATCCATAATCTGGCTATTGAGGAATTAGACTCTATCAGAAAAAGACAGCAGATAACCACAGAAAAATTAGTATCTGTCCTCACCGATGTCCTAGTAGTTTTCAATGAAGATGCCCCCGATTCAAAACCATTAGAGCAATTGCAAACTATCTTCAAGCAAACGGGAGGAGTTGAACAATTATTAACTGAGTGTGAAGAAATTAATGCTTATCAAGGGAATAATTACTTCCCCTTATTATGGCGGTTTTATAAAAGTCATCGTAGTGCTTTCTTTCGGGTATTTAAGTTTTTAAAGATAGAATCTACCAGTAGCGATGATAAATTGGCTAAAGCTGTGGAAATTTTATTGTCTAATTCCCATCGGCGGGGGGAATGGATAGAAACACAAGTTGATTTATCTTTTATTTCACAGCAATGGCGAAAATTAGTAATAGTTCAGTCTAAAGATGTCACAAGAGTGATGCGCCGCCATTTCGAGATTTGTATTTTTTCTTATGTAGCTGCTGAACTAAAGTCAGGGGATATTTGTGTCTTTAATAGTGAGGCTTATGCTGACTATCGAGAACAATTACTTTCTTGGAAGGACTGTCAGCCATTGGTTGAAGCATATTGTCAACAATTAGGCTTTCCTACTAAGGCTGAAGATTTTGTCGAGAATCTAAAAAATTCATTAATTCAAACAGCATCGGAAATTGATCAAGGCTATCCCAATAATACATCTGTTGTTATTAGTGAGCAAGGAGAACCTGTTTTAAAACGTCCATCAGCTAATCGTGAGAGTGCTTCCCTCAAAAACTTAGAGGCTTTAATCTCTGAAAGAATGTCAGAGCGTAACTTAATTGATATTCTCAGAGATGTGGACTATTGGACAAATTTTACCCGACATTTTGGTCCTTTGAGTGGTTCTGATTCCAAATTAGAACGGTCTACAGAACGCTATTTATTAACCACTTTTACTTATGGATGTAATCTAGGAGCGACTCAAGCTGCACGTCACATGAGAGGTGTTGTTACGTCAAGAATGCTCACTTTTGTCAATCAGAGACATATTAGTTTAAAAGGACTTAATGCTGCTCTGGTAGATATTATCAATCGCTATAATGTAATGCCTTTAACTAAGTTCTGGGGAGACGGCACGACGGCTGCTGCTGATGGAACTAAATATGACCTCTACGAGCAAAATTTACTTTCGGAATATCATATTCGCTATGGTGGTTATGGTGGGATTGCTTATCATCATGTTGCTGATAGTTATATAGCTCTGTTTAGTCATTTTATTCCTTGTGGAACTTGGGAAGCGGTATATATTATTGAAGGACTTCTCAAGAACACATCAGACATCCAACCGTCGATTATTCATGCTGATACTCAAGGACAATCTACTCCTGTCTTTGCTTTATCCTATTTGTTAGGTATTCAACTTATGCCTCGCATTAGAAATTGGCAAGACTTGGTTTTCTATCGTCCTGATCAGGAGACAGTTTATCAGCATATTGATTTTCTCTTTAAAGGGGTAATTAATTGGGAACTTATCAAAACTCATTGGTCAGACTTATTGCGAGTGGTTCTTTCTATTAAAGAAGGCAAAATTTCTTCAGATATGTTGTTACGAAAGTTGGGAAACTATAGTCGGAAGAATAAACTCTATCAAGCGTTTCGAGAGTTAGGGAGAGTTATTAGAACTATTTTTTTATTACAGTTCATCTCTGACGAAAAGTTACGTCAACAAATTACAGCAATGACTAATAAGGTAGAAGCTTATAATGGCTTTTCTAAGTGGTTTTGCTTTGGAGGAGAAGGGGTGATTGCTAGTAATGACCCTGAACAACAAGAGAAGACGATTAAGTACGGTGATTTAGTAGCTAATGCTGTTATTTTCCATAATGTGGTTGATTTAACTGAGGTTTTACTTCAGCTAAGAAAAGAAGGTTTTTTCTGGGAGCGAGAAGATATAGCTGCTTTGAGTCCTTATTTAACAAGTCATATCAAGCGTTTTGGTGATTATCTGATTGATCTTGATGCAATTCCACCAGCATTAGAGGAGAAGTTAAATTTAGGCTTCTGAGTAAATTTGTTACAAAACTTTACGTCGTGATAAATTTTGCGCGTATCTTGTCTTTACCCCAAAGGGAGTCTATTTTAGTCAAGTAATCAGTAATAAAACAGCTTTCACTATTTTAATAACTTCCAGTATTACAAACAGTTAAAACTATTAAAACAGTTTTAACTTCAAGATTTGTACAATTATAACTACTACAAACAGTTTTAACTCTTGACAGCAGCTTTTAGTAGAAAACGCGATAGCGTTTAAAAAGTTAAAATAATTAACCCCTTGCTGAGTAGCAGGGGTTAAATAGTGCAATGTTGTGCTAATTAACTCTGGTACATAACTAGCTAACGATTCCAATCAGGACAAAGTTCTTGCTGTAAAAAAACAGGCAAGTCTTTATATTTCTCAAGAATTAAGTCGGCTATAAATAGCGTTCGTTGATGAGAACGGTGGGACGCTGCCTTGCCAAACTTTCCCTTGATCCAACGCTTCACTGTTCTTACGTCGCAGTTACATAACTTGGCTATGAATTCATAATTGACATCCCATTTATACATAAATTGTTGAGGTGTCATTCTGGTTTTTGAGTCGATAAAACTGCAAATTTGTTGCCATTGCTGTTCCGAAAAAGATGATGGTTTGTCCATATATTTCCTCAATTTTATGTGTAGCTTTCTGGTTAATAATCACGCATTGCAATTACCAACCTTTAGACTGTCCTAACTGCAAAAGTACGTCTAACATCTGCTTGCCTTCATTGAACTTTCGACCACCCATGCCCAACACTTCCTCAACCAATTTTGTGTCTGAAAGTCCCTGCTCTTTCAACAGACTTACAGACTTATACAAACTTCGGAAATGCTCACTACCATTGACTTCCGAGTTTGTGGAAGTTGGAAGTTCACTTTGGGAAGTATCTGAAAGTGACTCTGAAAGAGCATCTGCACTTTCAGGTTGAACTTGGTCTGAAAGAGGGGCTGAAAGTGTTTGCAATTGTGTAGGAGCTAACGCTCTTTGTTGCCAGTACTGTTGTTGTTGATACTGACTAACTGCCAACTGTTCTAGAAAGTCGTTTTTCTCTGCGGTTTCTATTGCTTTTACCAGTGGGTTAATCTTCTGTAATTGACTACCGCAAGCTATTGCAGTTATGCCACAGGACAAGGAAGTAAACAGTGATAAATACCGCAGCACAACTTGAACTTTATCTTTGGGATTGTTTAAAGCGAAAGGTGAAGCAGACCACAGTAATAGCCCTGAAAAACTTGATACACTTGCAAGGAAAAGCAGCATTGAGTGATTCTGCCTTAACTGCACTTGTGGAGAACTAATGCCGATTAACGTACCCATTGCACGATCCCGCCTAGTAGGAGAATTGCAACAGTTGTAATTAGCCAACCGATGAATTGTTGGTAATTTAAACCGAGACTTTCAGCTATAAAATCGTCTGCAATAGCACAAACTAGCAGTAATAATGCTGCACATACAGACAACCAAAAGCCATACATCCGTAAACTTTCAAAAGCGAAAGCTGTAAAACTGAATAAACCAACTGCTGATATGCCAGTTAGAAAACAGCCAGTTAAAACAAAGAACTTGCCCATAACTTCAACTCCAAGAAGTAAGGGCAGTAACATTATTTACTGCCCTAAAGTTTTACAAATTAGCTACCATAACTCTGACGAATGGCGTTGATAGCGTTAACCGCAGCGACGTTCGCAGTTTCTACAGAAGAGTGCATTTCACTGTAGGCAGGTCTTAAAC
>MWVV01000418.1_pt1 | contig 15527 bp, 11 predicted proteins | sample 1047281 | NCBI WGS metagenome assembly MWVV01 (sample SAMN06349986, study PRJNA376086) | soil metagenome | isolation source: PT-2 sample Antarctic (ecotone) soil | place: Antarctica | collected 2015-01-13 | reverse complement strand
CCGTGTCGCGCGATTGACGTAGACTTAAAAGCGAATTTCGACCCGCTTTACCGGCAACATTTTCCGAGTTACGAAATCGTTTTCGTCGTCGGCGACGAGCGCGATGAAGCCGCGTCGGTTATAAAAAAATTGATTAACCGCAGAGACGACGGGGAAGCGCAAAGAGAAGGAAAAAGCGAGAAAAATTTGCATTTAAAGAACTCCGCGTCTACGGGACGTCTCTGCGGTGAAAATCTTTTGTCCGCGAAATTATTAGTCGCCGGAGCAACTGAAAACGAAAGCCAGAAAATTCACAATCTGCGCCGCGCCGTAGCGGAAGTTTCCGAACGGAGCGAAGTTTTCGTGTTCGTCGATTCGGACACGCGACCCGATAAAGGTTGGCTGCAAAATTTAATCACGCCGCTCGAAGACGAAACGGTCGGCGCGGCAACCGGCTATCGCTGGTTTGTTTCAAAACGCGGAAATTTCGCTTCCCAATTGCGCGCGGTCTGGAACGCTTCGATTGCTTCTGCCTTGGGCGCGAATGCGAAAAATAATTTTTGCTGGGGCGGCTCGACCGCAATTCGCCGCGCTACGTTTGAACGATTAGATATACGGGAAAAATGGCGCGGCGCATTGGCGGACGATTACGCGTTGATGCGCGTTTTGCGGGAAAACAGCTTGCCGATTCGCTTTGTGCCGCAGTGTTTGACGGCGACGATTGAAGACTGTAATTTTCGCCAAATGCTTGAGTTTACGACCAGACAAATGAAAATCACGCGCGTTTATGCGCCGCATTTGTGGCTCGCGTCTTTGGTCGGTTCGTTTCTTTTCGCGTCCACTTTCTGGACTGGAATTTTGATTTTATTTTTCGCGTCGGGTTGGCATTTTTTATTGACGCTCGCGCTTTTGTTGATTATTTTTGCGCTCGGCGCGGCAAAAGCGCGTCTTCGATTAAACGCAGTCAGACTCGTTTTGAAAGATTACGAAAACCAATTGAACCGCACTTCTATCACGCAAACGACGCTTTGGACGATAACGCCGATTTTATTTTTTTACAACAATTTGGCGGCTTTGCTTTCGCGGAAAATCGTTTGGCGCGGCATCGGTTACGAGATGATTTCGCCGACCGAAACGCGCATCCTCAAGCGGAAAGGCGGCTGATTTCAAGTGCTTTTTTAGAAAAACAGATTGCACGATTTTTTCAAAACTGTCATTATTTGCAAAACTGCACGGTTTTTTGTGCGAAGCGCTTGGCTCGACAAAATCGAAAAACCGAAAAGCCGGAAAATTATAAACGCTCGGAGAATTTAAGATGATTAAAACTCTGCTCGACGCCGACGAAAATCCGCCGCCCAATACAAAAGTCATAATCGAAGAAACCATCGTAGAACTGCCGACGACGCCTCCGAAGCAGCAACAACGGCAGGAGCAAAACGAAGAAGCAAGCGCCATTCTCGAAATTCCTTCGACCGTTGAAACGAGGCAAATTGCGGCGGTCGATGAAGTTTCCGAAAAGCCAATCGACGGGGCAAATTTTCAAATCGATTTCAAGCCCGAAACGCAAGCCGAGACGATGCGCAAAAGCGGTTTGGCATACGCGGCGGCGATTACTTTGTTCGGCGCTGTCGTCTTTATGATGATTCTCGGTTGGGGAGCGGATTTGCTGCTCGGAACAAAGCCCTGGGGAATTGTCGGCGGCATCGTCGTCGGCGCGATTATCGGCTTTGTTCAGTTTTTCCGGCTGACTTCGCAAATTATTAAAAACAAGGAATAAGAAAAATACGCCGTTAGTTCCGTGAGATTTTACAGAAGAAATTCGTGAAGAATTTTTCTTTCGCTTTTCGTTGCGGCGTCGAAAATTTCGCGTGCTTGCGGGAAAAGTCCATTAATGAAAATTGCGTGATTTTGAGAAAATTAGCACAAACTTTTGCCCGCGCTTTGATATTTACTGATTTTCTTTGTAAAATTTTTGTTTCGCAATGAGCGAGAATTCCGAACCTGTCGAGACCGAACAACAAAGCGACGTTTCAAACGCTGCCGCTTCTGTGTCGTTGTCGCATCGGCGGATTTTGGCGGCGATGTTTGCGGTAACGCTTACCGCTTCGCTAATTGGATTTCTAACGGTTTCGACGCGATTCGGATTCGGCGTTTTGTTCGGCGGCGCATTGTCTTTCGTCAATTATTTTTGGCTGAAAAACTCTTTGCGCAGAGTTTTCGAGCGCGCCGATTTTGAAAATCCCGACAATGCGCCGCCGCGGTTTCTAGCAGCGAAGTATTTTCTGCGTTACGCAGCGCTCGGCGCGCTGCTTGTCATCGTTTTTTTAACAAAAACTTTGCCGATTGTAGCCGTGCTGTTGGGTTTGGCGAGCTTTGCTTTTGCGATTGTTATCGAAGGTTTAATACTTATATTTTCATCTTTTTTTAAAAAATAAAGTTATGTTTTTATTTGCCGAAGGCGGTGCTGCCGAAAAACATCATTCGCCGCTGATTGTCGAATTTATCAATCATTATCTGGGCGAGCCGGTTCACGAATTTCAGTTGCATTACACGAAACCGATTTGGGATAAGCTGTTCGGTTTTTTCGGCACGAACGCCGAAGCCGTTTTCGGTAAATATACGCCCGAAAACGCCATTCCGTGGTATACGATTATGTTCGTTATCGCGTGCATTTTGACCGCCGTTGTTATCTGGATTTTGAAAGGGAAACTTTCGGAAGACGACCCGCAGCACGGACAATTGACGCTCGAAGCCGGATTTCTCGCTCTGCGCGATATGGCAGTCAACGTTATCGGCGAACACGGCATAAAATATTTTCCCGTCGTGGCGACCTTCGCCGTGCTGATTTTGATTGCCAATCTGATGGGAGTTTTCCCGCTCTTTATGTCGCCGACGGCGCACGTTTCCGTAACTCTCGCGCTCGGCTTAACATCGTTCATTTATTACAACTACGTCGGCATCAGCGAAAACGGACTTTTGAATCACTTAAAACATTTCGCGGGACCGAAACTGCCGCTGCTGATGGCGCTGATTATCACGCCATTGATTTTCTTTATCGAACTGGTCAGCAACTCGATTCGTCCGCTGACTTTAGGCGTTCGCCTATTCGCCAATATGTTCGCCGACGAGCAGGTTGCCGAGCAGATTGCAAATCTTTATCCGCCGTTCACGCAGTTTCTGCTGCCCGTGATTTTGCTGCCGCTCGCGGTTTTCGTCGCGCTCGTTCAATCGTTCGTTTTCACTTTGCTTTCGATGATTTATTTGAGCGAAGTTTCGCACGCGCCGCACGAACACCATCACGGCGGCGAACACTCTGAAGCGACGGGCGAAGCGCTTGCGACGGCGCACATTTGAAATGATTTTAGATTTTAGGTTTTGGATTTTGGATTGGTTTTTTTAGTTCAAAATTCGATTGTTGGAAAAAAGTTTTGAGACAAAAGCAGATTTTGTTTGCAGATTTGAAATTCGCATTTATACAGTAAAGAGCGTGCCGACACGCTTCAGGAGCGCCGCGTCTCCCAAGACAGCGGGCTGCATACCGGAAGTCGGCGAAATAATAACCCGCGAGTTTTTTGGTTGAAAATAAAATTGTAGTAAGTCTCAAGCATTGCAGAAAAATAAAAAATTAGGAGACAAAAAATGAGTAAATTTAAGATTATCTTTTTCAGCGCGCTGGCGATTCTGGTTCTTTCGACAATGACTTTCGCACAGGTCGGCGCAGGCGGCGGCGGCGGAATTGCCGCCAACGAATCGACGGTTGCGGCGTATAAAGCCCTTGCAGCCGGTCTCGGTTTCGGCATCGCCGCCGGTTTGGGCGCGCTCGGTCAAGGCAGAATCGGCGCGGCTGCTGTCGAAGGCGCGGCGCGCAATCCGGGCGCGGCGGGAACTGTGCAAACGCTGATGATTATCGGTTTAGCGCTTATCGAATCACTCGTGCTGTTCGCGCTCGTTATCGTGTTCGTCGTTTTGCGTTAATTATGACAAATGGGAAAATAGAAAGCAGACAATCGCATTCTGTTGTTTTTATTAAATTTGCGGGCGGGGTTTTAAATAAACTTCGCCCGCATTTTCATTTGCGGTGAAAATTAAACGGCACTACGACTGACAACTCGCTGCGGAATTTTTGAATCGTAACGTTTTTCCGAAAGGGTGTATAATAACTCACAGAAAATAAACTAAATTTTTAACTAAAAAAATGTCAGACCAATTTATCGGACGAACTTTAGCGGGCAAATATCGCGTCGACTCTCTGTTGCGCGAAAGCGCTTCGAGCAGCATTTACAACGGCACGCATCTTTTGATAAATAAGCCGGTTACTATAAAAATCCTCGCTCCCGCGCTCACTTCGGAGGCGACGGCGGTTAAAAATTTTTCCGTCGAAACGCGCGCCGCGTCGCGCATCGCGCACCCGAACGTGTTGAACGTAACTGATTTCGGCTTGGACATCGGCGGCACGGTTTATGCGATTTTGGAAGACGCGAGCGGCGAAACTTTGACCGAAGCGATTGAACGGAGCGGAAAATTTTCGCTCGACCGCGCCGTCGGCGTCGCATGGCAAATCGCGTCGGCACTCTCGGCGGCGCACGCCGCGCGGGTCGTTCACGGGCATTTGAACACGGAAAACGTCCTTCTCGCGCACGCTGCCGACAACTCCGAAACCGTTAAAGTTTTAGATTTCGGCTCTGCCGAGGCGGAAAACCGCGTCGCGTTTGAAACGGAAACCGATTTGAAAAATTTGCAGTATCTTTCGCCCGAACAAAACGCTTCGGAAACTCCCGACGAGCGTTCGGACATTTACTCTGTGGGCGTGATTTTATATGAAATGATGGCAGGCGAAGTTCCTTTTCAAGCCGACACGCCCGACGCCTTGCGTTTAAAACAAACGGAAAACCCGCCGACGCCGCTCGCCGCCTTTCAGAGCGATTTGCCCGAAGACATCGAACTTGTCGCTTTAAAAGCGTTAGCCGTTAATCCTGAAATGCGTTACCAGACCGCGAGCGAATTTGCCGACGCTCTGAGCCGTGCGTCGAACAATGCGGGCGGCGCGAAGGCGATTTTAATAAAGGACGCGGCGGACGCCAACGGCGCGAAAAACAATTTGTGGAAAACGGCGTTTGTCGTGCTTGCGGGAATTTCTCTGCTCGCCGCCAGTTTGATTTACGCGACTTCCGTTAAGCAGACAAACATTCAAACGCAGCTTCAAACCGACGCGGGCGGACAGCCCGTTCAGCCGATAAATCCGGCGACCGGAATGAGCGAGCAGAGTTTATCGAGTATGTCTCCGTATTCGCAGCAGATGGGCGGAGCGGCGGGTATGATGCCGGGCGGCGCAAATATGTCGATGCCGCAGCCGGTTTCGGGGGGCGACGGTTACGGCGACGGCTACAATCCTTGGGCGAGTGGCAGACCGCCCGCCGGCGCGCCGCCGCAATATGTCGCGCCGAACGGACAAGTCATCACAATTCCCGGCGACGGCAGCAGTCAATTTATGCCTGTCGAAGGCGGCGGCTTTATTATGGTTCCGGCAAACACAAACACGACGACGCAGCCTTCGCCTTCACCGAAAACCGGAAAATCGCCTGCTGCTGCTGCTGCTCCGTCCGCTGCAAACACGGCGCAGCCAACACCGACGCCAAACGCGCAAGCGACGCCGGAGGCGAAAGCAACGCCGACGCCCGCGCCGAAAGCTGATAAAACTCCGGCGAAACCGGCGGCGACTCCAAAAACCGCCGCGCCGAAAACGACAACGCCGCCTGCTCCGACGGGCAAAATCTCACCAAGCGGAAAGGACGAAAATTCTTAACCGGAAGAATTGATTTCAAAAATTAACCACGAAGTTACACGAAAAACACGAAGTAGAGAAACGAAATTTACTTTCTTACTTCGTGTTTTCTTTGTGTAACTTTGTGGTTAATTTCTTATTCGCCGGAAATTATTTCCAAAACTTCCCTCGCCGCTTCGATTAGATTTTCTTCGGTCGTCAGAACTTTCAAAACGCCGCTCGGCGAAAAGCTCGCGCCTTCATTCTCCGACAAAAACCGCATCAACTTCTCCGGCGCGACGCGCGCGTTTTCGCCCAATTTTATCGCAAAACCTTCTTTGGTTTTATCGACCGAGACGACGTGCATCTGTTCGGCTAATTTCCGCAGTCGAGCGTATTCAAACAAGTTTTCAACCGAGAAAGGCATTTTGCCGTAACGGTCATTGATTTCCGAATAAATCTGCCGCAAATCTTCTTCGCGCGCGGCGGAAGAAATTCGTTTGTATGTTCGCAGTCGCTGGCTCGTCTCCGAAATATAATCGTTCGGAATGGAAACGTCCGCGCCCAAATTTATTGAAACGCTCGTTTCGTCAGCGATTTCTTCGCCCTTTAATTCTTGAATCGTGCGTTCCAACATTTTCGTGTAAAGGTCAAAACCCAAAGCGTCAAGTTGACCCGATTGCTGTCCGCCCAAGATATTTCCCGCGCCGCGTAGTTCCAAATCCAGCGCCGCAATTCTAAATCCCGCGCCCAAATCGGAAAATTCTCGAATGGCGGAAAGACGACGACGCGCAATCGGTGTCAATTCCAATTCGCTGGGAATAAGCAAATATGCGTAAGCGCGGCGATTCGAGCGACCGACGCGCCCGCGCAGTTGGTAAAGCTGCGAAAGCCCGTAATTGTCGGCACGATTTATAATTATCGTGTTGGCGCGCGCGATGTCGATACCGTTTTCAATGATTGTCGTCGCGACCAGAACGTCGTATTTGTAATCGACAAAATCGAGCATCACGTTTTCCATCTCTTTCTCGTTCATCTGCCCGTGTCCGACGGCGATGCGCGCGTTCGGCACGATTTTCGAGACGAGCGCGGCGATTGATTCGATAGTTTCGACGCGGTTGTGAATGAAAAAAACCTGCCCGTTTCTTGCTAATTCTAATTCGATTGCCGATTTGATAACGCTTTCGGAAAACTGCACGACCTGCGTGTTTATAGCAAGGCGGTCGCGCGGCGGCGTTTCAATCACGGACATATCGCGCATTCCCAAAAGCGACATATTCAGCGTGCGCGGAATCGGCGTCGCGGACAAAGTTAAAACGTCAACTTTCTTTTTCAATTGTTTCAATTTCTCTTTGTGCGCCACGCCGAAACGCTGTTCTTCGTCGACGACGACCAGCCCGATTTTCGGCACTTTCACGTCGTTTGATAAAATCCGGTGCGTCCCGATTAAAATATCGACTTCACCTTTTTCCGCTTTTTCGACGACTGCTTTTTGTTCTTTGGGAGAGCGAAAGCGCGATAATAATTCGATTTTGACGGGAAAGGCGGCAAAGCGTTGTTTGAAACTTTCCGAATGTTGATACGCGAGAATCGTCGTCGGCGTCAAAACCGCGACTTGTTTTCCGTCCATTACGGCTTTAAAAGCGGCGCGCATTGCAACTTCGGTTTTGCCGTAGCCGACATCGCCGACAATTAATCTATCCATCGGAACAGCCGTTTGCATATCAGTTTTCACGTCGTCGATCGCCGCTCCTTGGTCAACCGTTAATTGATACGGAAATGCGTCTTCAAATTCTTCCTGCCAAGGCGTATCGGCGGAAAACGCGAAACCTTCGACGAGTTTTCTTTCGGCATAAAGTCGAAGAAGCTCGTCCGCCATATCGCGCATCGCGCGCTTTGCCTTCGCTTTGGTTTTCTGCCAGCCGATGCCGCCCAAACGGTCGAGCGTCGGCGTCGCCGCTTCGCCGGAACTGTAGCGCGAAACCAAATCAAGACGTTCGACCGGAACGAATAATTTAGCGTTCTCGGCGTAAATCAGCAACATAAACTCGCGCGCCGCGCCGCCCGTATTCAACGTCTGCAAATTTTCAAAACGTCCGATGCCGTGGTCGACGTGAACGACAAAGTCGCCCGTTTTTAAATCACGAAAATCGGAAACGAACGCGGCGGTTTTCGATTTCTGCGTTCGCCCGCGCGCCGATTTAGCTTGCGGTTTCTGATATTCGACCTGCGTGTTTTCGCCGAAAATATCGGTTTCCGTATAAGTTAGCAAATCGAACGCGGGCATCTCAAAGCCGCCGGACAAATCGCCGATGAGCAGAGAATTCGGCGCAACGGAAACGTCGTAATCGCGCAAAATTTCCGTTAAACGCTCGGCAAGCCCGTGCGACTGTAAAACAAAAATTCGTCCTTCGCTTTTTGTCTCTTTTCCTTCGCCGAAACTTTGCGCGCTTTGCGCCTTTGCGGGAAAATCTTTTTGTTTTACTTCGCTCGCAAAATCCTTTAAGTTGCCGTGAAATTTTCGTGTCGAGCGCGATGAGAGCAAAAATTCTTTTTCAATTTCGGCGGTCGGAAATAGAAAAAGCGGTTTTATTTCGCTCGTGTTTTTGCCAATCCGAATTTGTGGGTTTTCATTCGCAAATGCCAGACTTTCGTCGGTCGCCGAAGCCGATCTTCCGAGCGTTCGCAGTTCAATACGTTTCTGTTTATACAGCTTTTCGCGCAGTTGCTCGCCGCTTAAAAATAATTCCGTCGGTTCTAAACCGATGTCGTCGGCTTCGGTAATTTCCGCGAAACGCTTTTCTAAATTTTCGTAAAAAAGCGATAAAGAATTTTCCGCAATCGTCGGTTCATCGACGACGAAAACACAATCTTTCAAAAAATCGAAAACGCTTGACGAGCGCTCCTTTACGAGCGGAATAAAAAATTCCCAGCCGGAAAAATCTTCGCCTTCTTCGGCAAACTCGGTTCTATCTTTTAAGTTGCGCGCGAATCTTTCGTCAGAAAACTTCTCGCGCGCGAAAAACGCCCAATCTCGAAAATCCTGCGCGCTCGCGGCAAATTCGCGCATCGGCGCAAGCGCGATTTCTTTTAATTGAACGGTTGAAAGCTGCGTTTCGGCGTCGAATTCACGAATTGAATCGACCGTGTCGCCGAAAAATTCTATTCTTACCGGATTGTTCGCGTTCGGCGACCAAACGTCGACGATTCCGCCGCGCACGCTAAATTCGCCGACCGCTTTTATCGGCTCTTCGCGCACGTAACCGCACGCAACGAGTCGTTCGATTAAATCTTCCGGCGCAAAATCTTCGTCCCGTTTCAGCATTGCGCCGAAAGCGCGCATTTCCGCAGGCGAAACGGTTTTCGTGATTAAAGATTTTACGGAAGCGACGAGAAAATCCGGCGCGCCGTGCGACAAACTCCAAAGCGCGAGTGCGCGCTTCTCCTGCGTTTCGGCGTGCGGCGAGACGCCCGAATAAACGTCGGTTTCAAACGACGGCAATGACAAAAGTTGCAAGTTTTCGGAATTTCGATTTTCGTTTATGTTTTGCCAAAAATTCAAATCGCACGTCCACGTTTCTAATTCTTCGTTTGAATCGGCGACGACGACGAAAGTTTTTTTCGTCTCAGCTTGAAGTTTCGATAAAACAAAGGCGCGCGACGCGATTGACGTTAAACCGCTTAAAGAAATTACACGCGCACCGCCGCCTAATTCAGCGCGCAGGCGCGCAAATTCGTTTTTTGATTCGGACGGAAAACTCATAATCGTTTAACCAACAGATTAGCACATCGGAAATTACCAGTTACAGATTGAGAGCGACGAATTTGAGAGATTGACGCCGCTCGCAATTTGAAATTCGTAATTCGTAATTGTTTGACGTTGGTTTATAATCTTTCAAACAAAAAAGAGAATTTTATGAGCATTCCCGATTTTAACGAAATTATCGAAGCGAACGACCAAACCGAAGCACGCCGTGAACATCTTGAAAAACTACGCGAGCTTGTCGGCAACGTCTATCCGAACAAGTTTGAAAGAAGCAAAATTACCGGCGCGGAAGATACAATTTCAAATGTTTTGCATTTCGCGCCGGTTGCAAATGTTGCGAAAGAAATCAAAGAGCATATTTCAGCGCTTAATGAAGGCGAGAAACCAGCGCCGGAATTGAAAGAAAAGTTAAACGCGCAATTAAAAGAATTCGGCACGGTCAAAGTTTCGGGAAGACTTACAACGACGCCGCGCACGATGGGCAAAGCCGCGTTCGTTCATTTGTCGGACGGCGTAAATCGCTTGCAGATTTATGTTCGCCGCGATGATATAAAAGGGATTGCCAACGACGGAAAAAATTCTGAAATCAACGGCTGGGAATTGTTCAAACTGCTCGACGGCGGCGATTTCGTCGGCGTCGGCGGATTTTTGTTTTTGACGAACACGGGTGAATTGAGCATTCACGTCGAAACTTTGCAGTTTTTGTCAAAGGCTCTTTTGCCGATGCCCGATAAAATTCACGGCATCGCCGACCCGGAATTAAATCGTCGTCATCGTTACGCCGATTTGATTGCGTCGAGTTTGCGGAATAAGACGGACGAGGAAATCGAAGAGGAAAATCGCACGGGCGTTAAAGAATTAACCACGCGCGAGGTTTTCGAGCGGCGCGCGCGGCTGATTAGCGGGATGCGGCGCTATTTGGATGACAACGATTTCGTCGAAGTCGAAACGCCGATGCTCACGCCGAAGGCGACGGGCGCGGCGGCGAAACCTTTCCAGACGCATCACAACGCGCTCGACATCACGCTTTATGCCCGCATCGCGCCGGAACTTTATTTGAAACGCCTGACCGTCGGCGGTTTTGAAAAGGTCTACGAACTCAACCGTAATTTCCGCAACGAAGGTTTGTCAAACAAACACAATCCCGAATTCACGATGCTCGAATTTTACTGCGCCTATATGGACGTGAACGGAATGATGGATTTCAGCGAGGTGATGATTAAAGAATCGGTGCGGAAAGCGACGGGGGGAAGTTTGCAGGTGAAATACGGCGAGAATGAGATTGATTTTTCAAAGTTTGAAAGATTAACAATGGAAGAGAGTCTGGTTAAGGAAATTCCGCAAAGTTATCTGTTTGAAATTTTAGGCGCATATAAATACACTTTTGATATTTATATGTTACAAAACGAAGAAAGTTTGTCTGACATAACTGCGGTTACTAAAAAAATGATTAAGGCGGCACAAGGAACAGGGCTTGAAAGTTTGCTGACAAAGCCACTGAAAGAAATTGATAAAAACTCAGTTAAATCAAAGGACGAACAATGGAACGAGACACGGGAAATTTTAAACAAGATTAAAGAAATTAAAAGATTGAATGTAACTGAACAGGAAATTGAAGATAGAAAGAATGAACTGATTCAACAAAAACAATTTGGAAGGCAAATTGAATATCTATTTGAAAATTTTGTTGAATCAAATCTAATCCAACCGACATTCATCATTGATTACCCGAAATCAATTTCGCCTTTGTCGAAAGCGTCGCCCGACAATCCGAATGTCGCCGAGCGGTTTGAATTGTTTATCAACGGGATGGAATGCGCCAACGGTTTTTCGGAACTCAACGACCCGCAGGAACAATACGAGCGTTTCCGCGACCAGATGCGGGAACGCGAAACCGGCGACGAGGAAGCGATGGTTTTGGACGAAGATTACATCCGCGCGCTCGCTTACGGAATGCCGCCCGCCGCCGGAATCGGCATCGGGATTGATAGATTGGTGATGCTGCTGACGAACCGGCATTCGATTCGAGACGTGATTTTGTTTCCGCATATGCGACCGGAAAAACGCGAAGAAGAAAACACTGAAGATTGAAAAAATTAAATTTAATTTTACAAGGAGAAAAAATGGCACAAGAAAACGACGATATATTTATTGACAAAACGAAAGACACGACCGACACGGGACGCGACATTCCGGGCGGCGACGGCACGATTTCAGATGAAGATATGAACGCCATCGACGGCGGCAAAAAACGGCTGAAAATAGGGCAAGACCATTCGCTCGAAAATTACGAAGATTCAGAACCGACGAGTGGCGTCGGCGCGATTCAGGATTATTCGGATACGTCTTCGGACATAGCACACATTGAAGGAGACGAAAAGTAAAAATGGAATTCAAAGATACGGAATCTCAAATCGCGGGCATAAAGGAAATTTTTGACGATGCGAAACGCGAAGACAACTGGAACTTGAATGAGCCGATGCTTTACAGCTTTTATTTCGTCGATGAAGACGCGGAAAAGCTCGATAAATTGGGCGAGAAATTAGAAGCCGACGGCTACGATTTTATCGGTATATACGAACTTGGCGACGAGGAAACCAACGAATCGACGGGCGAATATCTGCTGCACATCGATAAAGTCGAAACGCACACGCCGGAAAGTTTGGCTCAAAGAAACGTCGAATTTCAAACGCTCGCCGACGAACACGCGATTAAAACCTACGACGGCTGGGAATTCGGCGAAGAGGGCGATTATAACGATGACGAGGAAGAAGAGGACGTTGAAGTCGAATCGCCGTCGTGAATTTATCGGCATTTTATAAATCGCGCGGCTATCGGTCGAAAGGCAATTTATAAAATCTCACCGCGATTTAACAACAATTGGAAAACCTTAACGAACAACAAAATCTTTCTTCCCGCAAGCCGGAAAGCGTCAAAATCCTGCGTCTTTGGGAAATGCTTTTCTTAGGCAAAGGCACGCTTTTTCGGCGCGTTCTGCACTTTATCATCAGCATCGCGCTGCGACTTTTTTTTCGCCGCATCGAAGCCGTTAATTTAGAAAACGTGCCGAGAGAGGGCGCGGTAATTTTCGTTCTCAACCATCCGAACGGCTTGATTGATCCGGCGCTCGTCTTTGTTTCACTCGCGCGCCGCGTTTCGTTTCTCGCCAAGTCCACGATTTTTTCGATAAAATTCGCCGCCTTTCTGATGCGCGCGCTCGAAGTTCTGCCCGTTTACCGGCGCATTGACGCGAATCTGGAAATGCGGAAAAACTTCGGCACGTTTGAAGTTTGCTACGAATTTCTCGCGCGCGGTCGCTGCATCGCCATTTTTCCCGAAGGCATCTCGCACGACGAAACGACTTTGCAGCCGCTGAAATCCGGCGCAGCGCGTATCGCTTTAGGCGCGCTCGCCGTCGGCGCGGACTTGCGCGCGCAAGGCATGAAGATAATGCCGGTCGGTCTTTATTACACTTCAAAAACCGCGTTTCGCAGCGAAGCACTGATTCGCTACGGGAGGGCTTTCGCGCCCGCGCCTGTCCAACTCGACAAACACGGCGAGCTGCCGCGTGAAGCCGTGCGCGCGCTAACCGAACGAATCGAAACCGCGCTGCGCGACGTAACTCTAAACCTCGAAACGGCGGAAGAACTCGACACGGTTTTAAAAGCCGAAGCGCTTTTTTCGTCCGTCTATCAAAATCTTTTATTCAAAGAAACTCTATCGCAAAATTTTCTGCGCCTTCAGGATTTGGCGGAAAAATACAAACTACTCGGACAAAACGACCCGCAGAAAATGCGCGAGCTGAATGAAAAAATCGAAAGTTACGAAAACCAGCTTAAAACAAGCGGCGTAACGGCGTCGAGTCTTTCGGTTCTTCAGCATCCGACGTGGTATGTTTTTCGTTATTTAATTTTGCGAAATATTATTTTAATTCTGCTCGCGCCGCTCTCGATTGTCGGCGCGATTGTCCACTCGCCCGCCTATCTTCTTTCAAATCTCGCCGGTCTGATGTTCAAAACGCACGGCGCGGACGAAGCCGGCTCAACCTACAAAGTGCTTGCCGCGATTGTCTTTATGCCGGCGACGTGGCTCGTCATCGCTTTAATCGTATTTTATTTATTCGGCTGGCAAACAGCGCTTCTTTCGATACCGATTGCGATTTTGTGCGGTTACGTCGCGCTTAGAAGTTTTGAAACTTTAATCGATATGCGGGTCTGGATAAAAGCAACGTGGCTTTTGTTTCGCCAGCGCGCACTCTTTTTGAGATTGCTGGTCGAACGCGAAACTTTGCAGAAAGAAATCGAAGAAATCATTAAATAACGGTGAGTGAAAGAAAATTCTTTCACTCACCGTTAAATATCATTCGTTTGTTAAAACTAAAACGGGGTCGATGTCAGACGCTCGCCACGCCGGATAAAGCGCGCCGAATAAACTGCCGCCAATAGCGATTAAAACAGCGGTTTGCATCCAGCCGCTAGAAAATTCAAACTGCAAATCATCGAAGAATTTTGTAATCAAATACGCGGCGATGAACGAGACAAGAAATCCGAGCAGCGCGCCCAAAACGCCAACCATAAACGCTTCGCCTTCGATGACTTTGATAATAAATGATTTCGACGCGCCTAAGGATTTCAAAATCCCGATTTCCTTGCGCCGTTCGGTGATAGTCGTATACATCGAGAGCAGCACGAAAATCGTCGACACGAACGCGCCCAAACCGACCAGAACGCGCAGAACCAAGTTCAGCGCGGGAATTCGCTCCTGCTGGTCAATCACCAAATCGCGCGTCAAATTTATTTTATTTCCCGGCAAAACTTCGTCGATGCGTCGCGCGACAACGTCGGCATCCTCGCCTTCTTTAATTTTAACCAAAATATACGTGCATTTATTCTCGGCTTGCAGCGCGTCCTGCATCGCGGCGAGCGACATTTTTATGCGCGAGCCGGAAGGCGGCGCGAAAACGCCGACGATTTTATACGGTTTTCCTAAAAGCTCAATGGTTTCATCGATTTTATATTTGTCATCCGCCATTTTTCGCTCGTCCAAAATCACTTCGTCGAAGGCTTCGGCGGCTCGCCCTTTGACGATTTTTATTTCGTTCATCTGTGCAAATGGCTCCCATTCAACGCCGTCGATTTGCTCGATTCCCCAGCGCGCTTTTTTGTTCGGCGTGATGTAGCGAATGACGGGAACCGTGGAGGCGACGCCTTCGATTTCCAGCAGTTTAGGCGCGTAAGCCGTGCTGACCGAAGCATTTGAACTAGTCAATTCCATCGCGCCCGCGCGCGTGAAAAGAATTTCCGCCTTTAAATTAAAAGCGCGATGCGCCATATCTTTTGTCATTCCGCGCGCAAGCCCCGTAAATAAAACGACGAGAACGACGCCGAGCGCGACGCCGACGACGCTGATTGCCGTGCGAAACGGGCGCGTTTTTAAGTTGGCAAAAACTAATTCGAGCATTTGGAAATTATAAATCGCGGGCGAAAAACACAAATTTATTTTCGCTTTGTTTGTCTTCTGCGAGCCAATCTAATTGTTCAGCAATTCCGCCGCGAAATCGAAATTTTCCGGTTTTTCGTCGTAAGCGAAAAGCTCTTTGCGTCTTTGAAAATCGGCGTAAATTTTGTCGTAAGTCGCAAGCAAACGGTCGGTCGAAATTTCGCGCGTGTTTTGTTTGACGGTTTCCAAAGCCTTTACGATTTTCGCGTCGCGCAGCTCTTTATTTTCAACGATTTCGCGCACGGCACGGGCAAAATCTTCCGCCTTCGGCTCGACGAGCCACATATTTTCCGGCGTCGCGTAAGAAAGAATTCCGCCTGCATTCGGCGCGAGCGTTGCGACGCCCGACGCCATCGCTTCGAGCGGCGCGATGCCGAACGGCTCGCGCGGGTTCGGATGAACGAACACGTCGGCGTTGGCATAATAATCTGCGAGCAATTCCTTATCAAGATGTCCGAACTGTACGATTTTTTCGGGAAATCGTTTCGCAGTTTCTTCGCGCAGCCAATCGCTTTGCGGACC
>MWVV01000417.1_pt1 | contig 15544 bp, 16 predicted proteins | sample 1047281 | NCBI WGS metagenome assembly MWVV01 (sample SAMN06349986, study PRJNA376086) | soil metagenome | isolation source: PT-2 sample Antarctic (ecotone) soil | place: Antarctica | collected 2015-01-13 | reverse complement strand
TCTAAAAGAAAAAATATACAAAGGAAAAATAATAAATAATGAGCGATTTAACATTTGGAATTATCAAACCGGATGCCGTGAAAAACGGTAAATTCGGAGCTATCACACAAAAAATCGTTGACGCGGGGTTCAAGATTCGCGGAATGAAACTTATCGAAATGACGAAAAAAGAAGCCGAAGGTTTTTATGCCGTTCACGCGGAACGTCCGTTTTTTGGCGAATTGACGGAATTTATGTCGAGCGGCGCGTGTGTTGTTTTAGCGTTAGAGAAAGAAAACGCTGTCAAATCGTGGCGCGATTTGATGGGCGCGACTAATCCGGCGGAAGCGGCGGAAGGAACTTTGCGAAAGGAATTTGCCACTTCAATCGGCGAAAATGCCGTTCACGGTTCAGATTCGGAAGAAAACGCGGCAATTGAAATCGCATATTTCTTCAGCAAACTTGAATTAGTTTAAGCGGCAAGGTATAAATCTTGGAGATGTCGGAAGTAGGTTTTTGAGTGATTTCTGACATCTGGCTTTTGACATCTCCCTTTCCAAAGGATTGAAAAACAAATGAAAAAATGCCCGACTTGCGGAAATACTTTTAACGACGGAATGCGCTTTTGCCAGACGGACGGAACGCCTCTGGTTGAAGGAGCGGACGATGTTCAAGCCTCCGAACCACTTAGAACAGTTGTTTCGTCAAATCAGAATGATTCCGAGACGGAAACCGAGGTGAGAGACCGGATGGATACTTCGATTTCAGGCGCACCCCCGCCTTCGCCTTTTAATAATGCCGCGTCTTTGGGTGAGCCGGGAGTTGACAATTTAAACGATTCGACACAATCACCGCCGAAGTTTCCAAAGTTCGCAGAATCGGGTTTGAGTTCACCGAGTTTCGGCGATTTATCTTCGGCGGAGCCAAGCTCATCGAGCAGTTCGCCTGAACCGAAGGACAATAATTTAAGTGACGCGCCTTTGGTTTTTGATTCAAAAACTATTCCGGATAACTATTCGTCCGGTTTTGATTCAAAGCCGCTGCCGAACAATCCTCCAATTCAGAATTCAGCGCCAATTCCTTCGCCTTTTGAAAATCCTGCGCCCACGGGCTATGAGCCGCCTTCTTACAAAGAACCGGAGCCGAAATTTGGCGGACAGCGGGATTCGTTTAATCAGACACCGTTTGATCAGACGCAGACGCCTTTCGGCAATCCGCTTGAATCTTATAATCCGCCGATGCAGGCGGGAGAATGGACGTCTGTGCCAGCCGCGCCCGGGTCTGAATGGCAGGATCAGGGATTTGGCGGCAATACGCAGTTTCAACCGCCGGCGAGCGCTGTTCAAGGGCAAAATCAAACATTAGCAATTATTTCATTGGTATTAGGGTTGGTAAGTATTCCTTGCTGCGGTTCCGTCGTTCTTGGTCTCGGCGCATTTATTACAGGGTTTTTAGCTAAGAAAAAAGCTGATGAAAATCCAGCAGAATATGGCGGGCGCAGTTTCGCCCTCGCCGGAATGATTATCGGCGGAATTACAACAGTTATTGGCATCGTCTTTATTATTTTGCAAGTCTTTTGGGGGCTTTTTAATAATATTTAAAGGATATAAATCAAGAAAACAAAAAACAAAGTCCGCTTCGCTTTGCACATTGGCGGACTTTTCAAGTTATAATTAATAGAACTTTTCATAATTTAATTGAGGAAAAAATGTCTTTAATCAGCGACGTAATTCAATCAACCAAAGCGGTTATTCTGGGAATGAAAACGACAATTTCGCAGCTTCCGAAACAGAGCTGGACAGTTCAGTATCCGGATGTTCCGATTACTGTCCAGCCGCGTTATCGCGGAATGCATCTGCTTCACGTTGATGAAATGGGCAAGGAAAAATGCGTGGCGTGTTATTTATGCGCGGCGGCTTGTCCGTCGGACTGTATTTATATCGAAGCCGAAGATGATCCGAGACCTTATGAAGATCGCGTCGGGCGCGACGAACGTTTTGCGCGCGTTTATAACATTGATTACGGACGCTGTATTTTCTGCGGCTACTGTGTCGAAGCGTGTCCGAAAGACGCGATCACGCACGGCTATAATTTTGAAATCTCGGTTTATAATCGTTCGGATTTACTCAAAACAAAAGACGATTTATTAATTACCAAACAAAAACAATCGAAAAATTATCGTATCGCGCTGTCGAGCGAAGATGTTGACTCAGAATATAAAGAAGTTTAATAAATAATTGTCAAATCTATAATCCAGCTTGTGGACACCGAAAACTTACCACCGACGCAGAAAGGCAGACAATACGAAATTCGAGCGCTCGGGCTGCGCGATTTTGCCGGACTCAAGCGCGATGACGAACCACTTAATCCATTTGAACTGGCGCGTTACGCCAAACTTTTGGTTGTCTCGTTTGAACAAATCGAACCTTTTTTGACCGAACAGACAAAGGCGCATCTGCTCGGCGAAGGCAGAGACAAATGGTCGGGCGGCGCGTGTTCGCAAACACTGCACGATGGCAGAAAACTTATTGTTCTGAATCCGACGCACGGCGAAAATCGTCAGAACGCGACTTTAATGGAAGAAGTCAGCCACGTTTTTCTCGGTCATAAGCCGTCCCGCCTGGCAATCGAAAACACAAACAAACACGGCAAACCGATTGCGCGGGATTATCGGGAAGACGACGAAGAAGCGGCTTATTCGGTTGGCGCGGCAGCGCTCGCGCCTTATTCGGCGTTGCGTCGCCTTGTCGAACAGGGAAAAACTTCGCGTGATATTGCAAAGCATTTTAATGTCAGTCGCGAGTTGATCGAATATCGTATGAAAATTTCGCGTCTCTGGGAAAAATATAAAAGCTGCATGATGCAAAACGAAATATTGTGAGTGAAAGGAGAGAAAGTTCAGCAGTAATTCAGAATTTCAAAAAAACTAGCTGCTCTAACCGTTCGCCGTTGCCCAAAAAAGATGACCGAACCAATTCAAACATTTGAAAAACCTTCGTTGCCCGACCCGGAACTTTCGACAATAGACAAGTTGCGGATGCTGCTTGACATTACCAAAACAATCAGCCGTTCGCTTGATTTAGACGAAGTTTTAACGCTTGTGATGGACACTCTCGGCTCGCTTATTCCGTATGATGCAGCAGGAATCTATCTGATTGAATCGTCGATAAAAAATGCTGAAATGCATTATATTTTTAAGTCGAAGGCGATTCGCGGTTATCGTATAAGTTTCGAGATGATTGAACCTCGTCTAAGACTCGGTGAAGGATTTATTGGTTATGTTGCTCAAACGGGTAAACCTTTAATTTCGTCGGATGTTAGTCATGACGCGCGCTATTTTGCCGCTCGAAAACAAACTAAATCGGAAATGGTAGCACCGATTATTTCTAATGATGAAGTGGTCGGTGTTTTTGACCTTGAAAGCGATAAACTCGACGCTTATGATCAGGACGATTTATCCGTGCTACAACTGCTTGCGTCACAAGTGGCGATTATAATCGAAAAGGTCGAACTTCACGATCAGTTAATTGAGAAAAAACGTCTCCAAGCCCAACTTGAAATTGCCCGCCAGGTACAGCTCGAACTTCTTCCGCCGTCTGACCCGAAAGTTGCGGGTTTTGACATCAGCGCGTATATTTTTCCGACTGAAGAAGTTTCCGGTGATTACTACGATTGGGTTAAGATGTCAGATGATCAAATTGGAGTTGTCGTCGCCGATGCGGTCGGGAAAGGAATTCCGGCGGCACTTCTGATGTCTTTTCTGCGGGCTTCTCTGCGCTCAGGCGTGCAGATCGGTTATGCCCCACATATCGCTTTATCAAAAGTCGGCAACTTACTGTGGGATTCAGTTGACGATAACCAGTTTGTCACAGCAATCTATGGTATTTTGGACGCGACCAACAAAACTTTTGTTTATTCAAACGCCGGACACAATCCGCCGCTTTTGATCAAACCAAATGGCGAATACAGATTTGTCGAATACGGTGATTTGCCGCTCGGAATGTTCCAAAACACGCATTACCACCAACATTTTATCAAATTCGACAACAATCAATTACTTGTTCTATACACTGACGGCATTACCGAAAGCGCAAATGAAAAAGGTGAAGAATATGGTCAGGAGCGTTTTGCCAAGCGCGTCCTTGAAGGAATAAATTTGCCTGCCAAAGAACTAATTGATTTTATTCGGAAGGGCGTTGCTGATTTTACCGAACGAAAATTTCTGGACGACGACGGAACGCTGTTTATTGTTAAGGCAGTATAGTTAAAGTGTAAAAGTTGAAGTGGGAAAAGCTAAAAAGTATTTGTTCGTTTCTCAATCTTTGAGAGTAACGTTTTGGTAAAGAGTTTTTGACAATTACTTTTACACAAGAAAAGCGGAAGTATTTTCGATTGAAAATTATCTTCCGCCGTTTCTCACTTTTGTTTTGTAGAACTTGATTAAGCTTTAATGCGCCGTCAGGGAACAATGAACGTTGTCGCCGCCCGGCATAATCGGCGCGCGGTAATCTCCGTAATTTATTTTTTCATTTTTGCTTGAAAAGGCATAGACATCAAAACCAAAGGCATCCAGAAACTCGACTAAATCAATGGATTTATCAACATAGAGAACTTTCTCAAATCCTAATTCGAGGCGTATTTCAAGCAGTCTTTCAATAATTTCAAGCGGCGCAAAACATGTAATCGGGTCGCGAAATGTAGCCATATTTTTCCTTTGTAAGTGTAAAAAAATGCCCGATATTTTTGTCAGGCAAATCTTAGATTGATTTGTGTTGCGAATAGTTGTTCATAATTTTGCGGTGAATTCCAACCAAAAAATAAGTTCGAACATCTCAAAAAAACATTGAGTAATAATCTTTAATCGTGTAAGATCATTGATACAAGAAATTTTCAGTCAGGAGAAACAAGTTGAGCAAAAATCTTTTAAACATTTTTACGGGGTTTGTAGTAACGGTTCTGCTTTCAACATTTGCTTCCGCGCAGGTTAAACAGAAGGATTCATCTGTCAAAGACGCATACGTTATTTCGGCGAAAGCCGGCGGCGTTAATTACGTCGAGGGCAAAGTCAATATCGCCAGAGCAAATGGCAGGAGCGATTTGCTTTTGAAAAGCGACTCTGTGGAGGTTGGCGACAAAGTATCTACCGGAGCCAACGGCAAAGCGGAAATTTTGCTGAATCCGGGTTCTTATATTCGTTTGGCGGAAAACACAAATTTTGAATTTGAAACAACATCGCTCGATGATTTGCAGATTATCGTTTCGCGCGGCAACGCAATGATTGAAGCGATTACTACTGATGAGTTTAAGGTCGCCGTCAACACTCCGAAAGGTCGGTTCTTCGTTGTCAAATCAGGTATTTACCGAATCGATGTGGCGAATGACGGAACCGGAAGAATCATTGTCTGGAAGGGTAAAGCGCAAATTGACAATTTTGATTCGACTGAAGTAAAAGCCGGTCGCGCTGCGATTATCGACGGCGGGCAGCTTGAAATTGTAAAATTTGATCGAGATGACAAAGACGCTCTTGAAGCTTGGAGCAAAGTTCGCTCCAAAGAACTGGCAAAAATCAATTCGAGGCTTCAAGGCAAAGATCTCAGAAATAGTCTGCTCAACTCCTTCAACAGAAGCGGCTGGAATATGTATGATTCCTACGGGCTTTGGGTGCTTGATTCAATTTCGGCAAGTTACTGTTTTCTCCCGTTCGGCTATGGCTGGAGTTCGCCTTACGGATACGGGTTCGGGCGCGACATCTGGCGTTATCGCCTTCCATACTATATTTATCAGCCGCCAACACAAATTATTGTTCGCAACAGCGGCGACGGTATTGTTCCGGCAACAGAAATTCAAAGAAGAAGACGGATGACGGATGATCTGAGCGGCGCAACCCCACCTTTTCGCAGACTTGAGAGAGATTTTAGATCTGCGCCAGTCGATCAAAACAACGATTTTTCGCCATCGTTTTCTATGCCAAGCAGACAAGTAGCTCCGGCGCCTGTAGTCAGTCTTCCAACGCGCGCGCCAAGCAGCAGAGGTATTAGAATTGATCAGTAATAATTTTGTGAATCAGTTTCTGAAGGCGGAGAAAATTAATTTTTCTCTCGCCTTTTTTATTTTAATAAATAAATGATGAAGATTGCCGGTTCAACTGTTAAATCGCTGTTTGGCGACAGAAAAGTTTGCAGAACAAGTCCAAGCGATTGGATGCCGTTGAAAAGGGTATGCAAAACGATGCAGGGAAGCAAATTTCCCGTCCAGACGCGAATCAAAGTTAAAATCAAACTTAGCAAACAGATCAAAACAATTGTTGAATAACTCGGGTAGTACTGCGGAATGTGAACGCCTGCGAAAACAATTGTGACAAATAGAATTGCTAGAGCGATTCCGAAAGTTTTCTGAAAAGCTGAATACAAGATTCCTCTGTAAATAACTTCTTCAACGAGCGGAGCGGAGAAAGTTGCCAGAAAAGCAACCAAATAAAGCGCTTCACGCGAACTGCGGATAATTTTCAAAAGGTCGTTATCTTTTTCCGGAATAAAATAAGAGGTAATACCGGCAACCGCAAAAAAGCCGCCGAGAATCAAAACGCATTTCCAGAAAGTAAAACCGCCCCAACGCCAGCCAACTACTTGGCGAAAAGAAAATTTATTAAATTTTGTAATAACAATCCACGCCAGAGCGATGGTTAAAAGATGGGCGAAAACAATTGCGGAAACTTGTAATAAAACGGCAGTTTTATCAGTGGTGACAAATTCAAGTAATTTATTTTTATCTAAAAAATCAATTTTTTGTCCTGCAACATACGGTAGAATAAATAGATTGGGAATTAAGACAACAAACGCGACGCTTCCCAGCCAAACTCCAAAGGCGACAAGACTGCTCCACGGCGGATTGTTCGGCGTTGGGTATTCCTTCGCCGGAGTAATTTCCGGCGACTGAAACTCAGATAAATTTTCGACTGTCTCTTCGTTAGAGTTATTCACGAAAAAGAGTTTAGCTAAATTAATTTCAAGTTCCAAATTTGAAGCTCAATAAATCGTACAATCCGAAACTTAAAACTTGGAACTTGAAACTTTTTCTGCTAACCTAAAATCCCGTGACACACGCGGCAAAAAATTCCCACCAAAATGTTATCGCAATTATCCCGGCGCGTTTTTCTTCGACTCGCCTGGAGGGTAAGCTTCTTTTGCCGATCGCCGGAAAACCTCTGATTATTTGGACAATCGAGCAGGCGAAAAAGGCGCGAAACATCAATCGCGTAATCGTCGCCACGGACGATGAAAAAATTCTGAATGCGGTCAGGGACAGCAAAAATGAAGCCGTTTTAACATCTGTTAACCATCAGAGCGGCTCGGACAGAATCGCCGAAGTTGCCGCAAATCTTCCCGAAAATTCAATTATCGTTAATGTACAGGGTGATGAACCGCTGCTGCCGCCAGATTCGATCGAAGCGACGGTTGATGCGGTTCTGGCAGATGATTCACTCGAAATGGCGACAGTTTGCGAATTGATTCATCAGGTTGAGGACGTTTTGTCGCCCAATGTTGTGAAAGTTGTTTTGGACAACAACAATTTCGCGCTCTATTTTTCGCGTTCGCCGATTCCGTTTCCACGCGAAGCGGTGAACAAATACGGAAGTTTGGAAAAAGCTCTGCGCGAAAACCCAAATTTAATTTTGGAGTATCGCAAACACACCGGACTCTACGGCTCTATTTTTCGCGTTCGCCGATTCCGTTTCCACGCGAAGCGGTGAACAAATACGGAAGTTTGGAAAAAGCTCTGCGCGAAAACCCAAATTTAATTTTGGAGTATCGCAAACACACCGGACTCTACGTTTATCGGCGCGATTTTTTGTTAAAGTTTACAAAGTTATCTCAGACCCGGCTGGAGAAGTCAGAAATGCTAGAACAGCTTCGCGCTATGGAAAATGGGATGCGAATCAAAGTGATCGAGGCGTCGGAAGGCTCAATCGGCGTTGACACGATTAAAGATTTTGAACGGGTCAGAAAAATTATCGAAAAAGAAAATGTTTTTTATCGAAGAGCGAATGTAAAAGATGCGCTTGCCGTGGCAAAGGTTCACGTCAAATCCTGGAGTGAATCTTTCGTAGGGATTGTGCCGCAAAAATTTCTGGATAATATGTCAATTGAAAAGCGGGAAAAAGTTTTCCGGCGGACATTGAGCGAAATAAATTATAAAATGTTTGTCGCGGAAACTTTTTCCGACGGAATCGTCGGATTTGCAGACTTCGGCGAATCGCGTAACGACAATTTGCCGTTTGAGGGAGAACTTTACGCAATCTATCTTTTGCCTGAATCGCAGGGAAAAGGAATCGGCGAAAATCTTTTCAGACTTTGCCAAAAGGAAATGATTGCCGACAAAATAAATTCGATGCATTTGGAGACGTTAAAAATCAGCCCGTATAAATTCTTTTATGACAAGATGGGGGGAAAAGTCGTTGGTCAGGCAAAACATCTTCTGGCAAATGTCGAATATGAAACGCTTCTTTACGGTTGGAATAATCTAGGTGAAATTTATGACTGATTGGATTGGATTATTATTTTTTGTTCTGCTCGTCGTCGGTATTTTTGTCGGCTTAAAAATGTTGAGCAGACCTGAAAAAAGAACCGAAGCGGATTTTGAGAGAAACGCAGCGGAAAGCGCCTCGATGCTCGGCGCGGGAATGGGCGCGCTCCAGGAAATTTTAGATCCGACCGCGGCAAAGGCGAAAGAAGTGAAAATGCAGAGGAAAGACGGGCGTTATATGAAAAAGAAGCGTGAGGGAAAAGCAAACAAAGACGATTTGAGCGAGGAAACTTATGACAGATAAACAAACAAAATATATTTTCGTCACCGGCGGAGTGGTTTCGAGCCTCGGCAAGGGTTTGGCGGCGAGTTCAATCGGCTGTCTGCTCGAAGCGCGCGGGGCGCGGGTTCAGATGATGAAACTTGACCCGTATATTAATGTTGACCCCGGAACGATGTCGCCGTTTCAGCACGGTGAATGTTACGTGACGGACGACGGCGCGGAGACAGATCTTGATTTAGGACATTATGAAAGATTTACAAATGCTAAATTGACAAAAGCCAATAACTGGACGAGCGGGCGAATTTATTTGAGTGTCATTGAAAAAGAGCGCCGCGGCGACTACCTCGGCAAAACGATTCAAGTAATCCCTCATATCACAGACGAAATAAAAATGGCGGTGCGAACAGTTGCCGATACGGAAAAACCGGATGTTTTAATCGTCGAAATTGGCGGCACGGTCGGTGATATCGAATCTCTGCCGTTTTTGGAAGCGATTCGGCAAATTGGTAATGAAGAAGGACGAGCAAACGCGATTTTTGTTCATGTGACGCTTGTTCCGTATATCGCCGCTGCTGGAGAATTAAAAACTAAACCGACGCAGCATTCGGTCAAGGAATTGCGCGAAATCGGCATCGCGCCGGATATTCTGCTATGTCGTTCAGACCGCACGCTGTCCTTGGATTTGCGACGAAAAATCGCTTTATTCTGTAATGTGCGGGAAAACGCCGTTATCTCTGCTCTGGACGTTAAAACAATTTATGAAGTCCCGCTTGCGTTTCACGAACAGGAGCTTGACGAGCTGATTGTTGAATCACTCCAATTAAAAGAAGCGTTTCCGCACGCCGATTTGAAAAGTTGGCGCGAACTTGTCTCTGTTATCAAAGAGCCGACGAGCGGCGAAGTGAAAATTGCGATTGTCGGTAAATATGTCGAGCTTGAAGATTCGTACAAATCACTGCGCGAGGCTTTAACGCACGCGGGCGTGGCGAACAATCTGCGCGTCAATGTCAGTTGGATTGAATCGGAAAATCTTATGCAGGATGATTATGAAACTAAGTTTCAGGATTTTGACGCGATTTTAGTTCCCGGCGGATTCGGAAAGCGTGGCATTTCCGGAATGCTGCGGGCGATCAAATACGCGAGAAAATCAGGCACGCCATATTTCGGGATTTGTTTAGGAATGCAGACAGCGTGTATCGAATTCGCCAGAAACGTCTGTGGTTTGCGCGATGCCGATTCAACTGAGTTTAACGCTGATACGCCGTTTCCGGTTATTTTCAAATTACGAGATTTGGTTGGCGTTGACGAACTTGGCGGCACAATGCGTTTGGGCGCGTGGCAATGCGAACTGAAACAGGAAAGTTTAGTCGGGGAAATCTATAACGACGCGCCGGAAATTTCCGAACGACACCGCCATCGATATGAATTCAATCCTGAGTTTCGCTCAATTTTAGAAAAGGAAAACTTAATTTTTAGCGGAGTTTCGCCGGATGGAAAGTTTGTGGAAATGATTGAACTGCCGCGCGAAATTCATCCGTTTTTCGTCGCCTGTCAATTTCATCCGGAATATAAATCAAAGCCTTTGAACGCGCATCCGATTTTTGTTTCATTCGTCAAAGCCGCGCACGAAAATCGTCTAAACAGCGAGAACTTAAAGGACGACGTTTCAAGCGATAAAAAAGTTCATATGCGGGAACGAATTATTGTTAGTGAAGAAGAAGTGTGAAGATAAGAAAAATTGAACTATCCGGCTTACAAGAATTGCGCGAAATCGGCATCAAATCCTATATGCCGCATTACGCGCATTTGTGGAAGTCAGGCGGTATCGAATGGTATCTTAATCGATGTTTCGGCGACGAAATTCTCCAAAAAGAACTGATCGACGCAAACATCGAATATTATGTTATCTCCAGCGCGGAAAAAAATATCGGTATCCTGAAACTTGTTCTACAAAAACCTCTGCCACATTCTAATGTGGAGAATGCTCTCTATCTTGAAAAGATTTATTTCATCAAAGAATCGACGGGAAAGGGTTTTGGTAAAAAATTAATTGATTTCACATTGCATCGCGCCGGTGAATTAAATCGACAATGCGTGTGGTTAATGGCAATGGATACTTCAGCGAAACCAATTGCGGCTTACGAAAGAGCCGGATTCGAGATTAGCGCGCCCACCAGATTAGACGACGAATTTGTGTTGATGAAAGAAGAATTTCGCGGAATGGTAATAATGAAAAATTGTCTGGAGAAAAATGGAAATCAAACCTTTTGATGTTGAAAACGTAACTTTTGGCGACGGACGTCTGCCGTTTATTTTAGGTCCGTGCGTTGTCGAATCGGCGCAGCACGCGCTTTTTATGGCGCAGGAAATAAAAGATATTTGCAGCGGCGTCGGCGTGGATTTTGTTTATAAATCTTCATTCGATAAAGCAAATCGCAGTTCGATTGAAAGTTTTCGCGGCGACGGGATACAAAAGGGATTAGAAATTTTGGCGCAGGTCAAAGCGGAAATAAATGTGCCCATTGTCACGGACGTTCACGAAACCTGGCAAGTCGAAAAGATCGCGGCGGTCGCGGATATTATTCAGATTCCCGCGTTTCTTTGCCGGCAGACAGATTTGCTAGTGGAATCGGCAAAATCGGGTAAGGCTGTCAATGTCAAAAAAGGACAATTTCTCGCGCCCTGGGACGCGAAAAATATTGTTGACAAACTGCAAAATGCTGGTTGCGAGAAAATTATTTTGACCGAACGCGGGACGAGTTTTGGATATAATAACCTTGTTGTCGATTTACGCTCGTTTCCAATTATGAGAAATTTCGGTGTACCGGTTATTTTCGACGTGACGCATTCTCTGCAACTTCCGGGCGGGCTTGGCAAGGCAACGGGGGGACAGGCTGAATACATCGAACATTTCGCTCGGGCAGGCGTCGCTTGCGGCGTGGACGCGGTTTTTATGGAAGTTCACGACAATCCAAAAAACGCGCCGTCGGATGGTCCAAATCAATTATCTTTGGAAAAATTGGAACCTTTGTTAATAAAGTTAAAACAAATTCACGAAATTGTTCAAAAATAATCAGCATAATGAAGAAAAATCTCGCCCTTTTAATTATCGGCTTACTATTTATTTCTAAAGCTTACTCACAGGATGAAAGCCGCGCTTCAAAAACCTGGGAAGTGCAGAAATATGACATCACCGCAACTTTGCCAAACAGTGAAACGGATCGATATCTAAATGCTAAAGCTGTTTTAGATTTGAAAAATGTAAGCGGCAGTGCCGGTTCGCGTCTGACTCTGCGAATTTCAGATAAAGCGGAAGTTTCTGCTGTCAAAGTTAATCAGACAACCGCTGAGTTTAGCAAAGGTGAAGAAAAAATCGGCAGCAATCGGAATTTGCAGCGTATTGTTGTCCGTTTACCATCCGTTCAGCCGAATGCAAATTTTTCCGTGGCGGTTGAATATAAATTAAAGGTTGACGAAAACTCCGGGTTAAACGCGCTTTCGCCGGTTGGCTCGCAATTTCTTCCTTTGTCTTTTTGGTATCCCACACCGAACAGCTGGTATTTTGCACGCGGCGCTGACAATGCGCCTTTTCGAATTCAGATAAATTCTCCAAACGGTGAAACAACTGTTTCTTCGGGAACGCAGAATGGAAACGGATTTGAACAGAAGCTTTTTGGACAGCCATTTTTTTTTACAGGTAATTGGGATACGAAAACTATCACCAATATTTCAGTTTTAACTCCGAAAGGATTTGGTGCGGAAGAACAAAAAAGAGCTGATGAATTAGCGAAAATAGCTTTTGACGCCAAAAATTTTACAGCAAGTTTGTTGGGGACTGCGCCCGATGTACCGTTGCGAATCGTTGCAGTTAAGCGCGGCGCCGGGTTCTCAAGCAGTGGAACGATTCTTATTGATGAGAGCGCGCTTCGGAGACAGAAAATTGATTCGCAAACCGCGATGACTATTGCGGAATCCGTCGCCAAAATTTGGCTGGGCGGCGCGAGTAATATCAACGGAGAAGGTTTCGGAGTCGTTCGAGAAGGTTTGGCGCGTTTTGTCGCCACGCAATTTATTGAAAAACAATTTGGGGTTGATGTCGCGGATGTCGAACGTTTGCGGCAGCGCACAGCATACGCGGCAATCGCTTCGCGTGACGCTCCTTTGACGATTGTTTCGCCGCTCGATGATTATTATTTCACAGCGGTCGCTAATAAAGGCGCGATGGTTTGGCGGCTGCTTGCAAAAAAAGTCGGGCAGGAAGAGTTTTTTAATGTTTTACGCGCACAGATGAAAAACGGGAGTCTTGAATTAAACAAACTGCGCGGAGCTTTTTCAGCCCAAAAAGATTTGCTTGATTATTCGTTTGATAAAGTTACCGACACAAATTTGTTTGTCGGTTTGCCGCAATCCAATGGAGCCGAAACTAAAGTCGCTTTGAGAAACGTCGGTTCGATTGAAGTGTCGGTTAATGTGGCAGGGACAACGACGAGCGGAGAAAAATTAATCGCGCAAACAACAATTCCGGCTAAAAGTTTTGGCGAAGTAAACTTTAAAGCGACAAATAAAATTGTTCGTACCGAAGTCGATTCTGAAAAAATATACCCGCAAATTGATTATTCGGATGATATTGCGCCGCGTGAATTAATCGAGAGTGATACGATTTTGACTATAAAACGTGCGTTCGATCAACAGGATTTTATCAAGGCTGAAAAAAATGCGCGCTTGGTTTTGCAACACACGCCGCGTTTTGACGACGCGCGAAGCTGGCTTGGGCGCGCTCTTTTAGCTCAGAATAAAAATGCGGAAGCTGAAAAAGAGTTTCGATCTGTATTAGATGAAAAGCTTCCGACAGCGCGAAGTTTGGGATGGGCAAATGTCGGGCTTGGAGAAATTGCTCTGAAAGCGAATCAAAATTCAAAAGCCACGGCATTCTTTAATGAAGCGATCAGAGCTAAGTCCGAATATGGCGCGACTCTCAGCGCTCGCCTCGGAAGAAATAAAGCGGATATAACCGGCACAGTCGATGAAAGCATCAGAGCGTTTTTTGCTCAGTACGACAAGTCCGCCGTTTCAGGACGAAAAGCAGAGCTTGACGCATTAATTCTGTCCGGTGAAACATCAAGATTTGCAGGCGGAATCGCCGGTCAGGCGCAGCAATGGGAAACGAAGATACTCCGAGTCGACAATCAGGACATCAATAATGTTTTGGTAGAAGTCAGCTTAAATATCAAACTGCTTAATAAAAATCCTGAAACCGGCACAGCGGTTTTTCAATTATCAAAAGTCGGCAGTAGTTGGAAATTGAGTGGTGTAGAAATTTTTGAAGTTCGATAAATAGAAAATAGTTAATGATCGACATTTTAAATTTAACCGGCGATATTCTTATCTCTGCTAAAAAGATAAAACTTTTATTAATGGATTGTGATGGTGTTTTGACCGACGGACGGCTTTATTACAGTGAAGAGGGTGAACAAATGAAAGTCTTTAATGTGCGCGATGGGCAGGGAATTGTCTCGTGGCACAAGGCGGGCTACCAGTCGGGAATAATTTCGGGACGGGATGCGAAAAAAATTTTAGAGGCGCGGGCAACCGAACTTGGAATGCACTACATCAAAGCCTGTTCGCACGATAAACCGAAAGATTTTTTAGATATTTTACAAGATGCGAAAGTTGCTCCCGATGAAGTTGCGTATATTGGCGATGACATCGGTGATATTAGCCTTTTAGAAAAAGTAGGTTTGCCGATTGCGGTTGCCGACGCGGCTTTGGAAGTAATACCTTATGCCGCTTATCAAACTAAAGCTAATGGCGGTTTTGGAGCAGTTCGAGAGGTTGCGGATTTATTGTTGACTGCAAAAAAAATATTTTGATTTTTTTTGCAGTCAGGCAACCTAGTATTTTATACTCACATCTTACTCTCTCAGCTCAAAAATTGAGCAGTTAAGTTTTATAAATCTTTGATAATTATACTCACTTCATTTTTGCGAAAAATAAGATTTGTTTAATATAAGTCTTTTATTTGCGCCTGATTTTTTAAGCGGGAAAAATAATTTTGAAAAATTATAAAACGCGCTTGACAAGTTAGGGTTAGATGTAGAAAATACATATTCGCCTCAAGCAAGATTTTATAACTCGAAAAGAGAAATGTTAAAAAGTTTTGCTGACGGGTTGACAAAGAGAATTAGTTGAGTATAATAAAAAGTTCGCCTCACAGAAATGAAGCGAATTAATAAAAACAAATTTTGATGTTTGAAAACTAGATATGCGTGTCCATGTGTTAATTCATAGATAGAACAACAATGTAAAACCAGATAAAACTTTTTAACGAGAGTTTGATCCTGGCTCAGAATCAACGCTGGCGGCGTGCTTCAGACATGCAAGTCGAACGCGAAAGTTTCCTTCGGGAAGCGAGTAGAGTGGCGCACGGGTGAGTAACACGTAAGTAATCTACCCTCGGGTGGGGAATAACATCGGGAAACCGATGCTAATACCGCATAATGCAGCGGCTCCTTATGGAGACAGTTGTTAAAGTATTTATATGCCTGGGGAGGAGCTTGCGGCAGATTAGCTAGTTGGTAAGGTAATGGCTTACCAAGGCTACGATCTGTAGCCGACCTGAGAGGGTGGTCGGTCACACTGACACTGAATAACGGGTCAGACTCCTACGGGAGGCAGCAGTCGGGAATTTTGGGCAATGGGCGAAAGCCTGACCCAGCAACGCCGCGTGAAGGATGAAGTCTTTCGGGATGTAAACTTCGT
>MWVV01000416.1_pt1 | contig 15568 bp, 12 predicted proteins | sample 1047281 | NCBI WGS metagenome assembly MWVV01 (sample SAMN06349986, study PRJNA376086) | soil metagenome | isolation source: PT-2 sample Antarctic (ecotone) soil | place: Antarctica | collected 2015-01-13 | reverse complement strand
GACCAAGATTCCAAAACATTTGCACTTAAAATTCTTTCAGCAGGAGTTGTTTCAACCGATAAAGTTAAACGATTTAAGAACGAAATGGATTTTCTTTCAAAGAATCGTCACGACAATATTGTTACAGTTTTAGATAAAGGTTTTAGGATTGATGAGGAAAAGAAAATTCCTTTTTATGTCATGCCTCTTTACAGCCAAACTCTACGAACTCTAATTACTAATAAGATTCCATCTGAAAAAGTTTTGCCATATTTCACTCAGATTTTAGACGGTGTTGAGGCTCTGCATTTAAAAGGCGTTTGGCATAGAGATTTGAAACCTGAAAATGTTTTGCATGATGAAAATACTTATAGATTGCTTATAGCAGATTTAGGTGTCGCTCATTTTGAGGAGGAAAATCTTCACACCAACATAGAAACTAAACCAAATTCAAGATTAGCTAATTTTGAATACGCTGCGCCGGAACAAAGGCGGAAAGGTGTAAGTGTAGATAGTAAAGCTGATATTTATGCTCTCGGATTAATGTTGAATGAAATGTTTACCGGAGATGTTTTACAAGGCACAGGACATAAAACAATCGCAACAGTCGCGCCAAATTATTCATACCTTGATGATTTGGTAACTTCAATGGTTCAACAGTCTCCAGATAACAGACCAAATTCAATTGATTCAATTAAACAGGAATTAATTGGAAGGCAAAATGATTTTATTCAACGCCAAAAAATCAGTCAACTTGAAAAAACTGTTGTTCCAACCTCTGAAGTTGACGATATTCTTATTGCTGAACCTGTAAAAATAGTTGACGTTGATTATGATAATGGCAGTTTAATTTTCAAACTTAATCATGTTGTCGTTAACACCCAATGGTTTTACATGTTTAGAGATCCAAAAGTATACTTTCAATATATTCAGGGAGCGCATCCTCAAAATTTTTCCTTTCAAGGAAATACTGCTTCAATTAGAGCTAATCAATATGATGCCCCTCGAATAGCTGAAACTTTTCCAAAGTTCTTAGAAAACACAAACAGAGAGTATAAAAGCAAGAAAGAGTGGGAACTTAAAGAACAGGAACGTATTAATAGACAAACGCTTCAAGCAGATATTGAAAGAAAGAAAAAAGAAATGGAGATAAAACAATCTGTTCTTAGTAAGATTAAATTTTAGTTTTATTTTGTTTAAATCGGTTGACGCGCTGATTCATAAAAAAGACGACCGCGTTCGCAAAGAGCTTGAAAAACGCGTAACAATTGTAAAAAAGCGAAAAGCCTCGCGTTTGATTGCGAGGCTTTGTTTTTCTGCAAAATCACTTCACCTGAGTTGCAAAGCATGAATAAATTATCAAAGTCAACATTTATGGTCTGTTGCTGTTGCTATTGGTATTCGTGTTTTTATTAACAGGACCACGCGGCGTGCCGGGGTTTGGATTTCGTCCGCGTCTTACGCCCGGTCGGTTATCATTGGTATTCGAATTTGTGTTGCCATTCATATTTGAATTGACATTACCATTGGTATTCATATTCGAATTACCGTTCATGTTACCGTTAGTATTCATGTTGGTGTTGCCATTCACGTTAGTATTACCATTCATGTTGGAATTCATATTACCGTTCATGTTACCGTTGGTATTGCCATTCATGTTACCGTTGGTATTGCTGTTACCTTTCTTGCAAGCGTCTTTACAATCCTTGAATGCTTGTTTGCACTGCTCTTGATTTGCATTTGCCGCTCGTTTGCAAGCCTGAAATTGTTCCGTGCATTCTTTTTGGCATTGCCCGCGGGAATCCTGCTGCCCGCTGATTACCGGCGAAATAAATAACACCATAGCGAACAATGCTAATGCCAATGCCGAAACCGTATAAGTAAATCTCTTCATAATTCTAGCCTCTTTAAATTTTGGTCAGTCATGCTGTGAGCATGAATTTGAAGTACCCAATGCCGTCTTTATAATTTTACAAGAGGAGAAGACGGCTCGTGTCATTAACCTTTGAGGTTTTCAGTTTAACAAATTATTTTCAAAAAGTATGTAAAAAAATACAAGTATAAGTAAGGATGAAAATATCAGCCCTGGCATTGTGTATGAAACGTGCGCTCGTAAGTTCTGTTAATTGTAAAAATAGAAGTCAAGCGCTAATTTTATCAAAACAGTTTCGGTTTAACTTGAATCTATTTTTTATTTGCGCGAAAATGAGCCGAGATAAAATCCTTCCTTATCTTTTGGAGACAAAAATTATGAAAATCAATTGTTTAAGAAGTTTGTATTGCCTCTTTTTAACTTTTGCTTTGTGCCAAATTTTAGTTTCGGCGCAAGGACAGCAACAATTAACACCAGCGCAACAGGAACTTGCCGATTTTGTTAAAGCCAATTACACAAAACGCGAAGTGTCTATTCCGATGCGCGACGGCATTAAGCTATTTACGGTTATTTATGAGCCGATCAGCAAAGCGGAAAAATATCCGATTATGCTTTCGCGTACGCCTTATACGGTCGCGCCTTATGGAAAAGATAAAGACGGCAAAGACCGTCTGAAGACGAGTTTAGGTCCGTCGGATTTATATGCGCGGGAAGGTTTTGTGTTTGCATATCAAGACGTGCGCGGGCGCTGGATGTCGGAAGGCGAATTTATGGATATGCGTCCCGACATCGCCAACCGCTCAAAAACTGAAATTGACGAAAGTACGGACACTTTTGACACGGTTGAATGGCTGACCAAAAACGTTACGAATAATAACGGCAGGGTTGGAATTTACGGGATTTCGTATCCGGGTTTTTACACCTCAGCGGGAATCATCGATTCGCACCCAGCAATCAAAGCCGCTTCACCGCAAGCGCCAATCGGCGACTGGTTTATCGGTGACGATTTTCATCACAACGGGGCGCTTTTTCTTCCGCACGCATACAATTTTTTGTCGGGATTCGGTCAGCCGCGACCCGTTCCCGTCACGCCGGAGACTTCAACAAATAAACCTTTCGCGCATAACACGCGCGATGGCTATAAATATTTTCTCGAAATGGGTTCGCTCGCCAATGCCGACGACATTTATCGTAAACAGCTTAATACAGACATCAAATTTTGGAATGAGATGACTCAGCATCCGAATTACGACCAGTTTTGGCAGGAGCGCAATATTCTGCCGAAACTGAGAAACGTCAAAGCGGCGGTAATGACTGTCGGCGGGTGGTTTGACGCCGAAGATTTATACGGCGCACTCAAGACTTACGAATATATCGAGCGGCAGAATCCGAACATTTTTAACGTCCTCGTAATGGGACCCTGGGTTCACGGCGGGTGGGCGCGTTCGACCGGGAAATCAATCGGCAATGTTGATTTCGGCGCCAGCACGGCGGAGTTTTATCGCACGCAGCTCGAACTTCCCTTCTTCAATTATTTTCTAAAAAATAAAGGTGACATCAAAAATATCAAGGAAGCGAATGTTTTTGAAACCGGCACAAATGAATGGAAGTTTTATGACCGCTGGAGTCCGCTCAATACAGAAATGCGTCTCCTTTATTTGCAGAATAAAGGCGGTCTGTCGTTTGTCAAGCCAACGGCGGCGAACAGTTTTGACGAATACGTGTCCGACCCCGCGCACCCCGTGCCCTTTACCGAAGACGTTTCAATCGGGATGACGCGCGAATATATGACCGATGACCAGCGTTTTGCCTCGCGCCGTCCGGATGTTGTAACTTATGAAACCGAAGTTCTAACCGAAGATTTGACCGTATCGGGCGACATCAAACCGAATTTGTTTGTCTCAACCAGCGGAACCGACTCGGATTTCGTCGTTAAACTGATTGACGTTTACCCGGACAATCTGGGCGCCAATCCCGACACCAAAAAACACATGGGCGGCTACCAAATGCTGGTCCGCGGCGAGCCGTTTCGCGCCCGTTTTAGAAACAGTTTTGAAAAACCGCAGGCGATGAAACCGAATAGCGTAGAAAAAATCAATTTTACGATGCCGGGAATAAATCATACATTCAAAGCCGGACACCGAATTATGGTGCAGATTCAAAGCAGTTGGTTTCCGCTCACCGACCGAAATCCGCAGACTTTTGTGCCGAATATTTTTGAAGCCAAAGAAACGGATTTTCGGAAAGCGACACAAAGAGTTTATTTCGGAATCAACAATGCTACTAATATCGCTCTGCCCATTCGTCGCAAATAAGTTTTCCGTTTGATTTATAAATTAAGGAAGCTGCGCTTTATGAGCGCAGCTTCCTTAATTTTGGGGTTAATCGTAATTTAACCGTTTCTCTGTTAAATTTTATTTGTTTGACAAATTTATTTGAGGTGAAAATTAAAATGCCTTTGACAACGATAGTTTGCGGTGTGCTTTTGATTGTACTTGGACTCGGCGGTTATTTTTACGGAATGACGAATGACGGGAGTGCGAGTCTGACGGCTTTAATTCCGGCTTTGTTCGGGCTAATTCTTGCAGCGCTCGGCGCGGCGGCGCAGAGTATGGAAAATTTACGGAAACACATAATGCACGGCGCGGTTGTTATCGGACTTCTCGGTTTTCTGGCGACGGCGAGCAGCTTTTTGAAAATTCCGGCGCTGATTGCGGGTACAGCAGAGCGTCCGGCAGCGGTTGTTTCGCAATTGATAATGGCTCTGATTTGCCTTGTTTTTGTAATTATATGCGTCAAATCTTTTATTGACGCTCGACGCGCCCGCGAAATTTAGGCAAGCAACGGCAGATCAATTTTTACAACTAAGCCGTCATTTGTATTTTGCGCTTCAATCGCACCATTGTGGGCGTTAACAGCGCGTTCGGCAATCGCCAAACCCAAACCGATGCCGCCGCTTTTTCTGTCTCGCGCGGTCTGCACGCGGTAAAATGGGCGAAACAGCTTTTTCAAATCCGCTTCCGGCACGCCCGCGCCAAAATCTTTGACAATTACGGAGATTTTTTTATTTTCTTTTTTGAGCGAAACTTCAACTGTCGTTTCGTCCTTCGTATAGCGAACTGCGTTGCGTAAAACATTTTCGATGGCGCTTCTCAAAAGATTTTCATTGCCGAAGATTTCCGCTTCGTCTTTTTGCAAAGTTTTTACCGCTTTGCCAAGCGCGTTGGCTTCAAAATCGGCGTCGGAAACAATCTGTTCAAATAGTTTTGTCAGATTAATTCGCCTTTTTTCAAAAGTCTGTGAATCAGTTTCGAGCTTTGAAAGCATTAAAAGATGCGAAATCATTTCGTTTAAGCGTTTTGATTCATTTTCGATGCGGTTCATCAAAGTCGCGGTTTCCGGATTAGCTTTGGCGCGAGCAAGTTCGAGCGCGACGTTCAGACGCGCGAGCGGTGAACGCAACTCGTGGGAAATGTCCTGTGTCAGACGCTTTTCCGTCCTCACGAGTGATTCGATTCGCTCCGCCATTTCATCAAAATCCTTTGCCAGACCGGATAATTCATCGCGTCTTTTTCCGATTTTATCCACCACCCGCGTTTGCAAATTGCCGTCGGCAAACTCCCTTGTGGCGCGGCGAAGTTTAACAATCGGAGTGGTTAAATAATATGCCAAACCATAGCAAAACAAACCGGCGGCTAATATAACCAAACCAAATTGGATTATCTGGGTTTGCGGACTGCGCGAAAAATTGTTTGGTCTAAAGCGCTCCGATTGCGAAACGAGAACAACATTTTCGCCGGTTTTCAAGACAGTTTTTTTAGCAATGATGGTCTCTGGAGTTGTTCTGTCAAATTCCGCATTTCCGCTGTCGAGCGCTTTTTGAATGATGTTTTCGACGCTGACCGGAAATTTACCGCCCGCGATTTGGTTTCCGTTTTGGTCAAAAAGTCCGACTGCCAAAACTCGCTCTGAATTTTCGAGCCTTGCAAGAAACGCGTCTAAACCTATTTTCCCTTCGGCTTCAAAAATCTGCGCCGCTGTTTCAGTGTTGATATTCATCATATCGCTCGCCACCAACTGCCACTGCCGCACCAGCGGCTCAGTCTGCAAAGTCCAGTTAACCAGCGTCAAAACGCCGACCACTACCGCGATTGCCAGCCAGAACCAGAGAAAAATTTTCAGAAACAAAGTCATAATCAGTTAGCAGTTAACATCGATTAGTTAACAAGTTTCAAGTATTATTTCGACCAACAATTACCATTTTGGAAAAATCAAAAACAAGACGATTGTTAACTGCTAACTGTATAAATGTATCCGACCGAGCGGATAGTTTTGATGTAATCGGCGCCGTCCTTTCGCTCGCCTAGTTTTTTGCGCAGATTGCTGACGTGCATATCGAGGCTTCGGTCATACGGGGAAAGTTTTCGCTCAAGAACTTTTTCGCTCAAATCTTCTTTTTTTATCACTTTACCTGCCTCTTTGAGCAACATTGCCAAAAGATCAAATTCGACGGAAGTTAAATTTAAGTCCGCGCCGCTTTTTTTGGCGGAACGCGCCGACACCTGAATTTTCACGTCGTCAACCTGAATTTTATCCGTTTCGAATTGCTTTGAGTCCGCAAGATTTTCCGTGCGCCGCAAAATCGCCCGCAGACGCGCGACCAGTTCGCGCGGATTAAAAGGTTTTGCCAGGTAATCATCCGCGCCCGTTTCAAGTCCGACAATTCGTTCCGTGTCATCACCACGCGCCGTCAACATCAGAACTGGAATTTTTGACTCCAGCCGCAACTCGCGCAATACGTCAAAACCGTTTTTCTTTGGAAGCATCACATCCAAAATCACCAAATCGTTTTCGTTCTTCAATACTTTTTCCAAACCGCTCGCGCCGTCATAAAACGCCTCGACCTGAAAACCTTCAATCGTCAGATATTCCGAAACAAGTTCGCATAGCTCTTCGTCATCATCGATTATTAAAATTCGATTCATAAATTCTAATTTTACTTCAAAATACTTTTTTGTTTTCTCAAGAAATGTAAATTATCTGTTTGGAAACTTTTTACACAATTTTGCAATAAATTTGCTTTTGCCCGATTTTTTTCGTTAAATCACATATAAACAAATATGCCGACTACAATTACACAGGTTGAAGACCAGACGCGCGGAAAAACTATTTTACACGTTTCAGGTTCGATAACCCTTGACGACGCGTTGTTTTTAGAAAAAATTGCGCTCGAAATGCGCGCTAAACTCGGCAAAAATTTAACGATTGATTTAGCCGATCTGCACTTTCTGGACAGCGACGGCGCGCCCGTTATCAGGCGGCTCGAAGATGAACACAATTTTGAAATCGAAGGTTTAATGATTTTTCTGCAAAAAATTGTCGAAGAAACGGAAGCTACCTGATTTGTATTTTTTGAAAAGCTGGAAATATGTCTTTTACAATCGAAAAAATTGTCGAATTGGTCGGCGGAAAACTTGACGGCGACGGCGCGATTGAAATTTTTGCAGTTTCTAGTTTGGAAAAAGCCAAAATAGGAGAAATCTCTTTTTTTGAAAAAGCAGATTTGAGCGAACTGACAAAGGAAACAAACGCTTCATGTTTATTTGTGCCGGAGAATTTTGAAGATTTTCTTCCGTGCACATTGATTCGGGTCAAAAGTCCAAAGCTCGCTTTTGCGAAAATCTTCGAAAAGCTGCATCCGCAAAAATCTCCGACCGTAAAAATTCACGAAACCGCTTCGATAGCTTCGGAATTGAAGGAAATTCGAGCCGGTTTTGTCGGCGAGTTCGTCACCATCGGTAGAAACTGCCGTATCGGAGAAAATTCGCAAATTTTTGGCGGCGTAAAAATCGGCGATAATGTTTTAATCGGAAGCGGCACAATCATTTATCCAAACTGCGTTATTTATGACAACGTTTCGATTGGAGATGACTGCATAATTCACGGCGGCGCGATTATCGGTGCGGACGGGTTCGGATTTGTGCGCGACGGAGCTAACGGTTACGTTAAATTTCCGCAAATTGGTTCGACCGTGATTGAAAACAATGTTGAAATCGGCGCGAACACCTGTATCGACCGCGGTGCGCTCGGTGAAACCCGTATTGGAGAAGAAACAAAAATTGACAACCTTGTTCAAATCGCTCACAACGCGCAGATTGGAAAGCGCGTAATTATTGCCGCGCAAACCGGAATTTCCGGAAGTTCGATTGTTGAAGACGATTGCGTTCTCGGCGGGCAGGTCGGAATTTCTGATCACGCAACTTTGAAGAGCGGCGCGATCATCGGCGCGCAAGCCGGAGTTTTGCCGAATAAAATTGTGCGAGCCGGCGTTTGGTGGGGGACGCCCGTGCAGCCGCTCGACGAATACAAACGCCAAAACGCGCACGTCAAGGGATTAGCGCGATTAAAAGAAGAATTGAAAGAACTAAAACACTGGCTCGCCGAATTGTCAGGTAAAATTGATAATTGATTTGTCATTTACCATTTTCATTATTCAATCAATGATTTATCGCGGATTAGCTGATTTTACATTTATTCTGCATTTTTGTTTCGTGCTTTTCGTAGTATTTGGCGGACTTCTGGTAGTGTGCCGACGCTGGCTCGCGTGGTTTCATCTACCGGCGGTTTTTTGGGGATTTCTGGTTGAATTTTTACATCTGCCGTGTCCGCTGACGTTTTTGGAAAACTACTTTCGCCAACTTGGGGGAGAAGCCGGTTACGCGGGTGGATTTATCGAATATTTTGTTGAACTGATTCTCTACGCGCACATTACGCCGCAGTTTCAAACTGTTCTTGTTTGTCTGCTTCTCGGCTTTAATCTGTTTGTTTATTTGTATGTTTTTTGGCGGCGGCGTTTTGGTTGACTTGTAGGAAATCCAAAATCGCTTGCGCCGCCCGATTCGCCGCGCCGCCGTCGCCGAGTGTTTTGACAGCCTCTTTTAGTTTGGCTCGCATTCGTTTATTTTCAAAAGGTTGAAGCAGACGAAAAAGATCTTCGGATAAAGCTTCTCTGGTAAATTCATCCTGAAATAATTCGGTCGCGATTCTTTCTTTGGCAATTAAATTGATCAAACCAAAATGCTCAACGTTAATCAGAGGGCGAATCAATTTGTAGTTAAATGCGGAAGTTTTATAAACAATCGCCAGTGGCGTTCCGATAATTGCTGCCTCCAGCGTTGCCGTGCCACTGGTCACGGCGGCGACATCCGCGGCGTGCAAAACTTCACGCGTTTCTTCCGCGACTAAAAATAAATTTTTTGGAAGTTTGAGGCTGTTTTCCGTTGCTATTTTTATTATTTTTTGAACTTCGTCACGCTGTCTGCAGGAAGCCAGCGCAACGACAAATTGGAGCGCCTGATTTTTCTGAGCCATTAGCGAAGCCGTCTCCAGCATCGGCGTCAAAATTTTCATGATTTCCTTCTGGCGGCTGCCCGGCAGCAGCGCGACAATTGGGTGCGCCGCGTCTAATCCATATTTTGCGCAGAATTCTGCTTTGCCGTAGAGCGCTTTGACTTCGCCCGCCAGCGGATTGCCGACAAATTCGACGTGCGAAATTCCCTGCTCCCGATACCAATCTTTTTCAAACGGCAAAATAGTCAAAAGTAAATCGACGTATTTTTTAATTGTCCTAACGCGGTATTTTCGCCACGCCCAGAGCTGCGGCGAAATATAATAAATAATTTTCAAGTTCTTTTTCTTTAAAGATTTAGCAAGTTTTAAGTTAAATTCCGGAAAATCTACAAGCACAACGGCATCAGGCTGACGCTCAATCGCTGTTTGCTTCAGACGCCTGAATGCCCGCCAGAACATCGGCAGCGCACGAGCAATCTCAGGAAGTCCGACGATTGATAAATCATCTGCTTTAAGAATTGTCTCAACTTCCTGGAGGCGGAGTTTTTGACCGGTCGAACCGAAAAATTCCAGAGAAACGGGCGGAGAAAGTTCTTTCAACGCCGCGACCAGATGCGCGGCGTGCGCATCTCCGGAAAATTCGCCGACGACAATCATTATTTTGTAATTTTGCGGCATAAAGCGAAAAATTCCGGCAATAAAATTATTTAAAAGAAAATGTGCCAATAACAATCTTTTTTATTTTTCGCTCCAAGTCAACCAACTGCGTTCGTTTGTGCATCAAAGTCGAAAGTTTTCAAGATTTAACATATCTAAAATCAGTTAGTTGCTTGCCAGACACATTTTTTACCTTTAAAATGCAATGTTTTGTGCTTTAGACAAATATTTAATTTTGAAACGCTTTTTCTCGTCAGTATTAACTAAATTTTCAACAAGTTTTTTGGAGGAGTTTGTGAAATTTCACATTTTCATTTTATCGGCATTCATAATTTTTCTGAGTAGTTTTTCGGCGGTTTTCGCTCAGGCTGATTCTGTCATCGGACAAATTAGTAATACAAACGCGGAAACATTCGCGGGCGGAATCAGCGGCGACGGGCGCTTTGTCGTTTTTGAATCAATCGGCAACGTCGCCACCGAAAACCCTCGCAATGCCGATAATAATAGGGAGATTTTTCTTTTTGATTATGCTCAGAGAAGAATTTATCAAATCACAGACACCCGGAGTTTACCAATTAATGCGAGCAATCCGATTTCTTTCAGTAATATTAGAGTCATCATCTCTAATCTTCAGCCCGTGATCAGCAATGACGGGCGTTTTATCGCCTTTGGCTCAAACGCCACCACTTCAACGCCAACCGCTCCGAACAATACGAATCCGGGAAGTTTTAACGCCGCCGCCTTTACTGACGCACAGGGCGGCAACCCGCTTCTTTCTGACGGCAACACGGAAATGTGGCTTTACGAAATTCCGGCGACGGCTCCGGTCAATTTATCTCTGGGAAGCGAAATCGCTCCGACGAATTTGAGCGCGGGAACTTTCACGAGAGTAACAAACACCGCTGCCAGCCGGCTTCCTGCTTCCGGATCGGCAACCGCCGGACCGAGCGTCGCTGACGATAATCGTGAAGCGAGCATCAGCGACAACGGCAACTATTTGGCTTTTGTTTCAACGCGCGATTTAGCGCCGAACACGGCTGGCGGCAATGCCTCGCCGAACGCTAATGACGAAATTTTTTCGTATGTCCGCAATTCAAACTCAATCAATCAAGTTACCAGAACCGGGCGCGGAACTGCGGCGGCGCCGATATATAATCAAAATCCGACGATTTCCGGTAACGGTCTTCGAATCGCTTTTCTGAGCAACGCTGAAAATCCGGTGATCGGGATGACGGGCGGCAGCAATGCCGATGGAAATGTCGAGATTTATTATACGGATTTGAACGCCGCAGGAATTCCGTCCGCTTTTGCCAATTCAACATCGGTTGGCAGACAGATAACGCAAACCAGTGCGGCTGTTGTTGGAGATATTGTCAATATTTTCGATATCGGCAGGCGGATGAGCCGTGACGGGCGTTACATCGCTTTTGATTCCTACGCTGATTTGGCAAATTCGAGCGGTGGAACTAATCTGGATTCATTCGCGCTCTACCTTTTTGATACCACTCTCGCAGGCAACGCTTTTCGTCAAATCGGACCGCGAAGTAACGCCGATTCTGTCGCCAGCGGCGGGGACATTGGTCATTACCCGGGTTTCACTAATTATGAGAACGGTGTCGCTCAAACTTTAGTTTTAGAAACGCGGCTCAATATTAGAGCGGACGGAACGGTGGCGGCAACCAGCGCCGAAGGCTTAAATCCAAATACGGCTCGCCCGGCGCAAATTTATTCTTATCCATTGAATGTTCCTTCGGCGACCGCCACTTTTACACGTTTGACCAATTTTCCGTCACCAACTTCTTTTATCGCCTCGGTGCAGCCGATTGCCAGTAATTCCTTAAGCCGAATGACATTTAATTTGGCTCTAACGGAAATTGGAACCGGCAACACCGATCTCAGCAGCGAAGCGTTTTATTTTCTTTTACCGGCGGTTGTTTCGCAGTCCAGCTCAACTCTCAATTTAAGAACGGGCGCCAGCCGCATTCAGGTTTCCGCGTCTCCCGTGCCAACTCCTACTCCTTCGACCAGTCCTTCTCCGACTCCGCAGACTCCGGCAGCGGTGCAGGGCTTATCTCCCGGAATGCTTGCCGCTATCGAATACACTTCTGGAGCGGTAACCGCGCAAACCGCTGAAGGCTCGCTTCTCCGCAGATTTACTTTACCAATCGAATTAAGCGGCGTAACGGTAACAATTAACGGAGCTGCCGCCGGTATAAAATCAGTCGGTCAAAACCAGATTGTGTTTGTAGTCCCGCCTGGCTTGACCGCCGGAACCGCTAACGCAACGGTTTATCCGCTGGTTGTGAATAATAACGGTGTGGTGTTTAGGAGCAATATCACAATCGTTCCGGCGCGACCGGATATTTTTACCTTTTCGACGGTTCCGGGACCAGGCGGACGAGCCCAAGTGTTTAACGCGACCAACCGCGTACGCCGAACCGAGCCATTTTTTATCAGAACTATCAGAACGCGCGGCGGAACAAGGGTGGCGACAGTTTTGCGTGTGTTTTTGACCGGTGTTAACGGCGTCCCGAGAGCCTCGATTACCATTCGCATCGGAAACCGTGAGCTGACCGCCGCCCAAATTTTAACCGATCCGGTGCTGCGCGAACCGGGCGTTTATTCCATTGACTTTACACTGCCGCCGGAATTGGCGGGCGCGGGCGATGTGCCGATCGTTGTTTCCGTTTTAATTAACGGTCAAAGATATGAAAGCCGCCTTGACGATACCGCTCCGCGGCTCACTATCTTTTAAACATTAACCAATAAAAAAAGCAGCGATTAAAGAAAGTATCAATTTCAAAAAATCGTTGCTTTTTTTATTGTTGCTTAACATCTGCCCTTATACTATTCTTGTCTTAAAGATTTTTCAGGATTTTTATCTGGTTTTTTATTGACCACTTTCGTAAAATCTGCATTTACAGAAACTTTTTAGAAAATAAAATTTATATTTAAAACTAAGGACAATATTATTATGCAAATCGCCTCAAAAGTATGGCACAACGGAGAATTTATTGATTGGAAGGATGCGCGCGTTCACGTCATGACGCACGCCCTTCATTATGGTTCGAGCGTTTTTGAAGGCATTCGGGCTTATGATACAAAACTTGGTCCGGCGGTTTTTCGTCTGACCGAACATATGCAGCGACTGCTCAACTCAGCCAAAATCTATCGGATGGAAATCAAAAATACCCGCGACGAACTTTGTCAGGCAACGGTCGAACTGGTTCGGGACAGCGGAATGAAGGAATGTTATATTCGCCCCATTGCCTTTCGCGGGCTTGATGAAGCAAAGCCTTCCTTTGGAGTCAATCCTTTTCCGAATCCGATTGAGTGTTATATCGGAGCTTGGGATTGGGGCAAATATCTCGGCGAAGAAGCATTAGAGACCGGAGTTGACGTTTGCGTTTCAAGCTGGACGCGAATTACTTCCAATTCCCTGCCGACAATGGCAAAAGCCGGCGCCAATTATATGAATTCGCAGCTGATTAAGATGGAAGCTATCTTGGGCGGCTTTTCCGAGGGAATCGCGCTCGACGATCGCGGTTATGTTTCAGAAGGTTCGGGTGAAAATTTATTTCTCGTCAATAATGGCAGACTGATTACGCCGCCGCTCGGGGCAGCGATTTTACCGGGTATCACCCGTGACTCGATTATTAAAATTGCAAAAGAGATAGGCATCGAAGTTGAGGAAACCACCATTCAGAGAGCCGCGCTTTACCTTTGTGACGAACTCTTTTTTACCGGAACTGCCGCTGAGGTTACGCCGATTCGCTCGGTCGATCGCATCACCGTCGGCGAAGGCAACCGCGGCGATGTGACCAAAAAATTACAGGATGAATTTTTCAAGGTCATCCGCGGCGAACGCCCCGCACCAAACAACGCTCCGTGGCTGACGTATGTTAATGAGTCCGCCGAAAAAAAAACGGCTGGTAATTCGGGCGGAAATTAACAATAAACACGGTTAATAAAAAAGATTTTGTTTTGATAAAATTCAATCAGGTTTTATCAATTCAGAATCTTTTTTATTTTTAAATTTCACAATCAAAAATGACCGAATCAAAAACGCCACGCTCAAATATTTTCAGCAAGATAATTCTCGAAACAACCGTTTTTGTTTGCGGCGCACTGGTGATGATTTATGAAATTATCGGTTCTCGCCTGCTTTCGCCATATTTGGGCGCGTCAACTTATGTCTGGACAAGCCTTATCGGGGTGATTCTTGCCGCTCTGAGTTTGGGTTATTGGCTCGGCGGAAAAATTGCCGACCGGCGACCGGAAATAAAGGTTCTGGCGTTTGTTATATTTCTCGCAGGTGGTTTGGTTTCGGTGACGATATTTTCAAAAGATATAATTCTTTCAATAATTGCTGGAAGCGCGTTTATATTAGAAATAAAAACTTTGATTGCGGCGCTTTTATTATTCGCTCCAGCGAGCGTTCTGCTCGGATTTGTCACGCCTTATGCCGTGAAACTTAAAATGTCTTCACTCGAAGACGCGGGCAAAACCGTCGGGAGACTTTACGCGCTTTCGACCGTGGGCAGCATTTTGGGAACTTTTCTTGCGGGCTTTTTTTTGATTCCGTTTGTCGGCAGCACTCGGACGCTTTATTTAATTGCCGCCTGTTTGATCAGTTTGTCTCTATTGCTTGTCCCTTTTGCCCTGTCTCTATTTAACTTAATAGTTTTGATTTTTTTCGCATTGGCGGTGACGGCGAATGAATTAAAGGATTTGTATCTGCTGCATAGAAACGACTTGCACAATATTGACACCGAATACAGTCGGGTTCAGGTTTTTAAGACGACGGACGCGAATACGAAAAAAGAAATTCGCGCGATTGCCACCGATCCGTTTTTCATTCAGACGGGAATGTTTCTTGACAGCGATGAGTTGGTTTTTCCATACGCCGAATATTACCATCTGCTGCGCCACTTCAAGCCGAATTTTGAAAAAACTTTGATGATTGGCGGAGCGGGTTATTCGTTTCCGAAAGCTTATTTGCAAACTTACAAAACGGCAGAAATGGATGTCGTTGAAATTGATCCGCAAATGACGGAAATTGCTCGCCGTTTTTTTCGTCTACAGGATGACACGCGCCTGCAAATTTTTCATCAGGACGGAAGAATATTCCTCAATCAAGCTGAACCTAGTCAGTATGACGCGATTTTGCTGGATGCATTCGGCTCTCTGTTCAGCATTCCGTTTCAACTGACAACGATCGAAGCCGTTCAAAAAATCAACCGCGTTCTAAAAGATGACGGTGTGGTGATTTTCAATCTTGTTTCGGCAATCGAAGGCGATGCAAACCGCTTTTTGCAAGCCGAAATGAAAACTTACAGACAAGTTTTTCCGCAAGTTTTTCTTTTCAAAATAAATGCGCATTACGAAGACAATCGCGTACAAAATCTGATAATTGTCGCCTCGAAAAATAAAAATTCCGCCTCCCTAATCAGTGAAGATACCCAAATAAATTTTCTTCTTAATCATTTGTATAAAGAAAAACTGGAATCGAAAATCGAAGTTTTGACTGATGACCTGGCTCCGGTTGAGTTTTATAATTCCTTTGGACAGAGCGTTTATCGCTCAACACTTGCAGATTAACGAAACGGCTGCCCGAATTGCTCGGTGCCGAAAGTGCCGATGCCGTTCAGACGAAAGCTGAATACAAACCGATTTTCACGTCTCACGCCGACATTAAATGTATAATAC
>MWVV01000415.1_pt1 | contig 15618 bp, 14 predicted proteins | sample 1047281 | NCBI WGS metagenome assembly MWVV01 (sample SAMN06349986, study PRJNA376086) | soil metagenome | isolation source: PT-2 sample Antarctic (ecotone) soil | place: Antarctica | collected 2015-01-13 | reverse complement strand
CTGCTGAAGAATGCAAAGATCCGCGCCGCGACCTTCCGCGCGCGATGATTTTATCGCTCGTCATCTGCACAATTTTATACATCGCGCTCGCCCTGGTTTTAACTGGAATGCTGAGTTACTCAAAACTCAACGTCGGCGATCCGCTCGCGTTTGCGTTCGGCGCGGAAGGCGCGAATATTCCGTGGGTGGCGGGCGTGATCGCGATCAGCGCGGTAATTGCGCTGGCGACGGTTTTTCTGGTTTTTCAAATCGGACAACCGCGCCTCTGGATGGCGATGAGCCGCGACGGGCTTCTGCCGAAAATCTTTTCCTCGATTCATCCGAAATTTAACACGCCCTGGTTTGCGACGATTGTTACGGGCTGCGTCGTGGCTATTCCCGCTTTGTTTATGAATTTGACGGAAGTGACGGATTTGGCGAGCATCGGAACGCTGTTCGCCTTTGTCGTCGTCTGCGCCGGAGTTTTATTTAAGGACAAAGAGTTCAGTGAATCGGGAACGCGCTTTGTGCCGTATATCAATTCGCAAATTATTCTGCCGGTAATTTTGGCAGTTGTTTTCACTATAGTTTATCTTATTAATCCGTCTTTTTTAAGCGATACGTTTGTTGTAACCCCTGAAGCAGATGAAACCTGGCTCGGCGCGTTTAGTCATCATCTTCCGCTCATTCTATTTTTCGGAATCACCGGTTTGCTGCTCGTGTTGAGCATCGTCAAAAAACTTTCGCTGATTCCGATTTTGGGTCTGCTTTCGTGCCTTTATTTAATGGCGCAGCTCGAAATAACAAACTGGCTTCGCTTCGGCATTTGGCTGCTTATCGGTTTAGTAATTTATGCGCTTTACGGTTACCGGCATAGTAAACTTCATCAAAGAGAAGATAAGGTTAATGCGTAAAAACTCAGTTTGCGGCAAAATGTAAATCAAAGAAAATCTTGCGTTTATCTTTTTTATCGAAACCGAATCGTGTTTTCGAACGTCTAAGTTTATGTCAAGGATAAATTTAAAGTTTTGGAGTAAAAATTATGAAAAAATATCTGTATTAACGACGTTTTTCTGTTTGCTGGTAATGACCAGTGCAGCTCTCGCGCAAAGTAAAACAACGAATTTCGCGGGAACGTGGGAACTCGACGTGGCGAAAAGCAAGTTGCTGGAAAGAATGCGTGTTGAATCGATGACTCTAAACGTGTCGCAGACCGACAAAGAAATCAAAGTCGAAACAAACTCGAAACGCGCGGCGCGTCTTGAAGGGCAAGCGCCGCCGGCAGAACCGGGCGGCGGAATGGGCGGTGGAATGCGTCAGGGGGCTGGGATGGGACGACCCGGCGGCGGTGGCGGCGGAATGATGGGCGGCGGAAACGGAACTGTTTCTTACAGCCTTGACGGAAAAGAAAAAATTGTCGAATCGGAAATGCCCGCCGGAATGCCCCCGTCATCACAGGCGCTCAAAGCTAATCTGGAAAAAGACGGTAAATTAAAACTCAGCTCAAGCCGCAGTTTTGAGACGCCAAACGGAGCGATGACGACCAAAACAACCGAGACCTGGGAACTGACCGACGGCGGAAAAACCTTGAAAATTATGCGCGATATGGAGACGCCGCGCGGAATGCAGTCTTCGGAAATGTATTTTACAAAAAAATCCGAAGTAAAAAGTGACAAAACAAAATCGACGAGTATGTAAATAAAAGTTGCGATTGTTTCCAATTTTCAAAAAAAGGCAAGAGTTCCGGCTTTTGCCTTTTTTGCTTCACTAAAATTTTAATAACCAATAAATCACTGTAAAGAATTTTGGACATTGGATTTTGGACTTTGGACTTTTGAGCCTTAAACCTTGTATTTTAAATTTCTATGAGTATCGAATACCCGATGTGGGTTTGGATTTTTTTCTTTGCGGTGGTTTTAATCGCGCTGTTTGTCGATGTCGGGATTGTCAACCGGCACTCGCACGCGCCGACGCGCAAGGAAACTTTTGTGTGGAGCGCGGTTTGGATTTCGCTGGCACTCGCCTTTAACGGTTTCATTTACTGGCTGATCAGCAGCAATTACGGCTCCGCTGCCGGTGTTACAAAAGCGACGGAATTTTTTACTGGTTATCTGGTCGAGCTTTCTTTGTCGGTCGACAATTTGTTTGTCTTTCTTTTAATTTTTAATTTTTTCAAAGTTCCCAAAAAGTTTCAGCACAGGGTTTTGTTCTGGGGAATTTTTATGGCGCTTGTGCTGCGAATGATTATGATTTTCGCCGGCACGGAACTGGTCGAAAGATTTCATTGGCTGATCTATATTTTCGGCGCGTTTCTCGTTTATACGGGCATCAAAATGTTTTCCGGCGACGATGACGGCTTTAACCCGGAAGAAAGCGCGGTTGTGCGTTTTACAACCCGTTTTATACGCATCTCAAAACATTACGACGGCGAAAAGTTTTTTGTCGTCAAAGACGGAAAACGGACGGGAACGCTGCTCCTTCTGGTTTTGATTGTGATTAATGTCGTTGATTTGGTGTTCGCGGTCGATTCGATCCCAGCGATTTTAGGAATTACGACCGACCGTTTTATTGTTTATACTTCAAACATTTTTGCGATTTTGGGTTTGCGGACATTCTTTTTTCTGCTCGTCGATATGGCGGAAAAATTTCATTTTCTCAAATATGGTCTGGCGTTTGTGCTGACCTTTATCGGCTTCAAGATGCTTCTGCCGCTTTTGGCGGAAGGCGTAGTTTTGGGCTTGGGCGAAGGCAATGAATCCGCTCTATCGCATTTTTTGCACAGTTACGTGAAAGGCGATTTTAACCAAATTGCAACTTTCGCGTCGCTCGGAATTGTCGCGGGCGCATTAATTATTTCAATCGTATTGTCTTTACTGTATCCGCCGAAAGATGTTGAAACAGTTAGTGTTGAGGAAAATTAAAGGAAAATTTAACTATAGATAGACACAGATGAACAAAGATTGATTTTGAGTTATCCGTGTTTATCTATTTTTATCTGTAGTGTCATACTTTTCTTTAATTTTGTCCCGCACATTATTTTGTATTCTTCGCGTCCATTGCCCCCTTCGCGCCTTTGCAGGAAACTTTCTTTATGCCCACAATAAAACTAGCCTACGGAAAATCAACGATCAATTTTGCATTTGACGAAAACCAATTTGAAATTATAGGTAAAAGCGTTGAAACAAGCGCGCTCACCGATATTGAAATTGGCGCTAAATTAGATAATCCGATTGATTCAAAACCGCTCGAAGAAATCATCAATGCGGGCGAAAGCGTTTTAATTGTCGTCCCCGACGCCACGCGCCAGACGGCAAGCGGGCAAATCGTCAATCTGCTCGTTCGGCGTTTGATTGCCGGCGGGACGATGCCGTTTGATATTCGCATAATTTTTGCGACCGGCATCCACCGGCGCGTGACCGACGCGGAAAAACGCGAACTGCTGACACCGTTTATTCATCAGCGAATAAAAACGCTCGACCATAACGCCCGCGACTTGGCGCAGATTGTGCGAATCGGCGAAACCGACGACGGAATTCCGATTGCGGTTAATCGCGCTCTTCTCGAACACGACCACGTGATCATTGTCGGCGGTATCTCTTTTCACTATTTCGCGGGGTTTACGGGCGGGCGCAAACTCATCTGTCCGGGACTAGCTTCGTCGCAGACAATCAGCGCGACGCATAAACTGGCTTTCGACTGCGAAATAAAATCGAGACGCAAAGGCGTCGGCACCGGACTTCTCGACGGTAACGCAGTTCACGAAGCCTTTACAAAAGTCGTCGCCAAAATTCCGCCGACATTTTCGATTAATACAATCGTCAACGACAAAGACGAAACGGTTGATTTATTTTGCGGCAATTGGCTGACGGCTCACCAAACAGCCTGCGACGCTTACGCCGCGCAGCACACAATCGAAATTGCCGAAAAACGCGATTTAGTCATTGTCAGCGGGGGCGGTTTTCCGTTTGACACAAATTTGATCCAGGCGCACAAAGCCCTCGACGCGGCAGCCAAGGCTTGCACAGACGGCGGCACAATTATCTTTCTTGCAGAATGCGCGGAAGGGCTTGGCAGAAGTGATTTTCTCGATTGGTTTCAAGCGGAAAACTCTTCCGCTCTCGCTGAAAAACTTTGTGCCAAATATCAAGTCAACGGACAGACGGCGTGGAGTCTTCTGCGAAAAACTGAAAAATTTAATATCAAAATTTTAACTTCCCTGCCCGAAGAAACGACGCGCTCGCTAAAGATTCAGAAAGCGCGCAACATCGAAGATGGTATAATAAATTTGGCAGAGGGAAAAAGTTACATTGTTCCTTTTGGCGCGAAATTTTTGATCAAAAGCTAATTTGCCAGTTGAAAGATTACTAACTATTTCGCCTTCTTTAAATCAAATGTTCTGGCAATCGAATCGGTCTGGTTGCGAAGCGAACGGAGTTTGTCGCGCATCGCCGTGAAGCGCAAAACGTAGATTGTTTTATCGTCGACTTTCAAAAAATAAAATCTGCCGCTCATATTGCGAGCCGCGCGGACAAATTCGTAATTAAAAACTTTGCCGCTTAGCGCCCCCTTAAAGGTTTCTTCTTTTCCGGCTACATAACCGGTGGCAAATTGCAGTTTTTGTACTTCATCCTGAATAATATCGGGCAAAGTTTGGTTCGCTTTGACAGTCAATTTGCGGATTTCGAGGTGTCCGTCCGATCTGTCTCCGTAAACAAATTCGGCGTTTGGACTTGTTTGCGAAGGTTTAACCGTCGATTTCCACTTCGCTTCAGGAATTTCAAATGTGTATTCAACATTCGAATCGGTAAAACTGCTGGTCTGCGCAAACGCCTGAAGCGCAAGCGCCAAACTTATTCCGAGAGAAAACAAAAAGCCGCATGTTATCAATTTTAATTTTTTATCGTTCATTTATTTTATTGCGATTATACCGTTAATATTCTTTGAAAAGGTTATCAGACAGGACGAATTTTAGATGCCGCTCGTTTCTTTAATCGTTGTCTTTCTAGAAGCCCGTATTTATATGACAAACCCGCATTTCGAAAATAAAGTTTCGCCTTTTTCCATTTCAGAGGCGTCTAAGTTGGTAGAAAGGCTTTGGAAACCTCCGAAGCGAACATCAATTTTTTTGAGGTAAAAAAGTAATGATACAGAAATTTTCTTCGATTTATAAATTTACGGCGTTTTTTCTTTTATTGGCAATGTTCAGCCCGCTTTTGACGGCTTCGACCAACGCCCAGCAAATGATGGCAAAAACAAAAGCGAAGCCATTGACGGAAAACCAAAAAATACTTCACGTCCTAAATCGTCTGGGTTTTGGAGCGCGTCCCGGCGATGTCGAAAAGGTCAAAGCTATCGGCATCAACAAATATATCGAACAGCAACTCAATCCGGCTTCGATCAATGACGCGGTAGCGGAAGCAAAAGTAAATAAGCTGGACGTGTTAAAAATGTCGAACGAAGAACTATTTGCAAAATATCCAAACGGCAACGCGGTTTTGCGGGCGGTCGCGCAAAAAAATAATTTACAGCCGAAGGATTTGCAAAGCATTCGCCCGAATAAGGCGGCGAACAATCAAATGAACGGCGAGAAAATGGATGCCGCGACGAGTGAGAAAAAAGAAGGCGAATTCACCAACGCCGAACGGCTCGAGTATCAAAAACAGGTTGCCGAGCTTTATAAAAAATACGATCTCGGTCGTCCGCAGCAAATTACGCAGCAGCTTAACGCTTCGCGCATAATGCGAGCGGTTTATTCGGAAAAACAGCTCAACGAAGTAATGGTCGATTTTTGGACAAATCATTTTAACGTTTACGCGAACAAGGCGGCGACGCGCTGGTTTCTGCCGGAATATGATCGCGACGTGATTCGTCCGAACGCCCTTGGAAATTTCAGGGACTTGTTGACTGCGACGGCAAAGAGTCCGGCGATGCTTTTCTATCTCGATAATTTTCAATCCGTTTCGCCGGACGCGCAGATGAATGCCGGCGGCAGAGGCGCGGGCGCGAAACGGAAAATGCAGAACGCTGCTCAAATGCAAAACAGCGTCGCTCCGATAAACGCGCAACGACGCGAGCAGCTGAAAAAACAATATAATTTATCGGACACCGAGCTCGATGCGCGGCTTAAACAAAACCAGCAGAACCCGAAACAACCGAAAAAAATGCAGCGCGGAATCAATGAAAATTATGCCCGCGAAGTAATGGAACTGCACACTTTAGGTGTTGAAGGCGGCTACACGCAGAACGACATTAAGGAAATCGCCCGCGCTTTTACCGGCTGGACAATTATCGACGCGCGCGGCTATCGAAACGAGATTGCGAGAATGGAAAACGGATCGGAAAACAAGCGCGGCGCAAGATTAATGAAAGCGATGGGCTTACCGGAAAATGCTGAATCAGGAACTTTTTATTTCAATGAACGCGCTCACGATTCGGGCGAGAAAATCGTGCTCGGACAAAAAATTAATGAAGGCGGAATGAAGGATGGCTTAAAAGTTATTGATCTTCTCGTCAAACATCCTTCGACAGCAAAATTTATCGCGCGAAAACTCGCCGTTAAATTCGTCTCCGACACACCGAGTGAAGCGTTAGTCGGACGCGTGGCAAAAGCGTTTAATCAATCGAACGGCGATATAAAAACGACTCTACACGCGCTTTTTACCGACAATGAATTTTACGCGCCAGAAAATTACCGCGCTAAAATTAAAACTCCGTTTGAGTTAGTCGCCAGCGCGATCCGAACGGTCGGCGCGGACACCAACGGCGGACAAGTTCAGGGGTTGCTCGCCAAAATGGGCGAACCGCTCTATGGTTTTCAAGCGCCCACAGGTTATCCCGATACTGCTGAGGATTGGGTGAACACGGGTGCTCTGCTCGAACGAATGAACTTTGCGATCGCGCTTGCCAGCAACCGTATTCCCGGAACGCGCGTTAATTTGAAAGAGTTTGAGTCAAAAGATAAAGCGCAAATTCTGGACAAAGCGATTGCTCAGGTTTTAGACGGCGAGATTTCTCAGAACACGAAACAGATGCTTCTCAAACGAGTAAATGAACCGCTTCCGGAACCAAAAGCAACGATCGATTCAGTTGACGGCGCGGCGATAAAAAATACGGCAATGATGGCGATGGCTCAGGGCGGCGGACGACGGAATAATCAGGGACAACCCAAATTACTCGCGCCGAGCGGAAACGCCGAAGTTTTCAAAGTCGTCGGATTGATTCTCGGAACGCCGGAATTTCAGAGACAGTAGGAAAATTAGCCACGAACATACACGAGCAGGCACAAATGTTTAATTAAATTTCTTTCGCGAAGTTTTGTGTTTGTTCGTGGCAAAAATCCCAAACTAAACCGGCTTTACAAACGTCTAAAATACGGCTGATAAGTTTTTAATTAATTCGATAAACAGTTTTAGAGGTAAGCAATTATGGACAGAAGATATTTTTTGAAAGCGAGCGGAATTTCCCTGGCGAGTTTTGGTTTGATGAGCGTCGCCCCAAGTTTTTTGCACCAGTTTGCCAACGCCGCAACCGCAACTGACACTTTTGGCAGAAAGAAAATTTTGATTACGATTTTCCAGCGCGGCGCGGTTGACGGTTTAAATATGATTGTGCCGCACGGCGAAAGCGAATATTACAATTTGCGCCGCACGATTGCCGTGCCGAAGCCAAATCAGGCGGATGGCGCCGTGAATCTGGACGGGTTTTTTGGACTTCATCCTTCGCTTAAACCACTCGAAAAATTCTGGCAAAGCAAGCAGATGGCGATTGTTCATTCGACCGGTTCGCCCGACAATACGCGCTCGCATTTTGACGCGCAGGATTATATGGAATCCGGCACGCCCGGCGTGAAATCCACTCGCGACGGCTGGCTCAATCGCGTTTTGCAGACGAAGAAAAGCGAAGCAGATTCGCCGTTTCGCGCCGTGGCTCTGAACGGGCAAATCCCCAGAACTTTAGTCGGGCGCGCTCCGACCATCGCGGTAACCAACCTTGCCGATTTCGCGATTAACGCCGGAGTTTACACAAACGCCGTGCAGGGCGGTTTTGAAGGAGTCTGGCAGCAAAACGCGCAGAGCGGTTTGGGCGACACGGGCAAGGAAACTTTTGCCGCCGTCAATTTTTTGAAAAAAGCCAATCCAGCGCAATACAAAGCTGAAAACGGCGCCCAATATCCGAACACGCAGCTCGGACGCTCGCTGCTGCAAATCGCGCAGTTAATCAAAGCCGGCGTCGGACTCGAAGTGGCGTTTGCCGAAACGGGTGGCTGGGATACGCATTCCAATCAGGGCGGAGCGCGCGGTCAGCTCGCCAATCTTCTGCGTGATTTCGGACAATCAATTGCGGCGCTTACCGCTGATTTGGGCAAACAGATGGACGACGTCGTCATTCTAACAATGTCCGAATTCGGCAGAACTGCCCGCGAAAATGGAACGCGCGGAACCGACCACGGGCACGCCAACGCGATGATTGTTCTGGGAAATTCCGTCAAAGGGGGAAAAGTTTACGGCGACTGGAAAGGTTTGACAGCCAACGCGCTCAATGAAGGACGCGATTTAGCCGTGACCACCGACTTTCGAGACGTGTTCGGTGAAATTACTTACAAGCATCTCGGCAATAAAAACCTTGATAAAATTTTCCCCCAGTATTCGGCAAATCCGAGTAAATTCCGAGGGATTATCAGTTAAAATTAAGTCAGGTTAAAATTTTGAGAAAAGCCGTTTTTCGCTGGAAAAACGGCTTTTTCAGTTAGGATTAAACTGTTAATGCGAGTAAAAACCAATTTCTTTCACACAAACGTAGATTGAGTCGTAAAGCAGCCTGCGAAAATATTCACCGTCTGTCACTTTTTAAGGGCTTTATTTTCTTCGGGCAAACTATATGTCACTTTGCCGTTTTCGTCTAAAAAATTGAGTTTAGGATTTCCCGCCGCGTCTACTGAAATTTCGATTCGTGTTTTTCCTTTGGTGTCTAAAAGCTCGATAAACGCTGACTTGTTGCGTCCGCGTCCGACGTAAATCCGGTCATTCCCTAAAGCGCCGCTTTCTTTTAATTCTTTAATGGCAGCTTTCCGCACCACCTCGTCCGGTATTTTCCTAAGCGCTTCGAGTTTTGTTAATCCTTCATCTACCGTTGTCTCAGGTCGGTCCCAAATTTTCAGTCCGGCGAAATATGAACCGTCGTCACTCTCCAAATGTTGCAGTCCAATTGTTTGATCCTGCCGAAATTTGTCGAAAGTTAAAGATAAAAATTGCCTGCCGCCACTATCGGAAACAATCAAACCGCCGGCTTCATCTCCTTTCTCGTTAAAGAAAATCAGTCCCGGCGTTCCTCTCTTGCCGTCTTTCCGGTCAATGATTTTCCCATCGCTGACGCCCGGATGCTGGCGTTCTTTGTTAGCAATAACCATTCTTAATTTGCCGTCTTTTTCGACAATATTAATTCGCTCAACGTCAATTTCCGCAAACTTCTGCTTTTTGTTTTGCACGGTAAAGGCTGAGAGGAAAAATACAGCGCAGAAAAGCGTAGCGGCGGCAGTGTAAATTTTTAAGAAGCGCACTTCTTTTTCAAGTTTTGTTTCCATTGTAAAAATCTCCTTTTAAATAATCATAATTTCAAAACTACACACCGCTCATGCTGATTTTGTTGCATTATTTTATACAGCCTTTTTTGAACCGACATCCTGAATGCCGAGCGAACGTTAAAAACGGTAAACATTTTAACAATCTGGCTGCAAATTTTGACGCTACCATCCTTGATAAATTTGCTCTTCTTCCGCTGGCTCAAAGTGGCAAGTATGAGTTTCAAACTAACTAATCCAAATATCAAAATCTATAACCGGCATTCTGGGTTAAAATAGTTAAAAATTTTGCTGTGAGAATTAAAATGGATAGGAAAAATAAACGCGAACTGGAAGCGGTTTACCTGCAAACTAATTACATCATTCGGGACGAAGAGAAGGAAATCATCATTCGCATCGGAGAAAGCAACGCCGCGCTTGAAGAATTATTAAAGCGATATAAATCAGAAACCTGGGCTTTTCTGACGGCTTGTAATCCGTTTTCAGAACCTTTTTCGGCACGAGAAAACGAAGTTCGGCAAATGAATTTGTTAAAACAGCTGAAAGAGAGAAGTTTTCAATTTCTGCACGGACGCGGCGAAGCCGTCAGCGGAGATTGGGCAGCCGAGCTGAGCGCTTTTATCTTCAATATTGACCGGGAAACAGCGATTAATTTAGGTAGTGAGTTTGAACAAAATGCGATTGTAATCGGCTCCATCGGCAGCGTGCCGGAACTTGTTTGGTGTGAAATAATTGAATGAGAAAATAAAACTGCCAAACAGCTTTTGAAAAATTTTAATGCCTTAAACTTTTTTGTTTTTTCTGATTTTGCTGCTGGTGAAAATCATCTCTTCTCCTGTCAGAACCAGAAAAGCGGCAATAACCAGATACCGCTTTTTGCTAAAAAATGTTAGTCTTTAACTTAATTTTTACCGGATTATTACCTGGAGGCTTTTTTATCAATGTCATTAATGATTTGTCCTGAATGCGCGCACGAAGTTTCTTCGGCAGCAACAACTTGTCCGAGCTGCGGGCATCCGTTTGCGGCGCCGGTCATTCAAAGAAAAGTAATTGTCAACGAAGTTATGCCGGAAAGAGACGGATTTCCCAAGTGGGCTTTTATCCCGCTCGGGATTTTAGGCGCTTTGCTTCTTTTTGTGTTATTCGCGTTTATGCGACCCGGCAGCGACGATGATCAAAGAAATATTAATGTCAAAATAGGCACAACACAGACCGCTGGTAATTTGAGAGAAACAGTTGGGCGCAGCACCACCACGACGACCGGCGCCCCGAATGAAATAGTTGTTCCGCCTTCGTCGCAGCCCGGACAAGTTTATATTCCGCAGAGTTCAACCTCCACTACAGCGCCGCCGTCGCAATCGACAACTATTCAAAGCGTTCCGCCTGAAACAATCGTTTCTGATAAAGGAACAGTTAAAATAGAAGCGAAACTCGCCGGTCGGACAGGCGGCGCGCTCCCGGTCGGAAAAGAGAATTTTTATCTGCTCGACCAGGATTTGCAGAGTATTCTGAGCGAAGCGGATATTGACGACGACGAAGGTCAGGGTTTGACTAACGCTTTTGGTTTATCGGTTGTCAATCCTTCCAAATACAGCGACACGCACAAAAAAGCGATGAATGCCATCAACAAACACATCATCTACCGAACGATCACTGATGCGGGCGGCAAAGCGCAGATCAAGGATGTCAAACCCGATTCGTATTATTTATTCGGCATCACTAAATCGAGCAAAGGCTTCGCCCTCTGGAGTTCGCCCGTCACAATCCAGGCGGGAGATAATTCACTAATCTTACCGCCTGCGCGCTTGACCGAAATTGTTGAGTAAAAAACTTTTATAATTTGATTGTAAAAGCGCGGAATCGGACATTCTCGCGCTTTTTATTTTAAAGCCAGCACTTAAAAATTTTAGTTTTACGGTTTTGATTTTTAAACATAGAAATTAATCTGAAGATGAAATTTATTCAAAAAATACTGTTGACAACAATTGTTTTCTGTTCTATTTGCGGGTTAGTCGCGACCACGTTCGCACAAAATAAAAATGAGGAAAAACCTGAACTAAAAGCCGTCTTTGATGAATATAAAGTTGAAGGCTCTTTTGTCTTATATGACCTCAAACAGAAAAAATACATCCGTTATAATCCGACTCGCGCCCGTCAAAGATTTCTTCCGCTTTCGACTTTTAAGATTACAAATTCGCTGATTGCTCTCGAAACGGGAATTGTTAGAGACGAAACTGAGGTCTTAAAATGGAGCGGTGAAACCTATGAAATTGACGCCTGGAATAAGGATTTAACTTTCCAGGAAGCATTGCAGGCGTCGTGCGTTCCCTGTTATCAGCAAATAGCGCGTTCTGTTGGTGAAAACTGGATGAAGAAATTTCTTGCTAAATTCAAGTACGGTAATCACGACATTTCGGGCGGCATTGATCGGTTCTGGCTTGACGGCGGGTTGCGAATTTCAGCAGACGAGCAAGTCGAATTTCTGAAACGATTTTATACGGGCAAATTGGCGATTTCATTACGCTCGGTCGAAGTGGTCAAAAAGATGTTGATTCTTGATAAACAATCAAATTACACGCTGTCAGGAAAAACTGGGTTGCAACTCGGTTTATCGCCACGGACAGTTCCGCGAGTTTCAATTCCGGTTTCACCAAAACTTGGCTGGTTTGTCGGCTATCTCGAACAAAACGGCAACATCTATTTTTTCGCCACGAATATCGAAAGCGCAAATCCACTCGAGAATTTTTCAGCGGGACGAATTGAAATCACAAAAAAAATTTTGCGGCGGCTGGGCTTTTTATAAAGGAAAGTTTTCTCACAACATTCGCCAATTATGAGAACGACGGAAATTTTTATCAATGAATTCGGACGGCTTCGGAGCGGCTGGCGGTTCGCGGTCTTTCTGTTTTTGTTCTTTTTGTTTTCGACAATTTTTGGCGGAGCTTTGCAAATAATTTTGGCGCGTCTGTCAATTGATTTTGAGAACGCGAGCTTTGTTTCTTTTATTTTCCAGAACTTTGTTTTACTGACAATGGCGCTCCTGGTCGGGTTTTTATGTGGAAAATTTTTCGAAGATTTACCGTTTCGCGCGCTCGGCGGGTGGTTGACGGGCGGTTGGTTTAAGGATTTGAGTCTGGGTTTACTTTGCGGCGCGGTTTCAATTCTTTTTGCCGCTTTGATCGCGTTTGTCTTTGGCGGAATAAAATTTCAGATTAACGATTCAAGCGAAAATTTCGCGATTTTGCAAACGCTCGGAGCTTCGCTTTTAGTTTTTACAATCGGGGCGGCGGCTGAAGAAGCGTTTTTTCGCGGCTATCTGCTGCAAACTTTCGCGCGCGCTAAACTCGTCTGGTTTGGAATAATTTTAACTTCACTTTTTTTTGCCGCCGTTCATACGGGAAATCCGAGCGCGAACTATTTGTCGTGGCTGAACACGTTTTTAGCCGGACTCTGGTTTGGCGTCGCTTACTGGAAAACGCGAAATTTGTGGTTCCCTTTTGGCATTCATCTGACGTGGAACTGGCTGCAGGGGGCGGTTTTGGGAATGAATGTGAGCGGCATTAAAGAAATAACGACCGCGCCGCTTTTCCATTCAACGACAAGCGTCGATTTGAACTGGCTGACCGGCGGCGATTACGGTATCGAAGGAGGTTTTGCCTGCACCGTCGCGCTCATTTTTTCAACCACTCTGATTTGGTTCGCGCCATTTGTAAAACCGACGCGGGAAATGTTTTCTTTAAGCGGTCAGGAAACTCAGAAGCCAAAAATTATTTCCTAAATTGAGCTTAGAAACTTTTGTTCGACAAACCTCAGACAGTTTGAATCTTGAAGCTGATGTCCATTGCCTTTGCCGAATGCGTCAATTTTCCGACACTGATTAAATCAACGCCCGCCTCAGCGAACGAGCGAACTCTGTTTAAATCCATTCCGCCCGAAGCCTCGAGCAAAACATTCGGATTGATATTCCGCGCCATTTCGACAAGTTTTTCGGCTTCTTCAGCGGTTTGATTATCAAGCATCACAATATCCGCACCGGCTTCGATGGCTTCGCGAAGCTGCGCCCAATTGGAGATTTCAACTTCGATTTTATGCAGGTGACCGACTTTTTGTTTCGCCATCGTCACAGCTTCGGTAATTCCTCCGGCGAGCGCGATGTGATTGTCTTTAATTAAAACGCCGTCATCGAGTCCGAGACGATGATTTTTCGCGCCGCCGATGGTAACGGCATATTTTTCAAGCATCCGCAATCCCGGCGTAGTTTTTCGCGTATCGACAATTTTCGCGTTCGTACCTTCAATCGCTTTGACAAATTGTCGCGTCAGCGTCGCCACACCGCTCATTTGCTGGATCAAATTGAGCGCGACGCGTTCTCCACCGAGCAGAACGTCAGCAAAACCTTTCAACGAGGCGAAAACCGTTCCCGCTTTTACTTCATCGCCTTCATTGACTATTGTTTCAATCTCAGGGCTTTCCGGATCAAGCTGAAAAAAAACGGCTTCAGCGATTTCGATGCCGCAGACTACCAAATCTTCTTTCGCCAGAAATTTTCCCTGCCCACGCACGCCCGGTGATACGGTCGATTGCGTCGTAATATCGCCGCGTCCAATATCCTCGCTCAAGAAGTGCGCGATTGAATCAATAATTTCGCTGCTCTCAAATAAATTCATAAGCCCTGAATTTACAAAGTAAAAAGGCAAAAGTAAAAAGCAAAAGTAAAAACCTTGATAAAAAAATCTTAAATCTGTTAATTTTTAATCCTTAAATCCTGATATTTATCTGCCTGTTTCTATTTCGGAAAAACCGATGTCGCAAATCGCATACTTTTGCCAGTCTTTATAATCGAAATGCCACCACTCATTGGTGTTAACCGTAAATCCTTCAGCTTCCATCAAAGTGCGAAGCAGATCTCTATTATTCTTTGCCGCGTCACTCGCGCCCGCATAATTCGGGCTTGCCTTTTCCGTAAAATCGTCGAAATCAGTCGGCATCTCGACAAATTCACCGGTTTTTAGATCGAACATACTCAAATCGACCGCGCATCCACGATTGTGTTTTGAGCCAATGTCTGGATTTGCGACGAATTTGCGCTTGTCCTCGGGCGTTACTTCCCAGAAAAGTTTAGTGACAGACCAAGGGCGATAGCCGTCGAAAACGACAATGCTGAGATTTTGTTTGTTGAGCTTTTTGTGAACCCTCAGAAGCGCATTGGCAGCCGGTTTCTGAAGAAAAGCGCGTGGTTCAGGATAAACGATGCGACCGACAAAATTGTCTGTCCGGGCATATCGAATATCAAGTTTTATTGTTTTATCAAGTTTTACAAGCTCAACCAAATCAGCCTCTTTTTTATTTTTTTCAAATGGCGCGACGGTTTGCGCGAAAGCAGACGCGCACATTATTCAGACAATTAAAATCGTCATTGCCAGAAAATATTTTTTTCATATCTGAACAAAACTTATAATCCGACAATTTGAAAACTTCAAGCAGAAAAGTTATTTTTATAAGGAAATGCGGGGGGGGGGAAAAATCACAACAACAGAATCTTTTCGCTAATTGGCTTAAACGCTTCGGCGTGGCGGGATTTTTGTTTTTTTTCATTAAAGGTCTTTTGTGGCTGATCGTTCCGGCTCTCGTCGCCTACTTCGCTTGGTAATTTCAGTGAGCAGTCAACAAAAAGCAGATATCAGAGAGTATTTGATATCTGCTTTTAATTTTTACAATACAATTTTAGAGAAAAAAGTTTTTTTGATAACTGTTGAATGATAACTGCTGCCTGTTAAGGAGTTTCATCATCATCCAGAATTTTAACTTCCGAACCGTATTTTTGATATTCTTTGAAGCGAATGATGTTTCGCGTTTCAAACATCTGACGATTTTCTCTTGAGGTCAGGCGCACATCGGAGACAGCGGGCAGAAGATATTTTTCGCCGCCGATGGTTACCCAGTCGTAATCGATTACGCGCATTGCGGAACGAATCGGAAAATCTTCGGGAATGTCAGTTGCCGCGCTTTCGACGCGGAGTGCGCGGAAGTTTTCGCGGTCAATCCAAATTTTCCCCTTCATT
>MWVV01000414.1_pt1 | contig 15633 bp, 16 predicted proteins | sample 1047281 | NCBI WGS metagenome assembly MWVV01 (sample SAMN06349986, study PRJNA376086) | soil metagenome | isolation source: PT-2 sample Antarctic (ecotone) soil | place: Antarctica | collected 2015-01-13 | reverse complement strand
TGCATTACGAATTTGCACGGCGAGGGACTGGCTTCGATAAAATTTGCTTCCATCAGCGGCAGAATTTTGTAATGAATTTTACGCGCCGAAGCCCAAGCGCCCGCCAAAGCCTTTTCGACCATCTTTGAAGTTTCATTCGGAATTTCGTTCGAGCAAACCGAAACCAGACCGTCCGCGCCGACGGCGATTAAAGGCAAAGTCGTCGCGTCGTCGCCGGAAAAAACCTTGAAATTTTTCGGGCGTTTCTGGATGATTTCCATAATCTGCGAGAAATTTCCCGACGCTTCCTTTGTGGCGACGATGTTTTCAAAATCGTACGCCAATTTAAGACAAGTATCGGCGGAAATGTTCGAGCAAGTTCTGCCCGGCACGTTGTAAAGCATAATCGGAAATTTTTTGACCGATTTGGCGATTTCGGCAAAATGCGCGTAAAGCCCGTCCTGCGTCGGTTTGTTGTAAAAGGGCGCGACAATCAAAGCGGCGTCCGCGCCGAGTTCGTGCGCCTTGCGCGTAAAATCAATCGTCGCCGCCGTGTTGTTACTGCCTGTTCCGGCGATGACGCGCGCTCGTTTTCCGCGCGCGACTTCAACCGTCATTTCGGTAACGCGCGCCCGCTCGCCTTCCGACATCGTAACGCTCTCGCCCGTCGTGCCGCACGGAATCAAAATTTTCACGCCGTTTTTTATCTGCCGCTCGACGAGCGTTTTAAAACACTCGTCGTCAATCGAGCCGTCTCGTCTAAAGGGCGTAACCAGCGCTGTTCCACAGCCTTGCAGCCAATCAATTCGCATCGTCATAATTGTAAAATCGAACAGTAAAAATTTTATTTATCGTCCGCTTAAAATCTCGTCCATCACATCCGTAAACTCATAAAAACCTTTTTTGCCGCAAATCCATTCAGCAGCAAGAAGCGCGCCCGATGCGAAACCTTCCCGCGAGCGCGCCGTGTGTTCGAGCAGAATCTGGTCTGCCGCGCCGTCAAAACCGACTCTGTGCGTTCCCGGAATGTGTCCGGCGCGCGTCGAAGAAACCGAAAAATCTTTCCTGATGTTTTTTGCGATAATTTCTTTTAATTTAAAAGCCGTTCCGCTCGGCGAGTCTTTTTTGCGCGAGTGATGCTGTTCTTCGACGAACGCTTCGTAATCTTCAAATTTTGCGACGAGTTCTGAGGCGTAATCGGCGATTTTATAAAACAAATTGACGCCGATTGAAAAATTCGCCCCGAAAACAAACGCGCCGTTTTTTTCTTCGACGAGCTTTTTAATAATGTCCTTTTCATCATTCCAGCCCGTTGTGCCTTCGACGAGCGGTACGCCTGCGATTAAACAGGCTTCAACGTTTCGCCTGACGGCTTCGGCTGTTGAAAAATCAATCGCCACGTCAGCATCCTTTAACAAATCCACTAATTTCCCAACCGGCAGTTTCGCGCGTTTTGTAATCATTACGGAAATTATGTGGTTTTTCTTTCCGGCTGAGGTTCGGACGAGTCTGCCCATCGCGCCGTAACCGATTAAAGCTATTTTCATATTTTTTTGCCACAGAGAACACAGAAAGATAAACTTTAAATAGTTTTTTCGCTTTTCTTTGTGTTCTCTGTGGCTAATAACTTTTTCGCTAAATTTACATATAGTTCAACCGCTTCGGTTAATTCGCTCTTCGGCACAAACTCGTTTTTCGTATGTGCTACAAGAATAGAACCCGCGCCGAGAAGAAGCGGCGTTCCCCAATTTGAAAGATGCGGAATGTCGGTTGTAAAGCGCACGACCTTTCGGCGGAAATTTTCTACGGCGAGCATTTTTACAGGACGCGCGATTGAAGAAATTTCGATGCGCCCGCGTCCGTCGATTGTTTTTTCAAGCATTTCCAAAATCGGTTTCTCATCGCTTGTCAGACGAATGTGCATTCCGGCTTCGGCTTCGGGCGCGACGATGTTTGTTTTCAAACCGCCGTTTATAAGTCCGATATTGCAAGTCGTTTCGCCGAAAAATTCGTTTGCTGGAAATTCGATTCGTCTGACGTCCTGCAAAATATCCAGCAATTTTTCAATCGCCGATTCGCCTGTCTCAGGGTAAGCCGAATGCGCGGCTTTGCCCGTCGTTTTGATAAAAAATCTAAGCGAACCTTTTGAACCGATTGCCAAATCGTTATCGGTCGGCTCGCCGTTAATCATAAATTCGCAGCTTTTTGCAATCGAGTGAAGATTCGCCGCGCGCGCTCCGGCGCTTCCCTGTTCTTCGTCAACTGTGAACAGCAAACCGATGTCTTTTATATTTTGTTTTCGCAGATTTTCCGCCGCGAAAATCTGCGACGCGATAATGCCTTTGGCGTCGCACGCGCCGCGCCCGTAGATTTTCGTTTCGTCTTCGTTCGCCGCGATGAAAGGCGGAACAGTGTCCATATGCGTTGAAAAAAAAACTTTCGGCGATTCATTTAAATATGCAATGACGTTATTTTGATTCGCAGAGACGGCTTGCATTTCAACCGTCCAGCCGAGATTTTCAAGATAATCGCGCAGAAAAAATCCGACTTCCCGTTCGTTTTCCGAAACCGAAGGAATATCGATTAAAGCTTTGGTCAACTCTAACAAATCCATATTTAATTATTCGACGGAATAAATCTCGCTCGTTGATTTTTCCGAAAAACGCGCAAACGAATTTTAGCGTTAAGAATAGCTTTATTTGCCGAAAATAAAAAGAGCGAGCCGCTTTTGCGAACTCGCTTCTTTTTTGCCTATTGTTTATTTTTAATTTTTAGCTGACTGCCGATTTCGATGCGGTCTGCATTGCTCTTTCGAGCAGCGCCGGCATAGTCGCTTCAAGCGAATCCGCCGTGTTTTCTTCCTGGTCAAGATTCTCCGTCAGAAGTTGGGCAACTTCGGTTTGTCCCATCATTTCCGCGCCCGCAATCAAACCGCGATAGCTGGCGATTTCGTAATGTTCGACTTTCGAGCAACTGCCGTTTATCGCTAAATCGGCAAGCGCCGGAACGTCTTTTGTTTCCTTGAGCAATTTGTTGCCTTCACTGACGAGTCCCGCCGCGGCGTCGCACGAAACGCGCTCGGCTTTCAAGCCCAAAACCTCGTAGACTCTCGTTAAATTAACGATTTGCTGTTGGGTTTCCGCGATATGTTTTTCGAGCATCGATTGAACGGTCGCGTCCGTTGCGCCTTGCAGCATCGTCTGCTGCGCTTCCAAAAAACGATGTTCGGCGTCGTATATGTCGCCGAGTCCGTGTTGAAATTTTTCTTCCAAAGTTTTGATAGCCATATTTGTTCTCCCTAGAATTTTATCCAAAATATTTTAGATTTTTTTGTTTTGGATTACTTTCGATAACGGCAAAAATTATGCCGCAGCCAAAACGCTCAAATCGCTCATTTATAAATATAATAAATTCGGACGAAAAACTTTTCATCCTGAAAACATACACGCTTTTTTCGTTTCCGTGCTTCAGATGAATACACAAAAAATTTCTTGCTTGTTCGATTTATTTTAATTTGTAGAAAATTCATCTTGGTTTGTAAAAAATTCGTCGTGCAGTTTTTTGATAACTTTTTTGACATCACTTTCGCCGACCACGAAAGTCATATTGACGCTTGAAGCGCCGTGCGAGATAAGCGAAATGTTGACATCCGCAACGGTTGAAAAGATACGCGATGCAACGCCGGAAGTTCCCCTCAAGCCTTCGCCGACGATGCAGACGACAGCCATTTTCGGCTCGATTTCGACCGTTCCGAGACGGCTTAATTCCCGCACAATCGGTTCGAGCGCTTGCGTATCGTCGAGCGTTAAAGAAACGGAAACTTCGGAAGTCGAGATAACGTCAATCACAGTTCGATAACGCTCGAAAATCTGAAAAAGCGCGCTCATAAAACCGTATGCGCCGAGCATTCGCGCCGAAGAAATCCGCAAAATCGTGATGCCGGTTTTATGCGCGATTGATTTGACCGTGCGCCTTGTCGTAGCGGCTTGCGGCAAAATCATTGTTCCCTTCTCGAACGGCTTGTGCGAATTGCAGACGCGCACCGGAATCGAAAAATCGACGGCAGGCTGAATCGTTTTCGGATGCAGAACTTTCGCGCCGAAATAGGCGAGTTCCGCCGCCTGCTCGTAAGATAAAGTTTTTATCGTGCGCGCGTCCAAGCAGACGCGCGGGTCGCAGGTTAAAACGCCGGTTACATCCGTCCAAATTTGAATTTCCCGCGCTCGGAGCGCCGCGCCGACAAGCGCCGCCGAATAATCCGAACCGCCGCGCCCGAGAACAGTTGTCTCGCCGCTTTGACTCGCCGCGATAAAGCCGCCGAGAACCGGAATCTCGCCGTCGCTAATCAAGGGCTGTAATTCAAGTTGAATTAAATTTTCCGTTTCCGTCCAAATCGGCATTGCCGCGCCGTACTCTTCGTCCGTTACAATTAGTCGGCGAGCGTCGACTTGCCTCGCGTTCAGATTTTTTGTTTGAAAAACTTCCGTCAAAAGTCTTGACGACCGAGAACCGGAATCTCGCCGTCGCTAATCAAGGGCTGTAATTCAAGTTGAATTAAATTTTCCGTTTCCGTCCAAATCGGCATTGCCGCGCCGTACTCTTCGTCCGTTACAATTAGTCGGCGAGCGTCGACTTGCCTCGCGTTCAGATTTTTTGCTTGAAAAACTTCCGTCAAAAGTCTTGACGAAAGCTGCTCGCCGTAAGAGACAAGCGCGTCTTTGAGCATCGAGAGCGGCAGACTGCGACGCGAAATGCGTTCGAGCAAATCTCCGATTTCCTTTTTTGACAATTCCAATTCGTGTTTGAAATTTTCCTGCTGTTCGCCGCTCGTCAACTGGCTGGAAACCTGCAAATGCCGTTCAAAATGCATTTCGAGCGAAAGCAGAGCCTTTTGAAAATCGCCCTTTTTCGCCGTCTCAAACGCGCTCAACAGCGCGTCCGTAACCTTTGACATCGCTGAGGTTACGACGACGGGCGAATTTCCCCGCTCGGTTGAAACAATCGCCGCGACGCGCGCGAACGCCTCTGCATTCTGCACGCTCGTGCCGCCGAACTTCATCACTATTGGTATTTTTTTTTCACTCACCGTCGAAAGAAAGTTCAATCGAAAGCCGCTCGCTTGTCAAGCCGAAATAAAAGTCGGGCGATATTTTCAAATTTTCAAAAGGACAACGGCGACAATCAGACAATTGATAATCAGCCGTTTTTGGTGGATAATACAATGGAATTTGCCAGAATTAAGTTGACTGATTTTTTCAATCGAAAATGCGAATTTTAATTACCGGCGGCGCAGGCTTTATCGGTTCACACCTCTGCGAACGGCTGCTCGTCAATAATCACGAAGTTATTTGTCTCGACAATTTTTTCACCGGACGCAAAACAAACGTCGCACACCTGCTCGACGACAAGCGTTTTGAATTGATTCGCCACGATGTAACCGAGCCGATTTTGCTTGAAGTCGACCAGATTTATAATCTTGCGTGTCCGGCGTCTCCGGTTCATTATCAATTTAATCCGGTCAAAACCGTCAAAACCAGTGTGATGGGCGCGATAAATATGCTCGGAATGGCAAAACGGGTGCGCGCCCGAATCCTTCAGGCTTCAACCAGCGAAGTTTACGGCGACCCGCAGATCCATCCGCAGACGGAAGCTTATTTCGGCAACGTCAATCCAATCGGGTTGCGCTCGTGTTACGACGAAGGAAAGCGTGTCGCCGAAACCTTGTTTATGGATTATCACCGGCAGAGCCGTGTTGACACACGCATCGCGCGGATTTTCAACACATACGGACCTCGAATGCTGGAGAACGACGGGCGCGTCGTCTCGAATTTTATCGTTCAAGCCTTAAGGGGCGAAGATTTAACCGTTTACGGAAGCGGCGAGCAGACGCGCTCTTTTTGCTACATTGACGATTTGGTAGAAGGCTTAATTCGATTGATGAATGCCGAAGCCGAAGATGTTCATCTTCCGGTTAACATCGGCAATCCGGGCGAATTTACGATGAACGAGTTGGCGCTGGAGGTGGCGAAAACAGCGGGTAAAAACATAAAGATCAGGAAAATGCCGCTCCCGCAGGACGACCCAAAACAGCGCCAGCCGAACATCGAAAGAGCGAAAAAACTGCTCGGCTGGCAACCGAGAGTTCCGCTCGCCGAAGGCTTGAAAAAAACGGTCGCGTATTTTGCCGAAATAATTAATAAGCCGGAAAATATTCGGACAAAATCGCAGGAGATTTAATTTATGAGCGTCGTAGAAAGAGGCAGCCGTGTAGAAGAAGCGATTTTGATATTGAGAGATTTAAATCTTAATCACAACGTGCGACTTGACGATTATTTCCGGGCGTTGAGAGAATCGCGCGAAGATTTCGATTTTAAGATGAACGCCGTTATCGACGCGCAAATGCAAAACGAAATTGATATAAGAGAACTTAAAGATTCGGTAATCGAAGTCAAAGGCTCGATTGTCGAGGTTAAAGATTCGATAATCGAAATGAGAGGTTCGATTACCGAGCTTAAAGATTCGATTGCCGGGCTTGCCGAAGCATCGAAATCACAACTCAAGCGAATTGAAAATTTAGAAAACAAATAATATATGAAAATTTTAATTACGGGCGGCGCGGGCTTTGTCGGCTCGCATCTGGCGGACAAACTTATCGGCGAAGGACACGAAATTACGGTCATCGACGACCTTTCGACCGGGCGTTATCAAAACGTCGAGCATCTGGAAGGCGAAAAAAATTTTCGTCTCATTATCGACACCGTGTTGAGCGTAAAGCTGATGGAAGAATTAATTAGAGAAAGCGACCGCGTTTTTCATATGGCGAGCGCCGTCGGCGTCCGTCTGATTATGGAACGTCCGGTAAAGACGATTGAAACGATTTTTCGCGGCACGGACGTTGTTTTAGATTTTTGCTCGCGCTATCGCAAACGAGTTTTAATTCCTTCGACCAGCGAAGTCTACGGTAAAGGAGCGCGCATTCCGTTTCGGGAAGAAGACGATTTGCTGACCGGCTCGACCGACAAACATCGCTGGGCTTACGCCTGCGCCAAAACTTTGGACGAATTTCTCGCCCTCGCGCACTGGAAGGAAACGCGCCTGCCGGTCGTCGTCGTTCGTCTTTTTAATACGGTCGGTCCGCGCCAGACCGGACAATACGGAATGGTCGTGCCGAATTTCGTCAAAGCGGCAATCAGAAACGAACCTTTAACGGTTCACGGCGACGGCACCCAATCGCGCTGTTTCGGACACGTTCTCGATATTGTCGAAGGCTTGACCAAAGCAATTGAAACGCCCGCGTGTTTCGGACAAGTGATAAATTTCGGCAACGACGAAGAAGTTTCGATAAAAGGTTTGGCTGAAAAAGCAATCGAGATGACGGGCAGCACGAGCGAAATTCGTTATATTCCATACGCGGAAGCATACGGTGAAGGCTTTGAAGATATGCAGCGACGCGTTCCCAGCCTTGACAAAGCAAAGCGGCTCGTCGGCTTCAAGCCAACCCGAACGCTCGAGAAAATCATCAATGATGTGGCGGAACAGTTCCGCGAAGAATTGAAAGCCGAAACAGCAAACGCTTAATAAATGGAAAACGGAAAGTGGAAAATGGAAAATATAAAGCAGGTTCTTAAATTTTCCATTTTCCACTTTCCGTTTTCCATTTAAAAAAGTTTTCCATTTTTATATGAAGTTTTTCGAGCATCCATTTTTATTCGTTTTTATTTTCGCCTTCTCATCTTTCCTAGCCTCTGCTCAGGAAACCGGCGGCGTCAAAGGTAAAATTCGCGCGATGAATGGCGGCGCAATTGCGGGCGCAGGCGTAACCGCGAGACAAGGCGGCGCGGACATAAAATCAACGAAAGCCGACGAGAGCGGGAAATTCGTTTTAAATGGTCTTGCGCCCGGCGTTTACAACATCGTTTTCGACAAAAGCGGCTACAGTTCAGGCATTAAATACAACGTCGAAATCAAGCGAAATAAAATTGTCGATTTAGGCGAGCGATTGATTTTGTCGGTTGACCAAGGCACGCAGATTATCGTCAAAGGCAGCGTTTTCAACCAATCCGGCAGAAGCGTCGGCGGCGCGCGCGTCGAGATTGAAAAAATTTCAAGCGACGGCGCACCCAAAAAAGTCGGTTCAAGTTACACAAACATCAGCGGCGAATTCACGTTCCGTTTCAGCGAAGGCGCAACCAAATATCGCATTACCGCAACGGCAAAAGACGCAGCCGCGAGCAAGGAAATCGATGTTACCAGCGCGGCGATTTACCGATTGGCGATTACCTTAAAGAGCAAAAACTAAACGACTAAAAACCAAATTACCGAGAACCAAAAACTAAAAGCGAATTATCTAACTATTTCTTCGCTTTTAGTTTTTGGTTATTCACTTTTAACTAATTTACCGTCTCCGACACTTCTACAGCCGACTGAATTCCCGACATCGTTCGGGCGTCGGCGATAATCAGCGGAAATTCGTTAAGAAGAACCGCGTTGGCGAGTGTTTGCACCCAATAAGTTCCGGGCGTCGAAAACATTACGTTGACGAAAAAACTTACGTTGTCGGTAAATCCGCCCGCCGCCAATTCGATTTGCGTCGGTTGCGAAGTAACGACCAGACTGTTTTTGTCGGGCGAGACGATGCGCACTTCAGTCTGATGCTTCCCTTCGCCCTGCCAGTGATTGACGACGGCGAATTTTATCAACGATACGGGAAGCTGCTCGACCATTATGTTTTGAAAAACGCCCATCAAGGAAATTTTATTACCCATCTCAAGCCGCACGTCGTCGCACAACAAAGTATAGACGAGTTTCAGAGTTTCAGTTGTCATAAAATATCGTAAAAATTCATAGACCGCGACGAGTTAATTACAAATTACCAACCCGCCGTAAATTTTATTTTTCGCTTTTAGTTTTTCACACGCTCACGCCGCGCCGCTCTCCTCGAACCACACCAGCATTTTCTCCCACGCGTCGTTTGCTGCCTGCGGGTTGTAGCTCTTGCGATAATCGGCGTTGAAACCGTGTTCGGCGTAAGGATAGACGATGATTTCGGATTTCGATTTTCCCTTTCTCAACTCTTCCCGCATTCTCCGCACCGTGTCCTGCGGAATGCCTGTGTCGAGTCCGCCATAAAAACCGATGACCGGAACGCGCAAATCTTTTGCGATGTCGACGGGAAAAGTCGGCTGCAAAGGATTTTTCGGCGACCGCTCGGTTGCGACCAACCCGCCATACCAAGCCGCGCCCGCATCGACTTTCCGGTTGTGCGCCGAGTAAAGCCAAACGACGCGCCCGCCCCAGCAGAAACCCGTGATTGCGAGTTTTTTAGCGTTGCCCGAACCGCTCTTTTTCGCGTATGCGACAGCCGCGTCCAAATCCGACATAACCTGCGCGTCCGGCACTTTTGAGACGACTTTGCCGATGATTTCGCCGATGTTCGTCATCTTCAAAACGTCGCCCTGCCGCGCGTAAAGCGACGGCGCAATCGCCATATAACCTTTTTTGGCGAGGCGGCGGCAAATATCCTGTACCCATTCGTGAACGCCGAAAATTTCGTGAACGACCAGAACGACCGGAAACTTTTTATTTTTCCCGTCCGGCATCGCCCGATACGCCGGAATTTCGCCGTCTGCGACCGGAATTTTCACTTCGCCCGCAATCAAGCCCGCGCTGTCGGTCATAATGCGCGTCTGCGCCGCAATCGGCTGGACGGCAAGCGCGAACGCGCCCGTTAGAATCGAAGTAACGAAAAACTCGCGGCGGTCTAAAACCGTTGTCGCAACCGTCAAATCAGTAAGATTTTGCTTCATTTTTTTCTCCCTGTAATTTTCCTACAATTTTTGCTTTTCCTTTGCGGTTTGTAAAGGTATAATCACGAAAAAGGATAAAGGACGAAGGATGAAGGATAAAGAAATTTACGCAGTTTAATTTCGCGCAATCAATGGTCTCCGCTCATCAAAAACTTGTTTTATTCCTCCTTCATCCTTTATCCTACAAAAAGTTATGATGCTCTATGTTTTAATCGGTCTTTCGCTTTCGCTGACAGGCGTCGCCGGCTTGCAGTTTTTTTATATGATTTATCTCGAACGCATCGACCGCGAGCAGAAAAAACGCATCCACGAACTCGAACGCCACTGCAAATTCTTGGGCGCCCGCGTCGCCGAAGCCGAAGCGAAAATCAAAGAACAAGCCAACCTGCTCGAAAGCGTTTTCGACGAATTCGGCGAAGACGAAAACTCTGAAGAAGAAGTTTGGGCGGACGTAATTGAAGACAGATAACACTTTTTATTGATGAATTTGAAAATCGGTATGAAAAGAAGTTTGGTTGTAGCTTTCTTTTTCGTTTTTTTTCTTTTTAACGCAGCCATAATCTTCGGTTGCGTCTGCGATACTTCCGTAACTTTTGACGAAGAATTCAAAGAATCGACGGCTGTATTTTCCGGCAAATATATCGGAGCAGAATATAGAAAAGATATTGTCAACAAATCAATCGAAACAACTTTTTTTCCCGGCGACGAAAAAAAGATTTATGAAGTTTTAGTCTTGAAATTTCAAGTCGAACAATCGTGGAAAGGCGCGCTAAAACAGCAAATCGTGCTTTTAACCAATCACGCGAGATTTTCGGACGGAAGCACTTCGATTTCAGACTGCGATTTATCGTTTGACGAAGGAAAACGTTATTTAATTTACGCTTACGGCGCAGAAAACGAACTTAAAACAGGTGCTTGTTCAAGAACCGCCCGATTGAAAAGTGCAAAAAAAGATTTGAAACTTCTCGGCGCGGGTAAAAAGCCGGTCGCTTAATTTTCCAACAAAAACCCGCTCGAAAAAATCACTTGAATTTAACAATCGTCGCGCCCCAGTTTCCCGAAAATTCCGGCGCGCCTTTGAAAGATTTGACAAAATCGGTTCGCTCTAAAACCCGCCTGACTATTTCCCGCTGCACCCCGACGCCTTTGCCGTGAATTATTCGCACGACGCCGAAATTTTTCCGGCGTGCTTCGCGCAAATAAGTTTCGACAACGGATTTTACGTCTTTCGGGCTGAAGGCGTGAAGGTCGAGCGAGTCGGTTATTTCCAACTCGAACGGTTCGGGAAAGGGATTTTCCAAATCGAGATATTCTTCGTCATTCATAAATGACAACGGCGTGCAAAAGTAACGCGAATGCTTGCCAAAGCAAAAACTTTACGGCTTCGGCGCTTTTTCGTATGCCTGCAAATTTTCCGGCGGCGTGATGCGCAAGCGGTTTTTGTCTTTAAAGACGGCAAATCTTTTGTCTTCCATTTGCCCGTTCGCGGTGTTGCGAAGTTTGACGGTGAAAGTTTTGTTGTCGCCGTTGCCTTCGACGCGCAAGGGAATGACGCCCCACAAATCGCCGGTTTTGTAAGCCGTGTAATGTTCTTCGTTGTATTTGTCGTAATCAAGAACAAGAATGCCGTCAAAATCCGGCTCGACATTATCGATTGCCTTGACCTGATTAGTGCGCGTCAAAATCACCCAGCCGCCGGGTTTTGCTCCCTTCGGCGCGCTTTTGTCCGTTCCCGATTCGGCGTTGTCGAGCCGCTGCCAGGTTACGAATTTTTTCGTGTTCGATTGATAAAAAACAATATCGCTCGGCACTTGCAGTTCGATTTGTCTGCCGAACAGCCAACCGGCGGGCGCGGGCGAAACCGACGGGTCGAGACGCGCTTTATACCAAATGTCGTATTTTTCGTCTAATTTGTCAGGTTCTTCGGCGTCTTTGGCAGCTTCTACTTCCGCGTTTTTCGTCTTTCCTTTCGGCTGTTTCCGGTCGCCTTTGTAAGCGTCGTCGGTGTCGGAGGCGTCCTGCGCCTTCGGCACGTAAATCCAATCGACAATTTCAAAGGTCGCGTCGTTTTCCAATTTAAACAAAAGATTGTCTTCATTTTGTTCGGGCGAGAGGCGCAGATTCGACGCGGCGCGCAGATGTCCGACAGCCTGCGCGGGCAAATCATTTTCCTCCGCCGCGAGTTTTTTCGATTTGTCCAGAATGTCGCTCGTGATTACGTTCTGCGCTTCAATCCAGCCTTCGGTACGGTCTTCGTCGCGCGCCCGAACGCGAAACCAATGCACTTTCTCAAAATCGATTTCGTCCAGAATATCGAGCGTCGCACCGCGCTTAACTTCAAGCAGGTCGGCGGCGACAATCGCGTAAGAGCTGCGAACCTGCGCGACTTTCGCAATGACCGTGCCGGTTTCGCTCAACCCGATAATGCCCGTTACGTTATCGACGGCGCTTCTTACAACTGCGCAGCCGACATTTAAAAACGTCAATGCTGCCGAAAACACTAATAAAACGAATAATTTGCTTGCTTTCATCTTTGCTTTACCGGGGAATTTTCCGCCAGTTATTATAACCCAACACGTTTAATAAATCTTTTTGCCGCCCGTTCGTTTTGGCTTTTACTTTTAATTTTACGAAAGAATTTTCAACTGTTTGTTCGATACCCGCATCGTTCAAATCCGCTGTCCAATCGATTTTTTCGACGCCTTCGATGTATTTTTCGACAATAGATTTTAATTCCGCGCGCCCGCGTAAAACGTCTAAAACCGCTTGATTTGCGTCCTGCAAACCGTTCGGCGCGCGATGTTTTCGGTAGATTTCCCGTAAAATATCATCAATTGAACGCTTACCGCGACTAGCACGCAACAACGCGACATCGCACAAAAAAGCCATCAGCATTCCGCGCGCGTAGACTTGGTTGTTCGCGCCGCTTCTGTTAGTTTTCGACGCTTCGACCAGTGAAATTTTTCTTGTCTGCCTTTTGTCAAAATTGAAGGCTTGCTCGAGAGTGTCGAGGAAATCTTCAAAACGTATTTGATTTAAATCGACGCCCGTTTTTAAGGCTTGATAAACGGCAAAGCCTTCGTAAAACCAATCGTAATTGCCGCTCAAAGCCAGATTGTTCGGCGTCCAAAGATGAAAAATCTCGTGTCGAAGCTGTTCATGAAGCCTTTGCAGAGACTGAGTTTTAAACGGCATATCGCCCGACAAAATCGTCAAATTCGCCCCGCGCGTCTCCGCCGACCAGCGCCCGAATTTGACGGAAGAAGGAAAACGAACGATTGAAATCTGCGTTTTACCGCTTGGAGCTTCGCCGAACAAATTCCTGTATTTCGCAAAAATCTCGGCGGCAGCGTTCGCCGCCTCTTCGTCGGAAAATTGAAAATCGCCGGAAATCGCTAAACTCAAATTATCTTTGCCGGCTGCGATTTCCCTTTCGCGCCAATTTTTCCCGATAAAAAAAATCGCTTTCTCGACGTTTTCAACAGCAAAAACATTTTCCGCCGTTTGCGGCTCGGCGGAAATTACAGCCCAATCTTTCGGCAAATCGAATTTTACGCGCGCGCTAATCTTTTGATTATCTTTTCCCGAAAACTGCGGCAGCAAATCATCGAGCATCAAAATTCCGCGCCTCTCAACTTCAATCCACGAAACGTGCGCCAGCGCGTTTGCGCTCTGCGGCAAAAGCGGCGGATTTACGGCAATACGATAATTCCAAAAACTCGCCGCCTCATCGGTTAGATATTCGCCGGAAGCAAGTTTTTTGACTGGAATTTTTCCCCCGTTTTTGCCGCTCAAATTTAAATCTGAAACTCTTTCCGCAAGATTTTCGACGCCGGAGAGCGAATTTAGAAAAATCCAATTTTTATTCGACGCGATTGCGTCTTGCTGCAAAAACCTGCCGTTTATAATTACTGTTTGCGGCGCGCTCGCCTCTATCTTGACGCTTGCTTCGATGGTCTGCGCGCACGCCTTCGGGCAATCGAAAATCAAAAACGTGAGAAAAATTGCCGAAAAAATAAAGAAATTACGAGCGATTGTTGACATCGAAACCATTACGCGATTAAAATCAACTTTTATTTATATCTTCTCGAACCGTTTTCTAGAAGGTCAGGAAAACCTTATGAGTCTTATCAAAATCATCGTCTATACGTTAGCATTTTTGCTGAGCGTTTTGTATCTCGGGCGTTTCTTTTTCTAAACGATGGCGAGGCGAAAAAGTGTTTTGCGCGATTGTTTGACTGAGGAAACATTGCTGTCTGGCGTTTCAAAAATCATTACGAAATTTTATCGAAAAGCGGTTGCAAACGACCGTTTTTTTCGTTTTAAAACACGAATTTTATGAGCGATTTAAAAAAAATCAAGCGCGCGCTTATCAGCGTCTCGGACAAAACCGGCATCGTCGAGCTGGCTAAATCCCTGCGCGCTTTCGACGTGGAAATAATTTCGACCGGCGGCACGGCGCAGACGTTGCGAGAAAATAAAATCGAAGTCCGCGAAGTTGCCGACATTACAGGATTTCCCGAAATGATGGACGGGCGCGTTAAAACTCTGCACCCGAAAATTCACGGCGCGTTTCTCGCGTTAAGAGAAAACGCCGAGCATATCGCGGCGATGAAGACGCACGGCATCGAGCCGATTGACCTTCTCGTCGTCAATCTTTACCCGTTTGAAGCGACCGTTTCAAAAGAAAATGTTTCGCTCCCCGAAGCCGTCGAGCAAATCGACATTGGCGGTCCGGCGATGATTCGCTCGGCGTCGAAAAACTGGCGCGATGTCGCCGTCGTAACCGATGCGCGGCTTTATGCGAGCATTTTGGAAGAATTGAAAGATAACGACGGCGCGCTCTCATTGCAGACGCGGCAGCGACTTGCGGCTTTAGCTTACACGCGCACGGCAAGCTACGATTTGACGATTTCAAGTTACTTAGCCAGCCAATTGCCGGACGAAGACGCAGCATTTTTAGATTCGTTTAATCGTTCGGAAAAATTGAGTTTTGTCGAAAGCGACGCGAAAGAAACAAAGGCGGAGTTCGGCGATTTTGCGGCGATTGAATTAGATAAAATCGCCGATTTGCGCTACGGCGAAAATCCGCACCAGCGCGCGGCTTTATACGAAACTTTTGAAGGCGACATTTCAGGAATCGCGCAGGCTGAAGTTTTGCACGGCAAGGCAATGTCTTACAACAATTACGTCGATGCGGACGCGGCGTGGCGGCTCGTTTGCGATTTTGGCGAATTAACCTGCACGATTATCAAACACACGAATCCGTCGGGCGTCGGCACGGGCGCAACCAATCTGGAAGCGTATCGGCGCGCGCTCGAAACCGACCCGATTTCGGCTTTCGGTGGCATCGTAGCGTTTAACCGAACGGTTGACGCAGACGCTGCGAATGCCGTCGGCGAAATTTTCACCGAAGTCGTTGTCGCGCCGGATTTTGAAGCCGAAGCGCTGGAGATTTTCAAAAGGAAAAAAAATCTGCGCGTTCTGCAAGTCGAACGAATCGGGCGCGAAACAGCGCTCGAATACAAACAAATTTCCGGCGGAATGCTCGTCCAAAATCTCGACAATTTAAAGATTTCCGCCGCCGATTTAACCGTCGTAACAAAGCGAAAACCGACCAATGCGGAAACGCGCGCGCTTCTTTTCGCGTGGCGCGTCTGCAAGCACGTTAAATCGAACGCGATTGTTTTCGCCAATGAGTTTCAAACCGTCGGCGTCGGCGCGGGACAGATGAACCGCGTCGATTCAGTCCGAATTGCCGCAATGCGCTCCGCGCGAACTGAACTCGAATTAAAAAATACCGCTCTCGCATCCGACGCATTTTTCCCGTTTCGCGACAACATCGATG
>MWVV01000413.1_pt1 | contig 15656 bp, 18 predicted proteins | sample 1047281 | NCBI WGS metagenome assembly MWVV01 (sample SAMN06349986, study PRJNA376086) | soil metagenome | isolation source: PT-2 sample Antarctic (ecotone) soil | place: Antarctica | collected 2015-01-13 | reverse complement strand
GCGCAGGGCAAAAAAGCGCAGGGCAAAAAAGCCAAGGATACTCCCCTTGTCTTCCTCGTCCGTTCTAACGATTGGTTATTGCCTGCCGGGTCTCACACATTTCCTGCTTTCACACATTTCCTGGTCTCACACATTTCCTGCTCTCACACGTTTCCTGCTTTGTCCTTCGATGACCTCGACCTTTCCTTTCACCGGCTCAGAATCGGTACATCGCGCACAAAGGACGTGAGCGCGGTAAAAATATCGGTTGGCCATTTGCGTGAGTGGCCGAGAAATAGCATTCCCTAACAGAAAAAGACATCAACAGAAAAAGACATCATGGCGACGCTGACCGAAATGGCTCGAAGGATCCGCGACTGCGCGCAGGCCAGACCCATCCAACCCATCCAACGCATGACACTGGCCGGATTCGCCGCCAGTGGGCACATTGTCCGCATTCTGGTCAAGCGTTCTGGACCAGGAAGTCTTATTTGCTGCCGATGACGTTCGCGTTGCCGACACTGGAGAGCGTGTCGTCTATCGGGCGCGGGAACTGGCCGCCGTCTGGGGCAAGGACGGAGACATCACGCCCGAAGCCCTGCGCCTGCTCCATGAAACCAAGAAAGTCTTTGGCGGGGAGGTACTGGGCACCCCGCTTGATACGGGATGCACTGTGGGTGGAGTTCAGTTGCAGAAACCGGCGTCTGATTTGGCACGGCTCGACACAACAGAAGGGCAGGCAGACGGATACTGAAAACTGGTCAGTACGTCTTGAATGTAAGGATTGGGGTCAGCCTCCGGCTAAAAACACGAAATGCTTGCCCGTCTTTCCTTACCCCTCCGTTCGCCCTGCCCGCAGTTATGTTTGATTATCCTTTGGTTTCGTCTGCGGCCTGGCTCGTTTTCAACTGCCGTTTCCTCCTGAAACTGCCATGAAACGGTGCAGTTTCAGAGTAAATGCCGATGCTCACAGCACACCGATAGGTTCTTTGATTGCCGTTTCTTTTGTGTTACACATACTACGTTGCTCCGCTTTGGAGCGGTGGCTCCGCTTTGCAGCGCAGGCGGGCGAAAGGAAAAAAGATGGCTTGGGAAACGCGGGGCGGAAGGGGCCGCTACTTCACGCGGTCAAAGCGTGAAGGCGGGCGGGTCGTGCGCGAATATATTGGAAGCGGGCCGGCTGCCGAATGCAGAGCGGGATGGGACGCTCTGGAAAGGGCGGAACGAGAGGCCGCACGGCTGCGTGTGCAGGCTGACCGCGAGAAGCACGCAGAATTGGTCGGGCACTTTTCAGACTTTTGGGCGACGGTGGAGAAGGTCGTAAGCACCACGCTGACGACCGCAGGCTATCATCAGCACGCGCGGGGAGAATGGCGCAAGAAACGCATCAGCCAAACGGGGATTGATTCGACAAACACGCAGAACGTGAAGGAGACACCCATGACGGAACAAGCAAGCCTGGTTCTGGGAGACAGAGCACAGGTTCAGGAATTGATGCGCCGGGCACAGGAAGGCGACCTGTCCGTGCAGAAGGACCTGCGCCAGACGATTGCGCTGCTTTCCCCCGAAGGCTTGCTGCCAGCCGCCGTGCAGGTCCGCACGGAGTTGTTGACGCATCTGTGCGGCACGGACGGGTTGCGGATGGCCGACTTGCAGCAGCAGATGCACGCCCTGATGGAGAGTTTGCTGGGTCAAACCCTGACAGGCGGCCCGCCTACGGCTCTGGAGCGTCTGCTGGCCGAGCGGGTGGTGACGTGCTGGCTCTTCTTGCACGTGGCCGAGATGCAGGAGGCGACTTTCAAAGCAGAGCCAACGGTACGTCAGGCGGAGTTGTCGCAAAAGCGCGTTGACAGTGCGCAGCGTCGCTATCTGTCGGCTATCAAGGCGTTGGCGCAGGTGCGGCGGCTTCAGCTCCCGACAGTGCAGGTCAACATTGCGGACCAGCAAATCAACCTGGGCGAGAAGCAGCTGAACGTCGGCGGCCAGTCCTAGACCCTGTCTGTTTTGCGGCCTTACAATATGGCCATGGAGTACCGGCGGAAGAAGAGTTGAGCCCTCCCTTTTGAGACTTTTGAGAGACGACCGCGCGCTCCATGCGGGCGCGCCCCCACGCGGGCGAGGCTTGTCGGGCGTGTTTTGGGCGTTTTCCCTCGTGGCCAACTTTGATTAACCCCTCAAAAACGCCCTTTTAATCAAAAACAATCAAAACAATCAAAACAATCAAACAAGACATTCAAATCGCCTCGTCCTGGCAGACACGCCAGCCAAGCGAGAGACGAGGTGCCTCCCTCGCCTCGTCGCTTCCCGGTCGTCGCTTCCCGGCGTCAGGCCGAACGCATGGAAGCGCAGAGCATCGGTTGCACTGTGGCTACCGTCGGTCACCCCTCCTGTGGAACCCAGAGCGTCCGCATGAGTGAATGTGCTTCAAGGACTTTGACGACTTCATGCTTGCTGCGTTTGACAGTGATTACCGACTCGTCCAAAGCTAGCTGCATCGCTGTTCTGCCAGCATTATCCTTGGCATCAATGTTTGCCCCATTTTGGAGCAGCAGTGCAACAATGTCCGCATAACCATCTTCGGCAGCATAGTGGAGGGGAGTTCGCCCGCTGTCATCACACGTATTGACATCTGCGCCATGAGCAAGAAGCAGTTGCACCATTTCTGGTGTGCTGTTGTATGTCGCTTCTTGGAGCGGCGTCCATCCTCTGTCATCTTTGGAATGAACATCAGCTCCCCGGGATAACAGCAAATTGACGGCTTCCATTTGACTTCCACAAACCGCCTCCTGCAGCGGTGTTCTGCCGCCCTCACCCTTTACTTCCATCAGTGAAGGCTTCTGTCGCAAATAATGACGAAGCTGCTCCATGTCTCCATTCTCAGCAGCTTCATGGATTGAATTCGAGTTTGTCATAATAATGGCTCCTGAACCTTCGTAGACGCTAATCGCATTGCTGAGCAACGGCCTGCAAAAATAAAATTAGACGCCATTGCCCAACAATTGCAACATATTATGATAGGCGTACCGGTTCTCCCCATCCTGCGCGGGGTCACTCGTCAAGGACCTGCCCACTCTGGCATCATAATACCGATGCCCCAGGAGCATCAACCCAGTATCTGCATCCGTCTGATACTGACTGTTGCCCGCAAAGCCAAAGGGAGTCGGCGTGCTGCCACTCCTTCCCGTCGTCAAGCCCAACGCATGGAAGCGCAGAGCATCCGTTGCCGCTTGGCTACTGCCGGTCAATCCCCGCGTCGAACCAAGCGCGTCTTCCATAGAGACCGCAACTATGCCATTCTGCTCGGCCTGGCAGAGGCCATGGCGCTGATCGTTTCGAGCCTGGCAACCTGCTCTGCCGTCAAGTCCCAGCCGACCGTATCCAATCTCTGACGTATCCGCTCTGCAATACGTGCGTTACGGCCTGCGGTATAATGGGCGGGTTGCTTGTGTTTTTCAGCGGATTTTGAGCCTCTCCGTCATGGAAGCGTCATTGTGATCCCCCATCGCCGCCTGCATCGTCTCACCTTCTGCCTGGCGGGCCTTTACAACATCGTCTGGGGCCTTTACTCCGCCGTGCGCCCCCAGTGGCTTTTCCTGTACGCGGGCATGCCGCCCCAGAACTACCCCCAGATATTCGCCTGTCTGGCCATGGTCGTGGGCCTGTACGGCATCCTTTACCTCGACGTGGCATGCCGCCCCGAACAGGGCTGGCTCATCGCGGCCGTGGGTCTGCTCGGCAAGGTGCTTGGACCGCTGGGGCTGGCTCAACTGATCCTGACGCACCAGTGGCCGCCGGCAGCACTGGCGCTGTGCCTGACGAACGATTTCATCTGGTGGGTTCCCTTTGCACTCTACCTCCACGACTCGTGGCCCCTGTTCCGCGGTCGCTGGGGACGGGAAACATGGTGAGGCAGTTCCGTTTGAGGCGGTTCGCCCTGAAACACCTGACGGCCAGACCACTTGTCAGCGCCGTCTGGTCCGATCTGCTGATCGCCTCTTACGCCGTCCCGGACCACATCCTCCGTCCCTTCTTGCCGCCCGGACAGCAACTCGACCAATGGCAGGGACGTGCACATCTCAGTGTCGTGGCCTTCCGCTTCCAAGACGCCCGTGTCCTCGGAGCCCCCAGTCCGCCTCCCTTCCACAACTTCCCGCAGTGGAACCTTCGTTTTTATGTCAAGCCGTCCGATGACGTTCACGCGCACTCGGAAGTGGCGGAGGGTCAAAGAGGGGCGCAGGGGGAGCGGGGAGTTGTCTTTGTCAAGGAATTCGTTCCTCATCCCATGGTGGCGGCGACGGTTCGTTTGCTGTACCAGGAGCCTTACCAGTCGGCTCCGCTCACCTGCCGGACAATACAGGTCGGAACGCTGCGCCGGGTGCGCTACGACCTGACTGTCTGCGACCGCCGCCACACGCTGGCCGTCTCCGCGCGCGGCGGGGCGTCGGTGCCAGCGCCGGGAACTGCGGCGGCCTTCTTCACAGGCCAAGGCTGGGGCTGCGGGCGTGACCGGGCGGGGCGTCCGATCCGTTTCCAGGTGACGCATCCGCCATGGCGCGTCTACGAGCTTGAGCAGTGTGATCTGGCCGTGGACTTCGGCCTGCTTTATGGCCCCGCCTGGCAGTTTTTGCAGGCCCAGAGTCCTGCTTCTGTGGTTTTGTGCGAAGGGTCGGCTGTGTGCGTGTCGCGCAGCCAGCGGGCGTAGAAGGCGTGTGGAATGAGAGCGGGGAAGCACCGTGCGAAGGCTTCTGCCCCAGCGCGTTGGCGTGTCAGAACGGTTTTGACCGAATATAAAGATTGCCTGCTGCAACAGAATAAGTTATTCTGTTGCAGCAACGGCGACAGGGCGGGTACACTCCCTTCCGTCAGCCTTCTCTTTCCTTCCTTGACCCCACCGGGCGGGGTTCTTTTTCATCTCCTTTCTGCAACAGTTGTCCCGGCAAGCGTTGAAATGGATAGGAAAGGGAAGCATGGAGGGCTTGAAACAGGCGACGGGAACGGGGAGGGTTGAGGCATGGCGGGGGAATTGTTTGACCGGCAGGGCAATCGCAAGTACCTGACAGGGGAGGAGCGGAAAGCCTTCCTGAGGGCGGCGGACAAGGCCAGCCGGGAAGTGCGGACGTTTTGCGCGTTGCTCCACTACACCGGCTGCCGCATCAGCGAGGCGCTGGAGTTGACCTATGACAGAATTGACCTGGCGGGAGGCGTGGTCGTGTTCGAGAGCCTCAAGAAGCGGCGGGACGGGGTGTACCGGGCTGTGCCGGTTCCGCCTGCCGTTCTGGATGCTCTGGACTTGGTGCATAACGTGCGGGAGGTGCAACGGGGGAAGGGCAGAGGCAAGGGCGTGCCGCTCTGGACGTGGGAGCGGACGACGGCCTGGAGAAGGGTGAAGGAAGTCATGGAGGAGGCAAAGGTGGGGGAGGGGCCGCATGCCAGCCCGAAGGGACTGCGGCATGGCTTTGGGGTGGCGGCGGTGTCTGCGGGCATTCCGCTCAACATGGTGCAGAAGTGGCTCGGACATGCTCAGTTAAGTACGACCGCCATTTATGCCGACGCCGTGGGCGAAGAAGAAAAAGGCATCGCCAGCAGGATGTGGTAGAGAAACCGCTGAGCAGACAAAGTCCTGATACCTATTAAGGCGTAGCAACCCTGATCGCAGGCACAGCGGTATTGGTCTCGAAGCCGTCGGCGTTGCCTTCGTCTCCGTCACAGAAGCTGCGGCAAGCCATGCTAAAAAACTGTCCGCAGGCTAATTTGGACTGAAAGTCACGGCATAATGCGTGCCTGCCGTTCCTTCGGCCCGCAGATCGTCGTCCTGAGGATCAGCGGGATTGAGGGCGGAAAGTCCGGCGGACACCTTTTCAGGACGAAACCACTTCGCGTGACCGTCGGACAACAGGAAATTGGAGCCGCCGCTGTGTCGGCCAAGCGGACTGGCGTATTCCAGAGGCTGAAAGTCTGGGCGCTTCGTATCTCCGCCCAGATAGCCGGTGGCGAATCGCGCAGGCCCCCTGTTGCCGGTATTGCCTTCAATAATGCTTCCCAAACCACTGGAAACCGACGACGAAAAGGGTCCAATCTCCCGCGCGTGATTCACGTCGGTCTGGCTGCCGGTCACTTCCAGCAGCAACACAGTTTTCGCGGGAGAAGTCATGCGAGCCAGGGCCGTATCAATGCCAAAATCTTCGATATTATCGGCAAGGGCTATGTTGTATGCATAGGAAACAGGATACAAAATGAGCGGCGCGCTCGTGTCTCCGGAAGTGGAATCATCGGGGCAATGAAAAACAGCGGTACTCTTGACGTATGTGGACAACTGGCCGCCCCATCCGACGCCAAAGTGGTAAATCCCGTTCGGGCGCGTTCCTGCCGGAAACCGCTCGTCATAATCCTGCACATACTGCATAAAAGCAAGTCCAATCTGCCGTTCATTGGACAGGCAGGAGATGGCACGCGCTTTTTCACGGGCCTGAGCGAAGACGGGAAACAAAATGGCCGCGATAATGGAAATGATAGCGATGACGACAAGTAGTTCTATTAAAGTGAATCCTTTTTTGTGCCTTGATGAACGATATGAGAATGACATGATTTGGCGTATTAATGAGAGGCAATAATAATTTGGTTTGGCTTGATGCCAGCGAACACATCTTTTGGCGTCAATGGCCTTAATTCACCGTCAGATTGAATGCGATATTGTGAAACACTTCCTTTATAATAGTTGGCAACGTAGGCAAAGCGTCCTGTAGGGTTTATCTTTATGGCAGTAGGCGTATTGGTATGAATGTTTGCTGTAGATAGGGGCATAAGCGCACCACTTGCGGAAATGCGGTACTGCAAAATTAGGTCATCAGCAACACTTGTAACGTAAGCAAATTTCCCGGAGGGATGTACCGCAAGCTGACTTGTCGATTTTCCAGCATGGATGAACGATGGGATAAGCGGCTTGAATGTGCCTTGTGAGGTTATGCGATATTGTGAAATCGTATTGTCTGACACGTTTACGACATAGGAAAAATTCCCGTTCGGAGTAATTGCAAACGCGAGCGGAGTTTTTCCTGTTTTCACAATGGCAGGAGAAAGAAATCTAAGACTGCCGTCGGAGGCAATGCCATATTGCCGAACTACGTTGGCCTTATTATCAACCGTATAAGCAAAGCGGCCGCTTGGGTGAATAATCAAAGGCCCGGAACCCTGAGCGAAAAAAACAGATGCAGCGAGAGGTTTCAGTTTGCCATCGGGCTGAACGCGATACTGCATGATGCGTTGCGGCATGTTAACATAAGCGAAATTTCCGTTCGGGCTGAACGAAACTACCGCACCTTCGTAATCACTCAAACCAGAAGACGGAAACTTAAGCGTGCCATTACTGGAAATAACGCAACGAAAAATAAAAGGTTGACTGGTAGAGTCCAATGAAGAATTGACACAGCCTATGTAAGCAAAGTGTCTATTGGGACCAATAGACACCGCCTCTACTTTACATCCTATTTCCTCAGTTCCAGATTTTATAGGCGAAAGTAAACCTGTCGGTTTGATTCTAAACGCACGGACGTTGCCTGTATCTGTGACAACGTAAACTGCTGCTTGCTTTGGGCGTGAATGTTTGGATTTATGGTTGCTTATGGCTTTTGCAGCCAATATTGTGACTGAAGAAGTAATAACTATTATAATAAATAATAAACTGGATTTAGACATCAAAACAATCCCCATCCACTGCACGAATGGCGCTCATAAACTCGTGGGCGATGCGTTCGCAGCCCGCCTTCGTCAGGGCATCTTGTTGCAGCGAAAGGTTCTGGTCCAAAGTGGACACGCGGGCATAGCCGATGTTCATGCGGCCATTGTACCAGAACTGGTCTAACAGAGAAACTTGTGCGACATTGATTGAGGGACGGAAAGCGGGACAGGCAAAGGGCCGTCAGGAAGGCATTCCGGGTTACCGCGCGCGTTGTATCATAAAGGAGCGTATTGTTGACAATCCCCGCGCGATTTCAACTCTCTGCGTTTGTCGGGTAAACTATCGTATATCCGCGTAGCAAGCCTCTCATCATCCAAGTGGACAGGCGACGCGCGGGAGGAGTCTCCATGAAGCGAGTGAAGGCGGCAGCAGCGGCAGTGACGGTGGCCGTCGGGTACGTGCGGGTTTCCACGCAGGAACAGGCGGACAGCGGGTTGTCTCTCGCCGCACAGCGCACGCGCATTGAAGCGCAAGCCCTCGCTAACGGATGGGAGCTCGCGGCAGTGTTTGAGGATGCGGGCTTGTCCGCCAAAACGCTCGACCGCCCCGGCTTGCGGGCTGCGCTGGCCGCGCTGACGCCGGGGCGCGTTCTGCTGGCCCTGAAACTCGACCGGCTGACCCGCAGTGTCCGCGACCTGTACGAGCTGACCGACCGGATTGAACAGGCGGGAGCGGAATGGGCGTGCGTGCAGGAACGCTTTGACACCACGACGGCCAGCGGGCGGCTGATGCTGAACTTGATTGTTCAGTTGAGCCAGTGGGAGCGGGAAGTCATTGGGGAACGGACGGCGGCGGCTCTTTCGACTAAGCGCGTGCGGCGGGAGCGACTGGGCGCGACTCCCCTGGGCTTCGTGACCGTCACAACCGATGACGGCGGGCGGCGCGTGGATGTGGACGACGGCGGCGCGGAGACGGTTCGGCTGGCGCGGCAGTGGCGGGCGGAGGGCTTGAGTTTGCGGGCCGTCGCCGCCCGGCTGACCGCGCAGGGCCGCCCGACCAAACGCGGCGGACGCTGGCAGGCCGCGACCGTCGCCCGGCTTCTGGAAACCCGCTACTTGGAAACCATCGCGGCGTAGAGAAATGGCGTGAGACAAACATGGACACGAGCGAACAGGCGGCGGGGGATAATCCGCGACCCGCTGACGATGACCAGGCCGCGCTGCTGGACACGGACGGGGCGGCGCGGCTGCTGAGGGTCTCCCCGCGCACCGTGCAAGCCTGGGTTGCACAGCGGCGAATCCCGTTCGTCAAATTGGGAAGCGGGCGGCGCAGTCTGACCCGGTTTCGGCCCGTCGCGCTGCGGGCATGGATTGAGGCGCAGGAAGTGCCAACGATGCGGGGAGGGAAAACGCCATGATTCAAGAAGGTGAAATTATTGCCGAGTTCGAGAAAAACAGTCGGGAAAAGGTGCGCGTCAGTTTGACCGAATTTCATGGGCTGGACTTGCTCGACGTGCGGTCGTACTACCAGGGGACGGACGGCGACTGGAAACCGGGCAAGGGGCTGGCCGTCCGCCGCGCCTTGATTACCCCGCTTCGCAAGGCGCTGCAAGCCGCCGAAAAAGCGGCCAAAGACGCGGGAAAGGAAACCGCCAATGACGCTGACGATTGACGAACAGGCGATTGAACTGCCGCCGTCCGTGCTGGCCGCGCTGGAGGCCGACGCAAAGGCCCAGGCCCGTCCTGTCGGCGACGTGCTGGCCGAAGTTTTGACGCAACGCTACGGTGACGCTTCGCCGAGGGGACGGGTTTTGACAGAAGCCATCACGGAGAGGGCGAACGCGACCGACCATGTCGACGCATGGATTGAGCGTCTTCACAGTCTGGCCCGGATGCATAACCCTGGCGTCAGTCTGCCCATCGAGGCCACGAGCCGCGAATCGCTTTATGACGATGACCTGCGCTGAGGCTACCCGTCCCTGAGGCTTTCACTTGCTTGTAGACACCTCCATTCTGCTGCGCCAAGTCAACCCCGCCGACGCGCGGCATTCCCTCACGCTGGAGTCGCTTACCCGACTGCGACAGCAAGGCGAACTGTTGACCGTCGCCCGGCAGAACTTTGTCGAGTTTCGCAATGCGGCCACGCGCCCGCTGGATAAAAATGGCTTAGGTTTGACGCCACAGCAGGCCGACGCCGAACTCGATGAGATGGAAGAGCTGTACCCGCGCCTGCCCGAAGACGACGGCGCGTACACGCTCTGGCGTGACCTCTGCAAAGCGGCGGGCGTTTCGGGCAAGCAGGTTCACGACACGCGGCTTGTGGCTGTCTGTGTGACTGCGGGCGTCCTTCGTGTACTGACCTGGAACCCGTCTGACTTCGCCCGCTTTGTGCCGTTCGTGCCGGGGCTGGAAGTGCTGACGCCTGACGATGTTCTGGCAACCCTATGAGCGAAGACGAATGGCTGACCGTCGCCGAAGCCGCCCGCCGCCTGAATATCAGCGAACGTACCGCGCGCCGTTATGCCGGACAGATGCCGGACACTGAACGGCGCGCGCCGGACAAAGGGCCGGTCAAGATTCGCCTGTCTTCTCTGGCTTCGCTTCTTCCATTGGCTTCCGTTTCATTTTCGATGCCGGACATGGAAGGGAAGAATGCCGGTCAGCAGCAAAAAGCGCCGGACAATGCCGGACAAGAAAACCGAGATGCCGGACACGTGCCGGACAGCGAAAACGCGGCGGGCCGGGAACTGGTTGCCCATTTGCAGGCGGAAGTGTCGTTCTTGCGGGCGGCGTTGGAGCGGGAACAGGAAAACACAAAGGGTGCGCTGGCCCGGCTCGAAGAAGCCGAAGCGCGCTCAAAGGTGCTAATCGCAGCCGCCGGGCAGGGCAGGCTTCCGGCCCCCCAGGACGGCGGGGAGGCTTCCCAGGCCAGCGGGGATTTTTCTGAGTTTTCTTCTGCCCCCACGCGCGCGCAGGAGGGCAAGCCATCCGAAGTTTCGGACAAGAAAAAAGGCTTTTGGGCGCGGCTGTGGGGACGGATCTAAAACAAACGCAAAATCCTGACGGTGACAAAATCGGCGGCTTCAGGAAAAAAGTGTCCCATCTCTTAGAGTGGGACAGCCCGCCCAAAATCCTTGACAATCCTCGTCCAGCGCGTGTCGCATACGTTCACAAGGTTCTTGAGCCGCACGGTCGTCTATGCTATCAGTTCTATGCTATCAGTGAAGAAGGCTGCCGACGCGCTCCCGGAAACTGCAACATCGGCAACGCCCAAAAAAGTGATACTTTGGCGTTTTTCTTGACACTCCCCACCCGGCGCGTGTAGCATACACACTGGTTCATCACTTTACGACGTGTTCGCCCAAAATAGCAGATTTGGTGATTTCGCCCCAAATCCTTGACACTCCAACGCGGGACCGGGTAAGGTGAAAATACCGACAACTCACTGTTCCAGAAACGACGCTCTTAGCGCCGGAACAGACGCTCAATTTTCGACTTTTAGTCAATAGGTTGCAGAATAGCGCAAGAGATTTTAACTCAATGTTAAACGCCGAATTATTGCATATTGAAAGAAAGTTGGTTACCAAGTTAGTAACCAAAATGTTACGGATGGGTTTGGTCGTCCTTCCGCAGACTCGCGGGTAAAATAGACCAGATAAACGACGAAGCGCGCTACCCCCGAGAAGGAGCAGCGCGCCGTCAGAAGAGCAGAGAGTTCGGAACCGTGCGACGCTTCTTCCGCCAAGAATGCAGCGTTCACGGAGGGGGGAAATTAACCAAAATTGGTTAATTAATCCCTGATGCTCATTATGCGGGCGATGGCAGAATTTGTCAAGGTTTGCCCCTTGTCAAGTTTTTGCCCCGCCGCTCCTCTGGCTCGCTCCTGACGGCCTCCTCCCTCTCATCGCGGCGCCTCCGTCACGTCAACACAAACGTTGTGCGGATTAGCCCAAAGATTTTTCCAGCCGTCGCGGGAATTAGCTCCCCGCGCTCTGTAGAAGTCCCCGGTCAGCGAGTCCGCCCTCGTTGACCGGGGCTTTTTGTTTTTCAAACTGCCCCGGTCTCCCACGCAGGAGAGCGGAGCCTGATGCCACAATCAAATACACTGCCGACGCCTTCCAAAGTCCCGAAACTGGAGATTTTGGAACTTCAACCCCTTCAAGATGCAGGCGCGCTGCGCGCTTTCTTCTCCGTCCGCATCGCGGGCAAAATCACCGTTCACAAAATGAGGCTTGTCCAGCAGGACGGGCAGGCGGCCTGGATTTCTGGCCCGCAGGAAGTCTGGACAGACGAAGGCGGGAAACGGAGATATGCGACTCTGCTCGAATTGAGCGAGCGCGACTGGCGCGACGCGCTGACCGAGGCCGTTGTCGAATCCCTGCGGAAACACCTGGACGGCATCAAACTGGACGGCATCAAACTGGACGGCATCAAAGCGGTGTCTGCCAGCGGAACACCGTTTGGGCGGGAAGCGCAGCAGCGCGCGGGTCTGGCCGGAAACGGAGGCCGCGCATGATCAAGGATACGCTTCAATCCGCGCGCGCTTGGGCCGACGCCGGATTTAGCATCGTCCCCATTCTCGCCGATGGCAGCAAGCAACCCGCCGTCTCCTGGAAGGCGTTTCAGATAACGCCCGCCGACCGTCCGCAAATTGAGCGATGGTTCGGCAATGGCGCGGAGCGCGGCCTGGCCGTCGTCTGGGGCCAAGTCTCCGGCAATGGCGAAGCCCTCGATTTTGACGCCCCCGGCTGGTATGAACGCTTCGCCGCCCTGTGCGACGAAACCGGGAACACTGAACTGGTCGACCGCCTCCCGCTTGTCGAAACGCCTTCCGGCGGGCAGCATTTACTGTTCCGCGGCATGGAACCGCCGCCCGGCAATCAAAAAATAGCCTGGCAACTGCGCCCCATTCCCGACGATGCCCAATGGATTGTCAAAGCAGGCCGGGAGTCGGTTCGCTTTGACGGCGACGAATTTCCCGTCGCGCTCGACAAAGACGGCCAGAAGCGCGCGCTCTCTATCGGCATCGAAACACGCGGCGAAGGCGGCTACACGCTCGCCCCCGGCTCGCCGCCCGCCTGTCACCCGGACAGCCTCAAGGAAGGCGGCAAGACGTATCGGTTTCTGCGTGGATGCCCTGCAACCATTCCCATTCTCACACCTGAAGAACGCGGCATTTTGCTTGCGCTGGCCGCCACCTTCAACGAGTGGATTGAACCCGAAGAACTCCGCGACGGCCCCCGCCCGAAAAAGGACACTGCGACCCCAACGGAAGGCGGCCTGCGGCCCGGCGACGATTACAACGCGCGCGGCGATTATGAAAGCGTCGTGGAGCGGGATAGCTGGCGACGAATGCGCGGGGGCGGGGACAAAGGTTTGTGGCAGCGGCCCGGCAAGGACGGGCGGGGCATTTCGGCTACGTCCAATTACGGCGGGCGCGGCCTGTTCCATGTCTTTTCGACGAACGCCGCCCCCTTTGAGAGCGATACGTCTTACTCACCGTTCGCCGTGTATGCGCTTGTGGAACATGGCGGCGACTTCAGCGCGGCGGCCAAAGCGTTAGCGGAACAGGGGTATGGGGAAACGTCGGAAGAATGGCAGGCGCGACAGGCAAAGGCGCGCGAAAGCCGTGACCGACTGCCTTCCGAAGAGGATTTTGAAGAGGGGAAACATTGTTCAGAATCTGAACAATGTTTGGAGGCGTCCCACTCTCCAACGGCGTCTCAACTACCGGGCATCATGCGCCTTGTCGCTCAGAATATCAAAGAGTTCGGCATCGAAGTCTGCACGATGGGCCTTCGATTTGAAAACGTGCCTGACAACGCTTTCTTGCCCATTTTCCGGCGGCTCTATGAGACCAAGAACATCACCGACTGCCCTTTGAATTTTTGTTTTGCCGATGCTTATAACAATCTGCCCGCCGCTTACGGGAGCCGGGCCGCCTGGGTGCGCAACCATTTCGGAGACGGTCCCTACCAACGCCTTCGACAGTTCGCCTCAGTCGGGGGGCGATGGCCGCTCGAACTGAGGCGGCCTGGCCTGCCCTGGACTTTCTACGAGCAAGGGGCGCGCCTTTCCGAGACGCGGAAGGTGGCAATGATGGCCCAGTACGACCGCGATGGAAAGCGCCCCCAGCTCGCTGCTGAGGAGAGACAGCCCAGAAAAAAGGAGGGCGGCGGGTTTTCGCCCGAAATCAAGAATGCGCTGATGGCCCTTCTGGAAATCAAGGGGGACGCTTACGTGCTTGAATTGCTGCAAGCAGGGTTGGCCGACGACACCGCAACGCCGGAAACACTGAGCACCCTGTTCAACATGGAGCAAGTGCAGACACCGGAACCGCCGGACGAGCCAGAAGACGAGCCGGAACCGGAGGCATCCTCAGAAACGCCGCCGCACCAAAGCCGCAAAACGGCCACACCTCCCGACGAAGGCAGCGATCCGCTGCGTTGTTCAGCAATAAGAATGAATACTAAGAGGCTGAACAACTTTGCTTCGAAAAAAAGGCCGCCTGGCCTTCCTCTGCCTGACCGTCCTCTGCCTGACCGTCCTTCCATGCGGACTGAGTCCAACACCTACTCGGAACGCTTCAAGGACCTTTAGGAGCGGGGATAGAGCACTGGGGCGTCAGGTGCAATGATTGTTCGGCGTCTGGCTATTCCGGCTCTGGCGACTGGGCTGCCTGCGCCCAATCCAGGAAGATGCGAATGATGCGTTCTAACTGGCGCGGCCCGCCGGTTCCGCCCCATTTGCCCTGGGACTTGTTGCAGGTAAGCCATTCCGTCTCATTGTCGTAGTTCTCACGGTACTCGGGGAAGGGAACATCAGCCAGGTAAGCCTTCTCCAGGTCAATGGACAGACACCAGCCGGGATTATCGATATTGATAATTTCGATGCCGTAGCGGTGTTCCCACTCGCCGTCGCACTGAGCGAAGTACCAGTCTTGGAGTTCAGACAGTGCGCACACATGGGTCTCCGACGGCATGACAGTCTCCCTCCTGACGCTTAACTTGTTACTCTGCCGCACGAGCGCGGCATAACCATGGATAATTCGGGACTTTTACCGAACGTTGCTTCTTAATCAGGGGCTGTGTCGCATGGGCGGCAAGCCTACTGCTCCTTTTGAGAAGAAGCCGCGCGCCCCTACGCGGGCGAGGCTTGTCGGGCGTGTTTTGGGCGTTTTCCCTCGTGGCGAACTTTGATTCCCGTCTCAAAACGGGCGATTGAGAACAGTACACAGGGGAAATTATCCTGCCAGTCTACCTGAAGCGAAGGCATTCGGCACGTTGAATGGGGCATGGAACGGGGGACAGTCGAAGGCGGTAAACCGGCCTGTTTTGAAGCGATGGCCGCAATGTCTCACAAAGAGCCGATACTGTTGGCGAATTCCAAATAGGACGGATTCCTGCTCCGAAATTGGAACGTAAGTTGGACAACCCTCGAAACCTCAAACCGACAGAAATGAATTCGCCAACAGCATCGGAGCGATTCTGGGACTGCCTTGTGCGCGTAGGGCAGTATCGGAAATCTGAATCCAATCCGCCCCTTTAAGGAGCAGCTCACTGCGGAAGCAAGGATGTCGGGCGCGGGGAAGCCGTCAGGCTGCAAAGCAGATGCAGGTTGCAACGCAGATGACGGGGAGCGGCCTGACGAATTCCAGAGACGGGGGGACGTGAGGATGCCCCCCCCGATGTCATGGGGGGGCATCGCTCCAGTGGCAATCGGCGGTCACGGAGAATCGGCACGGCGTCTGTTCAGACCTCAGAGTGGGTCTCCCACGAAAACACTCTCTATTCTGACCCTTCTCTATTCTGACCCTTGAAAATTCTCGCCGCGCGGCGAGAAGTTCGTCTCTGCCGTTCACGCGCAGGGCAAAAAAGCGCAGGGCAAAAAAGCGCAGGGCAAAAAAGCCAAGGATACTCCCCTTGTCTTCCTCGTCCGTTCTAACGATTGGTTATTGCCTGCCGGGTCTCACACATTTCCTGCTTTCACACATTTCCTGGTCT
>MWVV01000412.1_pt1 | contig 15656 bp, 15 predicted proteins | sample 1047281 | NCBI WGS metagenome assembly MWVV01 (sample SAMN06349986, study PRJNA376086) | soil metagenome | isolation source: PT-2 sample Antarctic (ecotone) soil | place: Antarctica | collected 2015-01-13 | reverse complement strand
GTTCAAAAGCGGAAAAACGCGCGTTCTTTACGCCTCTGATATTGCGTTGCGCGGAATTCATATTCATTTGGTTTCGCATGTTATAAATTACGACGTGCCGGAAGCGCCGGAAGATTACGTTCACCGCATCGGACGAACCGGACGCGCGGGAAATAAAGGGCGCGCAATTACGCTCGTAACGGCAAACGAAGAACTGACGATGCGGGCGATTGAAAAATTAACCGGACAAAAGGTTGAACGGGTTTTACTGCCTGCTTTTGGCGGAGTTTTGCCGACATCGACAATTAAACCGAAAGAGTTTTCGGGCGCGAAGAAAAGTTTTCGCTCGTTTCGCCCGCGGCGTTCAAGATAATTCTAAAACAAAAAGGAAAGGTGATTTATGGAAGATAAAATATTTATTGTCGGACAATTGGTTAGTAAAACTTGCGCGAAATGCGGAAGCGAGCAAAGCCACGCGATTACGACTTTAACGAAAAAAGGATTAATCTCAAAAGTAACCTGCACGGTTTGCTCAACCGTCAGCGCCTTTAAGAGCGGCATTGCAGCGGCAAAAGCTGAAGACAAACAAAAGGCAAGCACGCCTTATGACCGCACGCGCACTTATCGAAAAGGTCAAACAATGATGCACTCGTCGTTCGGCTACGGCGAAGTTTTGAGTCTTATCGAACCGCAAAAAATTGACGTGAAATTTTCCGACGGAATGCGTCGTTTAATTCACGCCCGAGACCAATTGTAAACCGGAATTTATTCTGTTTTTACACAAAATTATTAACTTTCAGACGATTGATTCTAATACGAGCTGGTCGTTTATAGGAAATATATTTTAGTAAATAAATTTTTACCTTAAAGCTAAAAAGGCGAATTGAGATATCTCAATTCGCCTTTTTTACTCGTTGAAAATATAAATTATTTTCTACGCAGTATAAAACCGACTAGCAAACCGATTGCCGCCGAAATCATAATCGTTTGTCCGGGTTTCTGACGCGCGTATTCCTTTGCTTCTTCGACCAATTCTTTCGGGTCTTTATTTTGTAATTCCTTAAATTTATCGCTTGCCTGAGCGAAAGTTTCGGTCGCGTAATCTTTGGCTTTCATCGCCGCGTCCTGAAATTTCTGACCGTATTCCTGCGCTTGTCCTTTAAATTCGTTCATATATTCGTTTTGTCCTTTGTCTTCGCCGTTGTAAACATCGGGTTTTATCAAACCCTGTTCATTTGTTGTTTCCGTATTTTCCATCATTCATATCTCCTTTTTGAAAAATTTATAAATTAACCGAGCTAAAACACATCTTTCCGGTTCGCGCTTTTTGATGCCGGTTTGTCTCGAAAAGTTCATACGATTTTTTTAAGAAAAAGTTCACAAAGCTTGCTTGACACATTATTTATCGAAATGAGAAAGTAAGTAAGCACTTACTTATTGAGGAAAATTTATAAAATTGATTAAAGAATTAGCAAAAGGTGAAACGGTAACAGTCAGAATGTCTGGCGACGAGCGACGTTCGCAGATTTTGCGTCACGCTATTAAATTGTTTTCGCAAAGCGGGTTTCGCGGAACGACGACCAAAGAAATCGCGCGGGCGGCGGGCGTTTCGGAAGCAATGGTTTTCCGGCATTTTGCTACGAAAAGCGAGCTTTACGACGCCATTCTCGACCACAAAGCGTGCGAAGGCGGAGACCTTAATCCGTTTGAATGGGCGCGCGAAGCGATGGCGAAAAAGGACGACGCGGAAGTTTTTTACCACATCTTGCTGAACGCCCTTAATCACCACGAATTAGACCCGGAGTTTATGCGCCTTTTGTTTCATTCAGCACTCGAAGGACACGAACTTGCAGATATGTTTGTCAAGCAAAACATCATGCCGATTTATGAATTCTTGAGCGAATATATTGCAAAAAGACAAAAGGACGGCGCGATTCGCAAAGACATCAAACCGCGCGTTATCATTCGGGCATTTGTCGGGATGATGATTCATCATTCGCTAAATAATACTTTGTGGGACGCAAAGCGGCGGCTTCTGGATATTTCCAATGAAGACGCGGCGCGTTCGTTTACGGAAATTTTGCTGAACGGAATAAAAAAATAATTTTGCTGAATAAAAAACGGTTTCACGCAGAGAGGCGCAAAACGCGCAGAGAAGGAAAATGAAAGCAACGAAGATTTTAAGTTTTATAGTTTTAATGACGATTTTCGGTTTGTTTGCCGCGGCTTGCGGCAACTCGAAAGCGAAGACGGATGCGAACGCCAACGCAAATTCCGCCGAGCCGGCAATTGTTGACGTAACGACCGCAACAGCGATTGTGCAAAATATGCCGACGTATTTTGAAGCGACGGGAAATCTGGCAAGCGACGCGCAAACCGACGTGGCGCCGACCGTCGGCGGAAAAATCGTTGCCGTCAATTTCGACATCGGAAGCTATGTCAATAAAGGGTCGGTTTTGGTTCAATTGGATGATCGTGACGCGCGAATCCGCGTTGACCAAGCCAACGCGCAAGTCGCGCAAGCCGAATCAAGCGTGTGGCAGGCTGAATCGCAAGTTGAAGCGGCGCGGGCGAATGTGCGACAGACGCAGGCGCGTTTGGGCTTGACCGAAGGCAGTAATTTCGACATCGAAACTTTCTCGCAAGTTCGCGCTACGAGAGCGCAGCTTGATTTAGCCGAAAAGGAATTAGGACGAGCCGAACGCCTTTTAGAAACGGGCGATATTGCCAGAACAATTTACGACCAGCGCAAAGCGCAGCGCGACCAGTTAAGAGCGCAGCTTGACGAATCGCGTTCGACCGCATCGGTTGCCGTCTCCGCGATTCGCACGGCGCAATCGCAGGTAAATACGGCGCTCGCGGCGGTGAATACGGCGAAATCGGCGGCTGACTCTGCCAGAACACAGGTTGCGTCGGCACAAAAAGCGATTACCGACGCAACCGTCTATGCGCCGATCAGCGGTTATATTTCCGAGAGAACGGCTGATTTGGGCGAGTTTGTTTCAACGCAGCAAAAAGTGGCGACGATTGTTCGCACGTCTGTTTTGCGGATGCGAATTGACGTTCCCGAACAATCAATCGGACAGGTAAAAACCGGACAAGGCGTTTCGATTCAGACAAGCGCGTACCCGGACCGAAATTTCAGCGGAACGGTAACGCGCATCGCGCCGAATTTAAACGCGACATCGCGCACTTTGATTGTCGAAGCCGAAGTTGAAAATACGGAAGGACTTTTGAAACCCGGACAATTCGCCACGGTTCGGCTCGTGCAGTCAACACCGAAACCGACGGTGATGATTCCTGTTTCGGCTGTAAAAACCGAAGGCGAAACAAACAGCGTGTTCATCGTCAAAGACGGACGCGCCGAAGAACGCATCGTTAAACTCGGCGTTTTGGAAAATGATTTAATCGAAGTTCAACAAGGCGTTCAGGAAAACGAAATGGTAGTAACAAGCAATGTCGCTCAAGTTTATGACGGTGTTGCGGTCAGGCAATAAGTCTCAAGACTCAAGTCTCAGGTCTCAAGTTTTGGTTATGAGTTTAGTAGGTGTAGAAAAAACTTAGTGGAGAAAGGCAAATGTCAAAAATTCAGAGATTTGAAGATTTGGAGGCTTGGAAAATTTCAAGGGAAGTAACGAAGGAAGTTTACCGGGTTTCGGTAAATGAAAAATTTGTTCGTGATTTTGGATTGCGCGACCAAATTCGCCGCGCGTCGGTCTCGATTATGTCGAACGTCGCTGAAGGTTTTGAACGCGACGGCGATAAAGAATTTATCCAATTTTTATATATAGCCAAGGCTTCGTGCGGGGAAGTTCGCTCTCAGCTTTACGTAGCTTTAGACCAAAATTACATTTCCGAAGGCGATTTCGATTTGATTTACGCCAAACTGATTGAGAACAGCCGAATTATTTCAGGACTTATAAAATATTTAAAACAATCGGATTTAACAGGCAAAAAATACAAATAAGTTCTAGTTAAAGAATGAATTCCTGACTTGAGTCTTGAGACTTGAGTCATGAGACTTAAAAGTTATGCAATGGTTAGCTGAAATATGTGTTAAACGTCCCGTTTTTGCGACGATGTTAATTTTCTCGCTCGTGACGGTCGGCGCTTTTTCGTTTTTCTCTCTCGGGCTTGATTTGTTTCCGAAGATTGATTTTCCGACCATCACGGTAACGGTTATCAATCCGGGCGCGTCGCCGCAGGAAATCGAAACGGAAGTGACGGAAAAGGTTGAAGAAGCGGTCAACACGGTGAGCGGAATTGATGAATTGCGTTCCACTTCGATTGAAGGCATCTCGCAGGTTTTCGTTCAATTTATTCTTGAAAAAGATGTCAACGTTGCCGCGCAGGAAGTTGAAAACCGCGTTCAAACCGTGATTCCGAATTTGCCGGAAACCGCCGAACAGCCGACCGTGATGAAACTCGACACTGACGCCGCGCCGATTTTGCGCATAGCGGTTTCCGCGCCGACGAATTTACGCGACGTAACGGAAACGGCGAAAAACAAAATTAAGGAACGCATCGAATCGGTCAGCGGCGTCGGACAGGTTACAATTATCGGTGGGCGCGATCGCCAGATAAATGTTTGGGTTGACCCGGATAAACTGCGTTCATATAGCGTAACAGCGGTCGAAATTACTAATGCCTTACGGCTGCAAAATATAGAATTTCCAAGCGGAAGATTGGATGCGGGACAAACGGAAACAAGCGTTCGCACGCTCGGCAAAATTCAAAAATCCGAAGAATTCGAAAATGTCATCGTTGCCACGCGCGGCAATTATCAAGTCAGGGTTAAGGATATCGGATATGTCGAAGACGGCGCTGAAGAAGTCCGAACGCAGGCGCTGCTTAACGGACAGCCCGCCGTAACTTTAATCATTTCAAAACAATCGGGACAAAACACGGTCGCCGTCGCCAATGAACTAAAAGCGCGCTTGAAGGAAATCGAGCCGACTTTGCCGAAAAATTATCGAATGCGGATTATCGGCGATAATTCCATTTTTATTCAAAACAGTTTGGATGCCATCGAAGAACATTTGATTGTCGGCGCACTTCTTGCATCTGGCGTCGTATTTCTATTTTTGTGGAACTTCCGCACAACGATTATTGCCGCTTTAGCAATTCCAACCTCAATTATCTCAACATTCGCGCTGATGTATGCGATGGGCTACACGCTTAATTCAATCACGATGTTGTCACTGACGTTGATGGTCGGAATTGTGATTGACGACGCGATTGTTGTATTAGAAAACATTTACCGCTTTGTCGAAGAAAAGGGAATGCACCCGTTTCAGGCGGCAATTGAAGGAACGCGCGAAATTGGTCTGGCGGTTTTGGCGACGACGCTTTCATTGATGGCGGTGTTTGTTCCGATTGGTTTTATGCAGGGCATTGTCGGACGCTTTATGTCGTCGTTTGGACTTACGGCTTCATTCGCCATCGGCGTTTCGTTAATTGTTTCGTTTACTTTGACACCGATGCTCGCAGCACGGTTGATTAAGCCGAAAGTCTCAAGTCTCAAGTCTCAAGACTCAGGTGAAAACGAGAAACTTGAAATTCACGGCGACGGAATGTTGGAAAACGCGGCGGAGAATCGGGAACAACTTGAGACTAGAGACTTGAGACCTGAGACTTCCAAAAACAGAGGTTTTTACCGTTACATTGACCGTACTTACACTTGGCTCTTGAGATTTTCAATGGCGCATCGCTGGCTAATTATTTTGCTGTGTGTATTGGTTTTTATCAGCATTGTCCCGCTTTTTATGTTCGTCGGTAAAAACTTTCTGCCGGTTGACGACCAATCGCAATTTGAAATCTCAGTTCGCGCACCCGAAGGCTACAGTTTAGGAGCGACTTCTCAATTGCTAGAGCGCATTGCGACCGATATTCGTAAAACACCCGGCGTAACCGATACGCTTATAACGATTGGCGGCGGGCAGCAGCAAGTGGTCAACAACGGTTCGATTTACGTTAAACTTAGCGACATCGGCGAGCGCGAAAAATCGCAGGAAAAAATGATGTCTGACGCCCGCGAGCTTTTGAAAAATTATCCGCCCGAGCTGCGCACCGGCGTTCAGCAGGTTCAGGCGTTTTCCGGCGGCGGTTTCCGCAACGCAAACGTGCAGTTTCTGATTTCGGGACCGGATTTGAAAAAGCTCGAAGAGTATTCCGCCAAACTGCTCGAGAAAATGAAAACTATCCCTGATGCAGTTGATGTTGACACGACTTTGATTAGCGGAAAGCCCGAAGTGCAGTTGGAAGTTGACCGCGACACCGCCGCCGATTTGGGCGTGCGCGTCGGCGACGTTTCACAAGCCTTAAACACGCTTGTTGCCGGACAGGAAGCGACGACTTTTAATCAGGGAACAGACCAATACGATGTTCGTGTCCGCGCCATTAATAATTTCCGAACCGATGTCGAAGGTTTAAACCGTTTGGTCGTGCCTTCGACCAAACTCGGCGTTGTTTCGCTTGACCGTCTCGTCAAGGTAAAGGAAGGAACAGGACCGAGTTCGGTTGACCGCCTCAATCGGCAGCGACAGGTAACGCTTCTGGCGAATACAAAACCGGGCGGCTCGGCAACAAGCATCACGGCGGAGATTGACAAATTCGTCAAAGAACTAAATTTACCTGCTGGTTACACAAGCGGTTATGTCGGTCAATCGAAGGAACTCGGCAAATCAATGTTTTATTTTGCGTTAGCCATCTCTCTGTCGTTTATTTTTATGTATATTGTGCTGGCGGCGCAGTTCGAATCGTTTATCCATCCGGTAACGATTTTGCTGACCTTGCCGCTTTCGATTCCGTTCGGAATTATCAGCTTGCTGATTACCGGACAAACCGTAAATATCTTTTCCGGTTTAGGTTTACTTTTGCTTTTCGGCGTTGTTAAGAAGAACGCAATTTTGCAGATTGATCATACAAACACCTTGCGCGGGCATGGAATGGAACGGCACGACGCGATTATTCAAGCGAACCGCGATCGTCTGCGTCCAATTTTGATGACGACAATTGCGCTCGTCGCCGGAATGATTCCGCTCGTTGTTTCGACAGGCGCGGGCGCGGGAACAAATCGGTCAATCGGCGTTTTAGTGGTCGGCGGACAATCGCTTTGTTTGCTTTTGACGCTGCTGGCGGTTCCGGTTTTTTATTCGCTCTTTGACGATTTGAGCGAAACAACGGTTTTCAGCCGCATCAGAAATTTTTCATCGCGTCTTTTCGGCGGCATCAGGCGAAAAGTTACGACCGCGACGAGTGCGCTGTTCACCAAGCAGTAAAAGATTTTATTTATGAACAAGCAGTTATATTTAATTTTTGCCTTTATATTCCTTTTCGCAAACAGTTCGGCGCTGGCGCAAGAAGCGACGCCTTCGCCAACGCCGACAATTGAAGGAACACAAAAGGTTGACGACGCGCAAAATGTTCGCCCAGAGAATTTGCAGGGCGTTCCGCAAATCGCGCCGAACTTTAAATCTGAAGATAAAACTTTCCCTGATTTAGGACTGGTCGGCGTGGATATGATGCGGCAGAAACCGCTTTCATTAAAAGAAGCGATTGTGCTTGCACTGGAAAACAACAAAGACATTGAAGTTTCGCGGCAAAACGTGCGAGTAGCCGAATTTGATTTGACGGCGGGTGAGGGTTTTTACGAGCCGCGATTTTCCGGCAACACGCAGTATGAACGCGCCACCGTGCCGAATGTCAGTATTTTTAGTACAAATAAAACGACGACTAACAATTCAATTGTCGGAAACGCGCGTTATCAAGGTTTTATAAAAAAATTCGGAACCGTTTACGCGGCGGAATTAAATAATACGCGCGTTGCAACCGATAACCCGATTTCAATTTTAAGTCCGCAATATAATACGGGTTTGACTCTCAGCGTGACACAACCGCTTTTACGCGGGCGCAGATTTGATAGTCAGCGGCGCATAATCGAAATTGCCAAACGTAATCTTTCCTTAACCGACGCGCAGTTTCGCCAACGCTCAATCGAGATTATCATCAACGTCCAGCGCGCTTACTGGGATTTGACTTACACGCTCAAAAATTTACAAGTTCAGCGCGACGCGGTGCTAGACTCTAAAGACCAACTCATACACAATAAACGCTTGGTCGAAGAAGGGCAACTTGCGCCGTCCGACATTATTGCGGCGGAAACGCAAGTTGTGAATTTTGAGCAGAATGTTTATACGGCTTTAGAAGATGTCGGACGCGCCGAAAACAATCTTAAAAATTTAATCGCGCAAAACCGCCGCGATTTGATTTGGAGCGAGTCAGTAGTTCCGACTGATTCGATTGAACTCGACGCGCCGAATACGACTTTGCCCGAAGCGCTTGGTTTAGCTTTGCAAAATCGTCCCGAAATCGAATTAAACACGGTTGCCGCCGACATCAACGCGCTTGACCGACGTTTTTATCGTGAACAAACTAAACCGCAAGTTGATTTGGTTGCCAGCTACACTTCGGCAGGCATCGGCGGAAGCGAGAATTCCAATTTCAGAAGTCCGTTCGGAACGGTTTGCGTTCCCACCGCGGCGGATTATCAAGCGTGTTTGATTCGTCAACAACAACAGCAAGCGCAGCAACAAACCTTTTTGCAGGGAATCGGCGGCGCGGGAACAACATTTACAGATATTTTAGCCAATCGTTACCCGACATTTCGCGTCGGCGTGCAGTTTAACATTCCGTTGGGAAACAAAACCGCAAAAGCGCAGCTTGGAAAATCTCTGGTCGAAAGCGAGAGAATAAACACGCAGCGCGAACAAACCGAACAAAACATACAGGTTGACGTGCGAAACGCGCTGCAGACGGTCAGAACTTCGGAAGCACGGCTTCGCTCGGCGGCGATTTCGCGCGAAAACAGCGAAAAGCAATACGCTTCCGAACAAAGAAAGCTCGACGCCGGACAATCGAACGTCTATCAGGTTCTTGAGCGTCAGACCGCTTTGATGAACGCGCGAAGCACGGAGCTTCGCGCCCAAACCGACCTTAACAAAGCAATTGCCGAATTGCAGCGTTCGACGGGAAACTCGCTGAAAGCGAATAATGTCGAAGCACGATTGAGAAGATAATTTTTAGTTGTGAGTGATAAATGATAAACGAAAACCAAAGAAATCATTTCTACCTCCACTTACTCATTCATCAGTCACGATTAATTTACCTGCGGTTATCTATGTAAATTTGTGATTAAAAATTTCCCTGTATATATCGCATTTCCAAATTATATTCACGCAGACGGCAGTACGCCATCTCGACGAGATGGCGAGCGATTCCACTTAATGTCTCCGGTTATATTTTGAATTTCGACAAACCTTTCTTCAGATTAGTCATCTGAATTGATGGTTAAATTTTGAAATGAGAAGGTTTCAGCTTCCTCTGTAATTAAAAGATTTTTAATATTTTATCAATAGTTTTAAAACTTGTTCTAATATAATATTTGACAGTTTTTCTGTTTCAGACAAGAATTAAACAGGTTAAGTATGAAAATAAAAAGTTGGCAACCGAAAAAATTATTTATCAGCCTCGCTCTATTTGCTTTGTTTTTCGCTTTTTTCTCCGCGAAAACCGAAGGGCAGGATGTAGTTGACAAAACGGTGGCAACGGTCGGCGACGGTTTAGGAAGTCCGGAACTTATCACATATTCGGATTTGCTGTGGCAGCTTGCTTTAGAGCCGGGAGTTTCGATTCGACCACCAAGCTCGGATGATTTAAATCGCGCTTTGCAAACTCTTCTTGACCAGCGTTTATTTGCATTAGAAGCGAAAAGAGTACCGCGCACCGAGCCTTCCGAAGAAGAAGTAAATACGGAAATTAAGCGCGTTCTCGCACAATTTCCCTCTATCGCAGAATTTGAAGAACGCTTGCGGACAGTTGGTTTTGATTCGGTTAAAGATGACAATTTTGAGCGAATTATGGCAGACCGCGGGAAGATTGAAAAATATCTGGACTTTCGTTTTCGCGCCTTTGTCGTCATCACGCCCGAAGACGAAGCGAAATATTACCGCGAAACTTACACGCGGGATTTTCGACGCTTAAATCCAACTCGATTGCTGCCGAAACTCGATGAAGTTCGTTCGCAAATCAATCAGGCTTTGTCGGAAAAAAAGGTTGCCAGCGACATCAGGATTTTTTTGGAAGATGCGAAAAACCGCACCGAGATTATTATTTTGAGCGAAGTTTAATTTTTATAATTTTTGTAAAAACCTAAAGCGGCATTGCCCGCAAAACACACTCAAAACACAAAAGGATTTTTATTTTATCTTCAGTCTGTCGCGTATTTTGCGGGCAATTGATTTTTCCCGACAAACCTATTGGAAAATATTCGCTTTACTCCTCGCCTTCCAAAAGCCTTTTCGCCTCCAAAAGGTTTTGCATATGCGCTTCGCTGACCGTCGGATATTTCAAATCTAAAGATTCCATTTTCTTGATAACGATTTCCGAAACGGCAACGCGCGTAAACCATTTGTTGTCGGCTGGCACGACGAACCAGGGCGCGTTTTTCGCGCTTGTGTTTTGCAAAGCATCTTCGTAAGCCTGCATATAATCGTCCCAAAAACCGCGCTCTTTAACGTCGGCAGCAGAAAATTTCCAATTTTTTTCCGGCGTGTTGATGCGTTTTAAAAAACGCTTTTTCTGCTCGTCTTTAGAAACATTGAGGAAAAATTTCAAAATGTGAATTCCGTTTTCCGTTAAATAATTTTCAAAATTGCGAATTTGTTCAAATCTTTTTTTCCAGATGTTTTTATCTTTTTCCAATTTGTCGGGCATTTGTTGAAACTGCAAAATTTCGGGATGAACGCGCACGACAAGAACTTCTTCGTAATAAGAGCGATTAAAAATACCGATGCGCCCGCGTTCAGGAATCTGCTTCATTGAACGCCAAAGGTAATCGTGGTCTAATTCCTCGCTCGAAGGTTGTTTAAATGAAGTAACGTGGACGCCCTGTGGATTTAAGCCACTCATCACATGTTTTATAACGCTGTCTTTTCCCGCCGCATCCATTGCTTGAAACATTATCAAGAGCGCGTGTTGATTTTGCGCGTAAAGCACGTCTTGAAGCTCGGTTAAACGCTGGATATTTTTGATTAAATCTTCTACTGCTTCGCGTTTGTCGGTGTAATCACCCGTAAAATCGGTTTTGAAATTTTTTAAGTTTAGCTTTTTGCCTTCCGGCACAACAAAGTTTTCGATGTTCATAAAATTTATTTGGTAAAGATTTTCTAAAAATCAATTTAACGCAAAGCCGCAAAGGAAGAAAACTTTTCAGACAAATTAATACGGATTTTGATATTTAACTTTTTGAATTATTTGGAAAAAAACTTTACGCCGTTCGTCTTTGCGTTAGAAATCACCTTTTAAGAAGTTTTATTTAATCTGCTTTAAACTGCAACCGGCGCAGCGATTTTTCTGTGTGATTGATAACCTTGCAAACTCAGATTCTCGTATTTGAAATCTAATAAACCTTCTAAGCCTTTCAGATTTTCGGCACCGACAAATTCGAGTTTCGGCAAAGGTAAAGGCTCGCGTTTCAATAATTCTTCGACTTGTCCGAGATGATTTAAATAAATATGCAAATCATTAAAAGTATGAACAAATTCACCGACCCGCAAATCGCAAACGTGAGCTATAAGATGTGATAAAAGCGCATAGGAACTGATATTAAACGGAACGCCCAGAAATGCGTCGGCAGAGCGTTGAAATAATTGGCAATGCAGAGTTTTTTCATTTTCCACCTTGAAAGCAAAAAGCGTGTGACACGGCGGAAGCTCAACTTTCAAAGCATTTTTCGGGTCCCAGCCGGAAATAATTAAACGGCGCGAATTTGGATTCGTTTTGATTTCATTTATCAACCAAGCAATTTGGTCAAAACCGTTTCTTTCAGGATAATCGCCGCCGAAACTACGCCACAAATAACCGTAAACCGGACCTAAATCGCCTTCTTCGCGCCCGAAGCGTTTTGTATGTTCTGCGTCCGCCCATTCCTGCCAAATATCAACGCCGCGCGCGCGAAGGTTTTTCTCGTTTGTATCACCACTCAAAAACCAAGCCAACTCCTCAAATATCCAACGAAATGGTATTCTTTTAGTGGTTACGATAGGAAAACCTTTACGCAAATCAAACCTGGTTTGATAACCGAAAGTCGAGATTGTGCCGACGCCTGTTCTATCTTCATGGCGTGTTCCGTTTTGCAAAATGTATCGTAGTAAATCTTGGTATTGTTTCATTACATGTTCCGCCAATTTGTGCAAATTTACCGATAAAGTTACCATATCTATTTGTTTGAAACCACAGATGAACACATCAACCCTGTAAAAATTTCTCCGTGTTCTCTCTGTGGCTCCGTAGTGAAAAACGATGTCAGGAAAATTGGAAGTAAGTTTTAACTCGCCGCAATGCGGCTGGATGTCAATCGGTTTCGATGACGGCGTAAACGAATTTCACACAACAACAGCGCACGCGCCGCACGAAAAGGCTTTGTCAGAACTGCTGCAAATTTTGTCAAACTTACTTGATGAAAATTCGGTGCAGAACGAGTACGTTCTGCACTGGAATCGCAACCCAGAGGAATTTGATTTTCATTTTTTGCGCGAAAGCGAAATTGTGCGCCTTAAAATTTACCAATATCCGAGCGAAACGCGCCAAACGACGGAACGCGAAATGGTTTTCGCTCACACAGGCAAAACTAAAGATATTTGCGCGGCGTTTTACGCGACTTTTGCACAGCTTTACAAAGATAAAGATACGGACGAATTCGAGTTTAATTGGCGGCAGGCTTTTCCGCTCAAAGAATTCGATAGATTTAGCCGGTTAGCCACGAAATAACAGGAAGTTCTGAGAACAAAAATTTAAAGATTTTCATGTTTTTCGTGTTTGTTTGCGGCATCAACAGCTTCCAGCTTCTCAACGACGGCAAACGTTGGTGGGTAATGATGATCTACTGGCAGGGCGAAACGCCGGAAACTCCGATTCCAAAAAAGTATCTCAAATCAAAAAATTAAAAAATTTACCCGCACAAACAGCAAAATAATTTACTCAGTTGACAAAATAACTTAACACTGTTAATTTAATTTTGTGGCGAGTAGAAACAGACAGGAAAGCGGCAAGGAAAATCTGCGGCAGGAAATAATGGATGCGGCGCGTGAGCTTTTTGTTGCAGAAGGTTATACAAGTGTTTCGATGCGGAAAATTGCCAATAAAATCGGTTATTCGCCGACAACGATTTATCTTTATTTTAAAGACAAGGGCGATTTACTTCATCAAATCTGCGAGCAAACATTCGCGCATCTGGCTCGAAACATCAAATCAATTCAACAATTATCTGATAATCCTCTGGAGAAGTTACGGAGCGGTTTGCGTGAATATGTTCATTTCGGTTTGAAAAATCCAAGCCAATACGAAATCGTTTTTATCTCGCCTTTGCCGCATCAATTTGAAAACGAATATGTCGAATCCAACGGTAAAGCTGCCTTCGATACGATGCGAGATGTCGTTGGCGAATGTATTTCGGGTGATTTACTGAAAACAAATGATGTTGAACTAATCAGCCAGACGCTTTGGGCTGGAATTCACGGTATAACTTCAATTTTAATCAAGCACGAAAATTTTCCGTTTGTCGAGCGCGACAAACTTATTGACAACGTAATTGATACGTTAATCGCAGGCACAAAAGCCTAAAAATTTTTAACCCTAACTTAACAGTGTTAATTTAAGGAGAAATAAAATATGAAAGCTGAGCAGATATTTTCGATTGTAAATTTGATTGCAATGATTAGTTGGATACTTCTTGTAATTGCGCCGCGTTGGATTCTGACGAAAAAAATCGTGCTTTCCGGTGTGATTCCGCTTCTTTTGTCGGTTGCGTATTTGGTTTTAATCGCCGCGTTTTTCGGCAGTTCCGAAGGCGGATTCAGTTCGCTCGCGGGCGTGATGAAACTTTTTACATACGAGTGGATGGTTTTGGCAGGCTGGGTTCATTATCTCGCGTTTGATTTATTCGTCGGCGTTTGGGAAATAAAAGACGCGCAGGAGAAAAACATTTCTCACTGGTTTGTAATTCCGTGTTTGGCTTTGACGTTTATGCTCGGTCCAATCGGTTTTTTACTTTACAGCATTTTGCGCCTGTTCTTGGCGAAAGGAGATGAGAAATGATTAAAGAATTATTTAATAAACAACAACCTTTGATGGTTACGGGTTTTGGATTTATTGTGCTTTTTGTTGTTTTAATGGTTGTCTCGCTGTTTGATTCAATTGAGATTACGGGTGTCAATCGCTGGATAAAGCCGATGAAGTTTGCCAGTTCGATTGCACTATATCTTTTGACTCTGGCGATTTATTTGTATTTCATCAGCGGGCGTGAACGAGCTAAAAATATCATCGGCTGGGGCGCGATTGCGACGCTGGTCGGCGAAATCGTTTTGATTGTGATGCAGGCAGTACGCGGCACAACTTCGCACTTTAATGTTCAAACCGGAGCATTTAACAGTATAGTTTTTTTTGCGATGGGTTTGCTGATTTTTGCAAATACTTTTTTGATAATTTACCTGCTCATTTTGTATTTTCGCGCTGAAATTAATTTACCGAAAGCAATCGTATGGGGAATGCGTTACGGCATAATCCTGTTTTTGCTGGCAAGCGTCGAAGGCGGTTTGATGTCAGGGATGCTTCAGCACAGCGTCGGCGTAGCGGACGGCGGCGCTGGTTTGCCGTTTGTTAATTGGTCAACAAAAGGCGGCGATTTGCGCGTCGCGCATTTTATCGGAATGCACGCTTTTCAGGCAATTCCTTTTTTCGCTTACACGATGGAAAAATATAACGTAAAATCCGCAACATTTTGGACGACAGTTTTCGCCGCCGTTTATTTTGTGTTTTTTACATTTCTTTTTGTTCAAGCGATGTTTGGACAACCGCTTTTTGCAGGTATTTAGAAATTCTATAGCAGATTTCAGTCTTGTGAAACACAAAACTATTCGGAATTAATGAAAGATTTAATCTATCAGTTATCATCTCGAATCTATTATCTATTCTAAAGTTGTAAAGCATTTAATCGAAATTTGCTCTAATTTAGTTGAAGTGTATTTTTTTATGAATTTCGGGCAGGGAAATTTGGTGCGTTCAAATAAACTAATAGGCGATCAGCTTTGCAAGAAGATTTCAGTTTGTTTTTGAACCAATAAAAGAAATGACAGAACATATTTTAACGCGCAAATTAACTTTGGATTTGCCGCGCGAGCAAGTCTTTGAATTTTTCGCCAACGCCAGAAACTTGGAACGCATTACGCCGTCACAATTAAATTTTCACATTGTTACGCCACAGCCAATTAAACTTCAAAAGGGAACTTTGATTGATTATAAATTAAAACTTCGCGGTTTGTCGCTAAAATGGCGCACGGAAATTACCGAATGGAATCCACCTTTTTCATTTACTGACGAAGCATTGAAAAGTCCTTACAAACAATGGATTCACCGCCACGTTTTTACCGAAATAGCCGCAAACAAAACCTTGATTGAAGATGAAGTAAAATACCGTCTGCCGTTTGCGCCTTTTGGAGATATGGCGCATTTTTTCGTGCGTCAAGAATTAAATCATATCTTTGATTTTCGGCAAAAAACCGTTACGGAAATTCTGCAGCCGAAAAATCAATAAAGCATTGTTTAAGCCAGCTGATGTAAAG
>MWVV01000411.1_pt1 | contig 15702 bp, 14 predicted proteins | sample 1047281 | NCBI WGS metagenome assembly MWVV01 (sample SAMN06349986, study PRJNA376086) | soil metagenome | isolation source: PT-2 sample Antarctic (ecotone) soil | place: Antarctica | collected 2015-01-13 | reverse complement strand
GAAGATTTCAGATGTGGTGATGGAAATCGCGTGTGGGTTACACAATTTGCGAGTAACCTTCCGCCAGCCACTTCAAACAATTGATTTAACGAACTTTGAAGAAATATATTATTTCCAATAATGTCTAATTAAGAGCGAATAAAGCCAAATCGCCAAAACCGTTTCGATTTCAGTATAATCGTTTCTACAAACTTTAATTGCAGGGAAATTTATTTTTATGATTACACTTGAAGATGCTAGAAGAATTATCGCCGCCGCTGAAAAGGAAGCGGAAAAAGTTAGACAACCGATGAATGTTGCCGTCGCCGACGCGGGCGGAAATCTCGTCGCTCATGTTCGTATAGATAATGCGTGGCTCGGAAGCATTGATATTTCAATCAAAAAAGCTTGGACATCACGCGCTTTCGATATTACAACTAAAGATTTAGCGGACAACAGTCAATCGGGCGACCAGTTTTTCGGCATCCACGCTTCCAACAACGGGAAAGTGATGATTTTTGCGGGCGGTATTCCGCTCAAAAAAGACGGCAAAGTTGTCGGCGCAATCGGCGTTTCAGGCGGAAGCGGCGAACAAGACCACCGGGTTGCCGAAGCCGGAGCAGCGGCATTTTAGTTTTTTGCAAAATTGATGCGCGGCTTTAGAATACAATTTTTTAATTTGGCAGAACGAGATTGTCTAAAGTCGCGCTTTCAAAATTTGTATTTCCACCTTCTGATAATTTTTCCGATTATTTTAGAAACTCTTTGTTATTTTTTGCGTTTATATAATTCATTCGGCTATTCTAAACTTACACAAACCAAAATTTTCGGAGGTATAAATCAAATGAGTTCACATCGCTTTGTTAAGAGATTTTACTGCTTGATGGCAGCTTTTATTTTATTATCCTTTGCGACCGCGCCAATGAGTGTCTTGGCGCAAGATATGAAAACGCAAAATATAAAATTGCCGGAAGGCATCCAAAAAGTTACGTCGGTTGAAGGAATCACGGAATACCGTATGTCGAACGGTTTGCGCGTTCTGCTTTTTCCCGACCAGACCAAACAGACGATAACCGTCAACATCACTTATCTCGTCGGCTCGCGCCACGAAAACTATGGCGAAACCGGAATGGCTCATCTTTTGGAACATATGGTTTTCAAAGGCACGTCGAAACACACGAATATTCCTGCCGAACTGACTTCGCACGGAGCGCGTCCGAACGGCACGACATGGGTTGACCGCACGAATTATTTTGAAACTTTCGCGGCGAATGATGAAAATTTGAATTGGGCGTTGGATTTGGAAGCCGACCGAATGGTCAATTCATACATCGCCAAAAAGGATTTGGATTCAGAATTCTCGGTCGTTCGCAACGAACTCGAATCGGGCGAGAATAATGCGTTCCGCGTTCTCTGGCAGCGCGTGATGGGAACGGCTTACGAATGGCACAATTACGGAAAATCAACTATCGGTGCGCGTTCGGATGTCGAGAATGTCCCGATTGACCGTCTGCAGGCGTTTTATAAAAAATACTATCAGCCGGACAATTCCGTGCTGCTCGTCGCCGGAAAATTCGACGAAGCGAAAACTCTGGATTTGATTAAAAAGTATTTCGGCGCGATTCCGAAACCTGACCGAACCTTACCGCCGAATTACACAATCGAGCCGACGCAGGACGGCGAGCGGCAAGTTACCGTGCGGCGCACCGGCGACACGCAATTTGTGATAGCCGGCTATCACGTCCCGCCCGGTTCACATACAGACGCGGCAGCAGTCGCCGTTTTATCGGAAGTTTTGTCGAGCGAACCATCCGGCAGACTTTACAAATCGCTGGTCGAAACGAAAAAGGCAAGTTCGATTTTTCCTTTAAATCTTCAGACGAAAGAGCCGGGTTACACGCTTTTTGTGTCTGAGTTGCGAAAGGAAAATTCGCTTGACGATGTGCGCAACACGATGACCGACACCATCGAAAGTTTCGCAAAAACCGCCGCGACTAAAGAAGAAGTTGAACGCGCAAAAACTTCGCTGTTAAAAGACATTGACCTCGCGCTCAACGATCCGAACCGCGTCGGTCTGGAGCTTTCTGAATGGATTGCCCAAGGTGATTGGCGGTTATATTTCTTAACCCGCGACCGTCTTAAAAAAGTTACGCCGGAAGATGTTCAGAGAGTCGCGCAAACTTATCTGAAACAATCAAACCGCACGGTCGGAATGTTCGTTCCGACTGAAAAACCCGACCGCGCCGAAATACCGAACATCAAAGATGCGGATGTTCTTGCAATGGTTAAAGACTACAAGGGCGATGCGATGATGGCGCAGGGCGAAGCGTTCGACCCGTCGCCCGCGAATATAGAGTCGCGTGTCAAACGGATGAAAGTCGGCGGACTCGACGTTGCATTTTTATCGAAAGAAAATCGCGGCGATGCGGTGGTGACAAATTTAATTTTGCGATTCGGCGACGAAAAATCTTTGATGAATCGCGCCGATGCCGCTCAATTTGTCGGACAGCTTTTGCAGCGCGGAACGGCGAAGCACACGCGCCAGCAGATTCAGGACGAATTCGACCGTCTGAAGGCACAGGTAAGAGTTTTCGGCGGCGCAACCAGCGTAAACGTTTCAATCGAAACGACGCGCCAGAATCTGCCTGCCGTGCTTCGTCTAGTCGGCGAAATTTTGCGCGAACCCGCGTTTCCGCAAAACGAATTCGACCAATTAAAACTAGAAACTCTAACGCAGATTGAAAGCCAAAAAAGCGAGCCGACATCAGTTGCCTTTACGGAATTAAGCCGCCATTTCAACATTTACCCGAAAGGTCATCCGTTTTATTCCGGCACCGTCGAAGAAGATATTGCCGATATCAAAGCGGTTACATTAGACGACGTGAAGCGGTTTTACAAAGACTTTTACGGCGCGTCGAGCGGACAAATGACGGTGGTCGGCGATTTTGACGAAAAGGAAGTTTCGGCATTGGCGCAGGAACTTTTCGGCAATTGGAAAAGTCCGAGCAGTTTTACGCGCATCAAGAGCGAATATCGCGCCGTCGCGCCGCTTAACAAATCGCTCGAAACACCCGACAAGGCAAATGCGTTTTTCGTGGCGCGGCTCAATTTAAAAGTGCGCGACGATAATCCGGATTACGCCGCGCTCGCGCTCGGCAATTATATGCTCGGCGGCGGATTTCTTAATTCGCGTCTAGCTGTTCGGATTCGTCAAAAAGAAGGTTTGAGCTACGGAGTCAGTTCCCAGTTTAACGCAAGTTCGCTGGACGAATCGGGACAATTTTTCGCTAACGCGATTTACGCGCCAGAAAACGCTGACAAACTCGAAGCAGCGTTCAAAGACGAACTCGCCAAACTATTGAAAGACGGTTTCACGGCACAGGAAATCGAAGAAGCTAAAAAGGGATTCGTTCAAAGAGGACAACTTGCCCGCGCCCAAGACCGCGAACTTTCGGGAAGGTTAAATAACTATTTGTTCTTAAATCGCACGATTGCGTGGGACGCGGAACTCGAAAGCAGAATACAAAGTTTGACGGCGGAGCAAATTAATGCAGCAATGCGTAAATATCTCACGCCTGATAACATCACGATTATTAAAGCCGGCGATTTTGCGAAAGCCAAAGAGAAGATGAAAGCTGTGCAGTAAAATGTGCGGAGTTTAATTGAAGAAAGCGATGAGTTCAATTAGAATTCATCGCTCCTTTTTATTTCGTAGAAACAAACTATCTTTTTCTTTTTTTTAGTGTTTCCAAAACATCCTTTAATTCAACTTCTTTTTCAGCAAAAAGAACAAGCAAATGATAAAGCAAATCGGCGGCTTCGTTTTTGAACGATTCCTCATTGTTATCCTTCGCTTCGATAATCAGTTCGACCGCTTCTTCGCCGACTTTCTGCGCGATTTTGTTTATTCCTTTCGCAAAAAGTTTTGAAGTGTAAGAATTTTCCTTAGGCTCTAATTTTCTCGCTTGAATTTTTTCTTCGAGTTCAGACAAGAAATTTTCGGTTTCGTTTTTTTCGTTAAAACAAGTGTCTGTTCCCGTATGACAAACCGCGCCGCTCGGTCTGGCTTTGATAAGAATAGTGTCGGCATCGCAATCAAGCAAAATTTCCTTAACATCGAGAAAGTTTCCGCTCGTTTCGCCTTTTGTCCATAATTTCTGCCGCGAACGCGAAAAGAATACGGCTTTTCTTGTCGTTTCGGTCTGCTCAAACGCAGCGCGATTCATAAAACCGAGCATCAATACTTTTTGCGTTTTAGCATCTTGCACAATCGCGGGAACTAAGCCGTCGGCATATTTTTCAAAGTTGATTTTCATATTTTCAGCGAATAAACAACGCTCGCTTTTACTAATTATTTCTAATTTTTTCGTCTCCTGCACCGTTTAAATTCTTACCGAAACGTCTTGCTTTGCAAGATATTTTTTCAAGTTCGGAATTTCAATTTCCCGAAAATGAAAAATGCTTGCGGCAAGCGCGGCATCGGCTTTTCCACGATTAAAAACTTCGGCAAAATGCTCGAAACTTCCCGCGCCGCCCGAAGCAATCACCGGCACATTGACCGATTCAGAAATGGAGCGGGTCAACTCGATTTCAAAACCTTTTTTCGTGCCGTCGGCATCCATTGACGTTAAAAGAATTTCGCCCGCGCCTAAATCCACGCCGCGCCTTATCCATTCAATCGCATCCAAATCGGTTCCAACTCGCCCGCCGTTCAAGAAAACCTTCCACTCGTTTTTGACAAATTTTGCGTCAACCGCCAAAACCACGCATTGCGAACCGAAGTTTTTCGCCGCGTCCGCTAAAATCTGCGGATTTTTAACGGCGGAAGTATTTATCGAAACTTTGTCCGCGCCCGAATCAAGCAGAATTTTAATGTCATCCATTGTATTGATTCCGCCGCCGACGGTGAACGGGATATTTATTTCCGCTGCGACTCGTCTGACGAGTTCGCTCAAAGTCCGACGTTTTTCGTTCGTCGCCGTAATATCTAAAAAGACCAATTCGTCCGCGCCTTGTTCCGAGTAAATTTTGGCTAGTTCGACTGCATCGCCTGCATCGCGCAGGCTGACGAAATTTGTTCCTTTAACCGTGCGTCCGTCTTTGACATCGAGGCACGGAATAATTCGTTTCGCTAACATAAATCTAAATGATGAATTTATTTGATTAAATCTTGTTTCGCTCCGCGTTCATCTGTCCTAGTTCATCAATTTTTATCTTTCCCTCGTAAAATGCTTTGCCGATAATCACGCCCGCGCAGCCGATTTTTTCGAGTTCGACGACATCTTGAATCGAACTTACGCCGCCGCTCGCAATCAAGTCGAGTCGCGGCAGATAATCTAAAATACCGGCGTAAAGTTCATTGGCGGAACCTTGCAGAAGCCCGTCTTTAGAGATGTCGGTGCAGAAAACCTGCGTTCCGCCTCGCGCATAATAATTTTTCAAAAACGGTAAAATCTCCAAATCAGTTTCAGTCTGCCAGCCGTTTATCGCCAGTTTTCCGTTTTTCACGTCCGCGCCGAGCAAAATTTTTCCGCTGCCGTATTTTTCAATCCACGCGAAAAACTTTTCCGCATTTTTTATTGCAATGCTTCCGATGCTCGCCATTTTCGCGCCGGCATCGAATACGCTCTCAATGTCTTCGTCGGTTTTAATTCCGCCGCCGAAATCAATCGTTAAATTCGTGTTGTTGGCAATTAATTCCAAAACTTTCAGATTCGTCACCGCGCCGTATTTTGCGCCGTCCAAATCAACAATGTGCAGACGTTCTAGTCCGACCGCTTCAAATTCTTTCGCTGCGTCCAGCGAATTTTCGTAATAGATTTTTTTCTGCGAAAAATCGCCCTGCGACAAACGCACACATTTACCGTCTATCAAATCTATCGCAGGAATTATTTCAATCATATCTTTAAAAAATTCTCTAAAATTTTCTCGCCAACCGCACCCGATTTTTCGGCGTGAAACTGTACGGCGTAAAAGTTTTGCCGGTGAATCGCCGCGCTGAAATCCAATTCGTAATCGCAAGCGGCAACTGTCGCCGCGCCTGTTTCGACGTAGAAGCTATGCACGAAATAAACAAATGAATGTTCTGGAATATCTTTAAAAAGCGGCGATTTCAAATTGTAAATAGTGTTCCAACCCATCTGCGGCACTTTCAAATCGTCGGACACAAATCTTCTGACTTGATACGGAAAAATTTCCAAGCATTCGGTTGAATTTTCTTCGGAAAACTCGCATAAAAGCTGCATTCCCAAACAAATTCCTAAAACAGGCTGCGTTAATTTTTTTATCACTTCGTCCAAACCTTTCTCTCGTAAAAACCGCATCGCCGTTGACGCTTCACCGACTCCGGGAAAGATAACTTTATCAGCTGATTTCAGAATTTCCGCGTCGTCCGTCAAAATCGTCTCGACATTAAGGCGAGCGAGCGCGTTCTTGATTGACTCGACATTTCCCGCATTATATTTGACAACAGCAATCCGCATAAATTAAAAATTTGAGATGTAAAATGCAAAAAATTTAAATCGAATTTTTTGATTTCAAATTTTGCATTTTTAGTTCACAGGCTTCCCTTCGTGCTTGGCAAGCTCGTAACGTTAATATCGCGTCTGACCGCCATTTTTACAGCTTTTGCAAATGCTTTGAAGATCGCTTCGATTTTGTGATGTTCATTCGTGCCTTCCGCTTTGATGTTCAGATTGCAGTTTGCCTTGTCGGAAAACGATTTGAAAAAATGGAAGAACATCTCGGTCGGCATTTTGCCAATCAACTCGCGCTTAAATTCGGCTTCCCAAACCGTCCAATTGCGCCCGCCGAAATCAATTGCAACTTGCGCCAGACAGTCGTCCATCGGCAGACAAAAACCGTAACGCTCGATTCCGCGTTTGTCTTGCAAGGCAAGCGTAAACGCTTCGCCGAGCGCGATGCCGACATCTTCAATCGTGTGATGTTCGTCAATGTGCAAATCGCCTTTCGCTTCGATTTTCAAATCAATCACGCCGTGTCTGGCGATTTGTTCGAGCATATGGTCGAAGAAATCGATTCCCGTCGAAATTTCCGATTTTCCGTCGCCATCCAAATTCAACTCGACTGAAACAGCGGTTTCGTTGGTTCGTCTGTTGTGCGAAACTTTGCGCGGCAATTTCAAAAACTCGTAAATTTCCCGCCAACCGCTTGCGACAAAAACATTGTCACCGTTCAGCAAATCGAAATTTGAATTTTTAATAAAAATCGCTTTCGCCCCAAGATTTTCCGCCAGCCGAACATCGGTTTCTCTATCGCCGATAACAAAGGAATTCGCCAAATCGTAATCGCCGGCGAGATATTTTCCCAAGAGCTGCGTATTCGGTTTGCGCGTTAACTTATTTTCGTGCGCGAAGCTGCGGTCAATAAAGATTTCCGCAAAATTAATTCCTTCGTTTGCCAAAGTTTCAAGCATAAAATTATGCACCGGATGAAACGTTTCTTCGGGAAAATTTTCCGTTCCCAAACCGTCCTGATTGGTTATCATCACCAATTCGTAATCGTGTTCGCAGGCTATTTTGCCGAGATAGGTAATGACGTTCGGCAGAAATTTCAGCTTGACAAAACTATCAACTTGAAAATCCGGCGGCTCAAGAATCAAAGTTCCGTCGCGGTCAATAAATAAAACTTTTTTCATATAATTTTTGATATTTTTCCAACGCTTTCAATAAACTTTCGTTTTCATCAGGCGTTCCGATTGTAATTCGCAAACAACCCGCGCACAGTTCGACGTTGGTTCTGTTTCGCACGACGATTTGCTCATCTAACAGAAATTTGTAGATTTCTTCCGCGTTCGTCGTTTTGACCAAAACAAAATTTGCGTCCGACGGATAAATTTTCAGCACGCAGGAAAACCCCTTTAATTTTTCAATCAGTTCTTCGCGCTCGAAAACGATTTCGACAATTGTTTTTTCAACTTCCGATTTGTTTTTTAACGCTTCGATTAACGCTTCCTGCGCGGTTTGACTGACGTTATACGGCGGTTTCACGCGGTTAAAAAGCGCAATTATTTCTTCGTTTGCCAACGCCAAGCCGACGCGCAAACCAGCCAAACCCCAAGCCTTTGAAAATGTTTGCAGTACAACCAAATTCGGAAAATCGTTGATTTCTCCGACAAGAGATTTTTCGCTTGAAAAGTGAATATATGCTTCGTCTACCACAAGAATGCCGCCGAAGGATTTCGCTAAGTTTAAAATTTCGGATTTAGCGTGAACATTGCCCGTCGGATTATTTGGCGAACAAATAAAAAGCAGTTTTGTGTTCTCGTCAATTGCCTGGTTAATTCGCTGAAAATCAAGTTGAAAATCGGCGGTTAAATTCGCTCGCTTTATTCCGACATCGTTGATTTCCGCCGCCACTTGATACATTCCGTAAGTCGGCGGACAAATCAAAACATTGTCTTTTCGCGGGCGACAAAATATGCGGAAAAGCAAATCTATCGCTTCGTCGCTGCCGTTACCGACAAAAATTTCGCTCTGTTTGACGTTCTCCATCTCGGCGATAATTTCTTTAACTTCCGTTTGCAGCGAATCGGGATAACGATGATAGTTGCGCTTCAAAGGCGAGCCGAAACTGTTTTCGTTCGCGTCGAGAAAAACCCGCGCCGCGCCGCTAAATTCCTTGCGAGCCGACGAATACGGTGTTAAGCGTTTGATGTTTTCCCGAACCAGATTTTCCAGATTGAAATTCATAAAATTTTTCACTGGGGAACGCCGGCATCTTGCCGGCAATGGACGCTGGTAGCGTTCAAATGCGCTTTATTGTCCGATTCTTACACCGCTTGGGCGGCGTGTGCCGGCAAGATGCCGGCGTTCCCCAGTATAGATTTTTCGTGTTCATCCGTTTTCATTCACGGCTAATTTTTCCAATCGAATCGAAACGGCGTGTTTGTGCGCGTTCAGATTTTCAGCTTCCGCCATTACTTCAATCGTTTTTCCTAAATTTAAAATTCCCTTTTCGGTTATTTTCTGAAACGTGATTTTTTTGACGAAGCTATCGAGCGAAACGCCGCTGAAGGCTTTCGCGTAACCATTCGTCGGCAAAGTGTGATTTGTTCCCGAAGCGTAATCGCCCGCCGCTTCGCACGAATAATTACCGATAAAAACCGAACCGGCATTCGTAATTTTTTCCGCGATTTCGGCGGCGTTTTTCGCGGCGATAATCAAATGCTCGGCGGCGTATTCGTTCAAAAGGGCGACGGCTTCGTCCAAATCTTCAACTAAAATTGCCACCGAATTTTCTAAGGCTTTTTCCGCAATCGCCTGGCGCGGCAATCTCGCAAGCTGTTTTTCGAGTTCGGATAAAGTCTCCTTAATCACCGTCTCGCTCGTTGTAACCAGCAAAACCTGACTGTCGGCACCGTGTTCGGCTTGCGAGAGCAAATCCGCCGCGACAAACGCCGGAACGCAAGTTTCGTCCGCCAAAACCGCGACTTCTGACGGTCCGGCGGGTATATCAATCGCCGTTCCGGTTTTGGAAACTTGCTGTTTGGCTTCGGTAACGAATTGATTGCCGGGACCGAATATCTTATAAACCTGCGGCACGGTTTCCGTCCCGAAAGCCATTGCGCCGACGGCTTGCGCTCCGCCGATTTTGAACGCTTTTGTGATTCCGCAAATTTGCGCCGCGTAGAGAATCGCGTTGTTGATTTTGCCTTCCGCATTCGGCGGCGAACACAAAACAATTTCACGACAGCCCGCCAGTTTCGCCGGAACGCCGAGCATTAGAACCGTCGAAAAAAGCGGCGCACTGCCGGCGGGAATGTAAAGCCCGACTCGCTCGATGGCGACGGATTTGCGCCAGCAAAACACGCCTTCGACTACTTCGATTTCCTGCGTTTCTTCGCGCTGCGCCGCGTGAAATTTTTCGATGTTCGATTTGGCAATGCCGATTGCATCTTTTAATTTCGGCGAAACATTTATCTCGGCTTCGGCAAATTCATTTTCGGACACGAGAAAATCCGCAATCTCAACTCGGTCGAGAGTTTTTGTAAAATGCCGCACGGCTTGGTCGCCGTCTTTTTTGACGAAATTCAGAATGTTTGCCACGTGGCGTTCCAGACTTTTTGTTTCAAAAACGGGACGCGCCAAAATTCCCGCCCAACATTCTTTTTTTGGATAACGAACTGTTTTCATAAATTTCTTAATCGGACAATGCCGCCTTTTGCTGATAAATCTTTTTCAATTTGCTCGAATCATCTGAATCGGCGTTCTGTCGCTTAGTTAATCATCTGGTCAATTGATAAAACCAAAATTCCTTCCGCGCCCGTGTCTTTTAATTGTTCGACAATCTCCCAAAAATCGTTTTCGCCAATGACCGAATGCACCGAACTCCAGCCGCGTTCCGCGAGCGGCAGCACGGTCGGACTTTTAATGCCGGGCAGAAGTTTGACGATTTCCGCGAGCTTTTCGTCAGGCGCGTTGAGCAGAATATATTTATTTTGTTTGGCGGCGTTGGCGGCGTTAATGCGAAAACGCAGCTTGTCTAAAATTGCCCGCGCGTTCTCGTCTAAATTTGGACGCGCAATCAAGACGGCTTCCGACTCGAAAATCGTTTCGACTTCGCGCAAACCGTTTGTCAAAAGCGTGCTTCCCGAACTAACCAAATCACAAACTACATCGGCTAAACCAATTGACGGCGCGATTTCTACCGAGCCACTGATAATGTGGATTTCAGCCGCTACATTATTTTTGGTCAGACATTCACTTAAGATATTAGGATAACTCGTGGCGATGCGTTTGCCGTCGAGATTTTTGATTGTTTGGTAATCGAAACTTTTCGGCACGGCGAGCGACAGACGGCATTTACCGAAACCGAGCTTTTCAATCGTTTCGCAACATCGGCGCGTTTCCGCCAAAACATTTTCGCCGACGATGCCAATGTCGGCGACTTTATCAGCAACGTATTCGGGAATGTCGTCGTCGCGCAGAAAAAAGATTTCGAGCGGGAAATTTTCAGCGGCAGCGCGAAGTTTGCCCGAATTATAGTCGAATTTTATGCCGCAAATTTTAAGCAGATTTATCGAATCCGCGCTAAGGCGACCGGATTTCTGCAAAGCGATTTTTAATTTTTGATTCATCATTAAAATAATTCAAAGACACAAATACGCCTGAAAACTTTGGTAAAGTTTCACGCTTGATAACTAATTTTTACGGATTTGATAAAAACAACAATTAGCTCGCGCGATGATGTCGGTGAATCGCGTGATGATGCAGATGATTAAATTGGCTGTAAAAAGTTCGCATTGTTTTTATATTTACAACACACGGCGAATAATTTTGCAAGCCGACAAAAACGAGTCTTAATTTTTTTTCGTTTCGGAAAGACAATCGCACAATGCAGGAAATTAATTCCGAAGAAGTTTTGAAAGAATTTGGACAGCGGGCGCAACGCTGTGCACTCCACGAAGTCGGTCAAACGCCGTGTATTCATACTTTTGTTTTTCCGTAAATAACAGTTTTAGGTTCAAAGTTTAGGGTTCAAAGTTAAGTGTGTATACTTCGACTTTGAACTTTGAACTTTGAACCTTAAACTTGAAGTATGGCAGAAACGGAAAACGATTTATCAACTTCTAAAAAACAAACCTTCACTGGATTAGCTCGAAGATTAGGCAAACTTCCCAATGATAAAAAAATAGTTTCGTTGGAAATGAGCGCATCTTTAGCGGGCGTATCCCTAAGAGTGAGCCGTGAATTTGTCGAAGCAGTGCCAAAAGCGGCAAAGATTTTATCAGCCGACGATATAAGAAATTGGGCGGAAATGGGCAGGCGGCTGGCAATGGCGAATGCTGATTTAGGCGCGAAATTTTTCACCGACGGCGTGAACTATTTGAAAAAAATTCCTGAAAAAGCGCGTCCGCTCGTGTTTCAAATCTGCACTCGCCAACTCGTTTTATCGAGTTCGATTGCCCTGGAAACCTTTAATCTGATTCCAACGCTGGCGAAAGAAATCGGCGACGACAAACTTTTCACCGACATCTTACAGCTCGCTTCGGAAATCGCTAACCGTTCCGCCAAACACAGTGCGGATTTTTTGCAAAAAACTCCGCGCCTTGCCGAAACATTGAAAAACTTTGGCGACGACAAACAAAAAGTTGCCAAATCAGTCGTTGCTCTTGCTTCACATTTTGCCAATCGGACGGGCGGAATGACGGCGGATTTATGGCAGATTCTGCCTGACGCTTTGGAGAAACTCACCGCCGAACAAGCCGTTCGATTAACGAAGAAAGCATCGGAGTTTTTAGAATTCGGCGGAAGCGTGACGCTCCATTTCACGAGCGCAGGCGGCGATGCTTTGCGGCGCGCCGGCGACGTTTTCGACGATTGGCGCGAAGTTCTTCTCGTAATCGCTCGAAGCGGCAACGCTATTTTAATTTCATTTATCCGTTCGAGTCCAAAGTTTTTCGCGCAAATCGTAACTTTGCGCCAAAAGCACGAAGCAGTTGAAATGGCGCGAAAAGTTTTGCAGTTAATTAAAGAAATTGCCGAAACCGATGCCGAATCCGCGCTCGCCGCGTTTCGTTCGAGCGCGACCGCGTTAAGAAAAGTTTCGCTCGCGCAGTTTGAAGAATGGGTTGCGACGGGTTTAGCGAAAAACAAAGGTGAGAGCGCGAAGGCGCGGAAAAGTTATTTCGCACTTGAAACCAGAAACAGCAACACGCTTCTGCAGGAATCACAAGAAGGTTTGCCGCTCGAAGCAGTGCAGACGATTTTAAGGATTTACGTCGAAGGTTTAACGGGCAATGAAGTGGAAATCGCGCCGCTCACGACGATGCCGCAGGAATCGCGCATCGGCGACGGCAAAACGATTTATCTGCCGTCAAGCGTCACGGAATTCGGTAACGACGAAATGGATTTTCGGCTTTACAAAGTTCTCGCGGCGCACGGTGCTGGGCAAATCGAATTTGGAACTTACGAAAAAGATTCAGACGGTTTGAGAGCGGCGTTCACGGAACTCGCCGCGATTTACGAAGCGACGGCAGAGCAAACCGACGCTTTTTCGCTCGCCGGTTATATCGAAGATGTGCAAACGGGTGAGCGCGCTTTGTCGGAAGAGGAAACACAGGCGGAACTCAAAAAAGCGAAAAAGAAACTGCCGAAGAATTCCGATTATAAAACGGTTCTGCAAGTTTTTCCCGAACCGTTTCTGGCGAAAAAGATTTTCGGCACGATGGAAAATGCGCGGATTGACACGCGTCTGCGCCAAACTTACCGCGGACTGCGCAAGGATTTAGATTTGATGCAGTCTCATCTGAGAGAAAAGCGTCCGTTTATCTTCGATTTGCCGATGAATCAAGTTCCGTTTGAATTGCTTTTTCAAATAACTTTGTGCGGCGGCGCGAGCGAGGATTCGCGCAAGTTTTACGGACAAATCGTATCGGAAATCGAATCGGTCATCGAGTATTATTTAGCCGACAAAAAAGCGACAGTCGCCGACGCTTTAATAGCAACGAGTCGCGTTTACACGCTCTTTCAAAACATTACGGCGGAGCAGCAACAGCAAGCCGACGCGGAAGAAAAACAAGACGAAACGGGCGAGTATAAATACGAAGATAAAAACTCTGCCGAATCGGTTTTGGAATCGCAAATCAAGCGCGAGCAAAAGCCGAAAAAAAATCAGGACGTGCGCGATTTGTTCAACGCCTGGAATTCGCAGGACGACGAAGGCGAGCCGGACGACCTTCAAGGCGCAGAGGCTTGGACGCACAACGAAATGCCGGAACAGCCGCTCGAAGCCGGCGACGCAGCTTTCGCTTACGACGAATGGGACAAGGATTTGTCGGATTTCCGAACCGATTGGTGTCGCGTGATTGAGAAAAAAGTCAGGCAAGGCGACCGTAATTTCGTCGAACTCGCACGTTCGCGTTATCGCGGTCAGATTTCTTCGATTCGTCATCAATTTCAATTGATGAAACCCGAAAATCTGCAAAAAATAAATCGAGAATTAGACGGCGAAGATTACGACTTAAACGCGCTGGTTGATTACGTCGTTGACAAACGCGCCGACGGGCAGCAATCAGAAAGGCTTTATACAAAAAGATTAAGACGCGAGCGCGATGTTGCGGTTTCGATTCTTCTCGACCAATCTTCTTCGACGGCGCGGACGATTACTAGAAATCCGCTTCAACCTTACACTCATCCGGGACGCAGAATTATCGAAATCGAAAAAGAAGGTCTGGTGTTGATGAGCGAAGCACTCGAAGCCGTCGGCGACGTTTATTCGATAAACGGTTTCACATCAGAAGGCAGACGCAACGTAAAATTTTACGTCGTCAAAGACTTCGACGAAAAATATTCGGAAGACATCGAACGCAGAATCGGCGGCATAACTTTTCAAAACAACACGCGTTTGGGCGCAGCAATTCGCCACGCGGCGGCGAAATTATTACGTCAAGATTCGCGCACAAAACTTCTTATCATCCTGACCGACGGCAGACCATACGACCACGATTACGGCGACGCCCGCTACGCCCGCGAAGACGTGCGCGAAGCCTTAACCGAAGCGAAAATGAGCGGCATCACGCCGTTTTGCATCACGGTTGATAAAGATTCGGAATTTGAATTAAAAGATTTATACGGCGATGTCGGCTATACAATTATTGACGACGTGCTTTCTTTGCCCGAGAGAATGCCGAATATCTATCGAAGATTGACGAGCTAAAATGGATTATTTTGGATTTACCGAAACTCAAAGGTTTGTCAAACGCGCCGAAAATCTTTTGGGCGCAGACGTTGTTTCTGAGATACAATTATATCTGTGTAAATACCCGGATGACGGCGCGGTAATTCCCGCTTCGAGCGGCATCAGAAAACTGCGCTGGTCGGCTTCGGGCAGAGGCAAACGCGGCGGTGCGCGAATCATCTATTACTTTGCCGATATTGCGGGCAGAATTTTGCTGCTCGATATTTACGCCAAAAACGAAAAGGAAAATTTAGCCGCGAAGGATTTGCGCGAATTGAAAAACGCCGTTGATTTTTGGCTTGGCGAAATTGAAAAATCAGGAGAAATAAGATGAACAAAGTTGCCGAAGATTTATTGCCGATGCGTGAGACGAAAGTTTCTTTTTCTGCTGATTCAAAAGAAGGCGAAGAAATTTTTGCCGTTTGTCTGGAAACTGACGATGCCGAATTGCTCGTGCCATTTAAAATTTACCGCGTCGCTCTGCGCGGCGAATATGCGCGTGTGATTGATGAACGAGGCGAGGTTGCCGTTTATCCGAAAAATTTCTTTTTGCCATTGCAGCTTCCAACGGAAACTGCTAACGCCTTGTCTTCGGCTTACGCTCACGTCGGTTAATTTTTTGTAATGTCTGCTATACGATTAAGAATGCCGAATATCTATCGCAGGTTGACGAGTTGAATTTGTGTTAGAATCGCTTTATGAAAAACGATGTTATCGAAATAAATCCTGAAAAGGTCAGCGGAACGCCTGTGTTTGCGGGAACTCGCGTGCCGATAAAGAATCTTTTCGATTATCTCGAAGGCGGTGAAAGTTTGGAAGATTTTCTCGAAGGTTTCCCGCCCGTTTCGCGCGAACAAGCCGTCGCCGTTTTGGAAATGGCGGAAGTTTATCAACAGTAGACATTATTGGAAATAAGTAAAATCGGTTAATCTATGTAAATGTTAAAATATGCGGAGTTAAAAGAAAAGCCGAAAGAGTTTCTTGCCGCCACCGGTTTGACTGATGAAGAGTTTCAATGTCTGT
>MWVV01000410.1_pt1 | contig 15788 bp, 13 predicted proteins | sample 1047281 | NCBI WGS metagenome assembly MWVV01 (sample SAMN06349986, study PRJNA376086) | soil metagenome | isolation source: PT-2 sample Antarctic (ecotone) soil | place: Antarctica | collected 2015-01-13 | reverse complement strand
TCGAAAGAAGCTCGCAGAAAGGAATTATCATCGGCAAAGGCGGCATAAAATTAAAGAAAATCGGCACGGAAGCGCGTTACGACATCGAGAAACTTCTTGGCAAACGGGTTTTTCTGCGGCTGTTCGTAAAGGTTGTCGAAGACTGGCGCAACCGCGAGCAGAATTTGGACGAAATGGGAATCGAACAATAAATTTTCAATGACCAATGAAGCGAAAAAAATCTGGTTCGCGCTCGAAATCACGGTCGATTCAAATGCGTCTGAAGCTATCGAATTTGCCTTGAACGAACTCGACGCGCACGGCACGGAAATCAACAATTTAGGCAAAGACAAGCCAAAAGATGTTTTGCATGTCGTAGGTTATTTCAACGAAAAACCGGCGGATGAAATTTTGCAAAAAGAATTGAATGAAGCCTTGCGAATTTACGGTTTTTCGAGCGGCGCGATTAAAAAACACGATTGGCAAACAATTGAAAATAAAGATTGGCTCGAAGAATGGAAAAAACATTGGAAGCCGACTAAAACCGAAAAATTTATCATCGCGCCGAGTTGGGAAAAAATCGAAAGCGCGGAAAAAACCCTCATCAGAATTGAGCCGAATATGGCGTTCGGCACGGGAACACACGAAACGACGCGCCTTTGTTTGCGGACAATCGAAGAAAATTATCGAAGCGAAATGAGTTTTCTCGATGTCGGCACGGGAACGGGGATTTTGGTAATTGCCGCCTCAAAGTTCAAAGTTCAAAGTTCTTTGACTCACAACTCACAATTGACAACTGACAACTATTTTTTGGCTTGCGACACTGACGCCGATTCGATAAAAATAGCACGCGAAAACGCGGCGCTCAATGAAGTTACAAACATTGAATTTTACGTCGGCTCGATTGACGAGAACACGCCGTCGTTTGATTTCGTCTGCGCTAATCTGACGGCTGACGTCATCATTCCGCTGCTGCCGCTTTTAACAGCGAAATTTACGAAAATGCTGGTTTTGTCAGGCATTTTGCGCGAGCAGGAAACTTTAATCACGAAGGAGCTGAAAGGCAGATTTCAGCTTTCAAATTTTAAAATTGAACGCGCCGGCGAATGGATTTCTATTTTAGTGGTGAACGATTAGTGGTCAGTTAAAGAAGGATTTTCACACAACGTGTTCAGCGTTAATTATCTTTTTTTGGCGGAAGGGCAGGCGGAATGTCGCCATCGTCGGTAATGGTTAAAAGCGGCACGCGCGATTTCGGTTTGCTGCTTTTTAAGCTCGGGCGCAGAACGGGCGGCAGTTTGAGCGGCGATTGAATTTTTATCGTCGAAAGCAGCTCGGAACGGCGCAGAATCGAGCCGCCGCGTCCGGCAATCCAAAGCTGCGTGCCGCCGCGATAAACAATCGCCTGCAAAGAATTGCTCGTAATGTTCGGCTGAATTTCCCACGTTTTGCCCGCGTCCAGCGTGCGCAGAACCGTTCCGAGTTCGCCCGCAACGACGGCTTCGCTGCGGCTGTAAGTGGCGACGGCGTAAAGATTCATCTTGACGGGCGATTCTCGGTCTTGCCACGTTGCGCCGCCGTCGCTAGTCGTCAAAATCGCGCCGCCCGCGCCGACGGCGACGCCGCTGCGCTCGTCGGAAAACGAAAGCGCGTAGAGATTTTCCTTTAAATTCGTTTTGATTTTTTCCCAACTTAAGCCGCCGTCGCCCGTCGTCAAAATCGTGCCTTTATCGCCGACGGCGATGCCGCGCCTTGCGTCGAAAAACTTCACGTCCGCGAGCCAGTTCTTCGTTCCCGATTCGACTCTTTCCCAGTAAGCGCCGCCGTCTGTCGAGCGCAGAATGACGCCGTTTGCGCCGACGGCGAAACCGCTTTTTTCGTCCGTGAAATAAACGCTGAGCAGATCTTCCGTTACATTTGAAACACCTTTTCCCCAGCTAGCGCCGCCGTTTCCGGTTCGTAAAATCGTGCCGCCGTCGCCGACAATCCAGCCGCGCTCCGACGTTGCGAAATCGACGGCGTTCAAGTCTTCTTCCGTATCAGAGAAAACGGGCAGCCAGATTCGCCCGCCGTCATTCGTCAGCCAGATTCGCCCGTTTGTGCCGACACCGCAGCCGATGTTTTCGTTATAAAACGTGATGTCGTTGACGTTTTCGCGTCCGCCCGCCGAAAGCCGCTGCCAACTGTAGCCGCCGTCGTCGGTGCGAATTATCAAACCGTTTTCGCCCGCCGCCCAGCCCGTAAAACGGTCTGCGAAAAAGAGTGAAGCGAGTTTCGGATTCGTCCGCACGTTAAACGGCAGCCACGTCGAGCCGCCGTCGCCCGTCAGCCAAACCATTCCGTTTGCGTCGGTCATCGAACCGTTTGAAGCGTCGGAAAACGAAAGCGAAAGAAAAGCGGCGCGGCTGAAAACATTGATTTTTTGAAATGTCTCGCCGCCGTCCGCGCTTTGCGCGACGCAGCCGTCCGCGCCGACGGCGACGATTTTTTCCGCCGAAAGATACGCGGCGTCCGACATCGAAACGTTTTCGCAAGGCTTGTTCGATTTCCAGTTTGCGCCGCCGTCAATGGTTGTTAAAATCGTTCCGTTTGCGCCAGCGACAGCGATTTTCTGCGCGTCGAGAGCTGAAATTTTTGACAAGCGTTCAGTCGTCGCACTCGCTTGTTCAACCCAAGTTTCGCCACCGTCTGAAGTTTTCAAAATTTTTCCGTAAGTTCCGACAGCCCAGCCGACTGCGAAATTTTCACCCGCAAAAGCGACGCCGTAAAGATGATCTTTCACATTTGATTCGACTTTGCGCCAATCTTTTCCGCCGTTTGCGGTCAACAGAATCGTGCCGCGCGCGCCGACTATAACAGCGTTTTTCTCGTCTTTGACGAAAACGCCGGAAAGCGCGCCGTCAACCGGCGACAATTGAATTTTCCAGTTAAAGCCGCCGTCTTTCGTCGATAAAATCGTCGCGTCCGCGCCGACGGCAAAGCCGGTTTCCTTGTCTTTCGCAAACCGAATCGAAGCGAGCGCATTTCCCTGCGGCAACGGATTTTGCCAAACCCAGCCGAGCGCATTTCGTTTTTGGGCGAAAACCGACGAGGAAGAATAGCCGCAAAAAAGCGTAAAAATAATAAAGCAAATTTTCATCGCAGAGACGCGGAGAAGCAGAGATGTTTTCACGAATTTATACGCAGACGCGCGCGAATAAAAATCTTTCATAAATCTGCGTTCGTCAGTGTTCATCTGTGGCTAAACTTTCTTTTGGGTTTATATAATTTTTGTGAGCGATTTCTGTTTGACTCAAAAAAGCCTTTCACAGTTTGTTTTATTTTCTCGCAGATTAAATTTCTTGAATTCCGATTTCAGCAGCCGCTTCATCTAAAAGGCTTTCGTCAACCCGTCCCAGTTCCGCCATTTGCCGCGCCAGCGTATCGGCGACTTCCTGCACGGCGTGTCCGGCGTGTCCTTTCGTCCATTCCCACTTGATTTTATGACGGCTCGCCGCTTTATCAAGACGCGCCCACCAATCGAGATTGGCTTTTTTGCGAAAATTTCCCGTCATCGTCTGCACGACGTAGCGCGAATCGCTTAAAAGGCGAACTTTGCACGGCTCGCTCAAATTTCGCAAACCGATTTCCGCCGCCGCAATCTCCGCCTGCTGATTGGTTGCCGCTCCCAAATATTCGCCGAACGCCCGCCAAAAACCTTTATAACCCAAAACCGCAACAGCCGCCGCGCGCGGATTTCCATTGCCGTTTCCCAAAGACGAGCCGTCGCAGACGATTGTAACTTCTTTCATAAATTATTTTAGAGATGCACGACGCAATGCGATTTTTGACGAAACAAAACTAAAAAGTAATCCAACTCCGAAGATGAAAAGTATTGCAATAAAACTGTTGGCAAATAACCCAAACCAGATAGTATGACTTTCAATTAAGGCATTTCCTGGGTAATAGCTTAAAAAAGGGAAACCGGACGGCTCATCGCAGTCGAAACACATTCCTTTGTCTTTCGGCAAATTGTAGATATAAATAGCAAGGCAAATTAAGATTCCGCTAAATATACCTAACTTAAACGCCTTTTTCTGAAAAATTTTGTTCATTTCCGCTTCCTCCAACCGAAACAACATTGTCCGCATATCCTTCAAACGTATCGTCGTGTGAGATGACGAAAAGCTGGTCGAAAGTTTTGCGCTCGGTGATGTGGCTGATTTGTTCCGCCAAACGCTCTCTGCGCGCCGCGTCCATATTCGTTGTCGGCTCGTCGAAAAACGCGAGACGCACGTCCGAGAGTTGTTTCAGAAGCGCAAGCCGAACCGACAAAGCCGCCGCCATTTGCTCGCCGCCCGACAAATTTATAAACGGTCGGTCGTAACCGTTTTCTTCCAAAACGATGCCGTAATCTTCCGTCCATTTCAAACTGCGCTCGGCGTTGCCGGAAATTTCGCGGAACATTTGATTGGCTTCCAGAGAGACGTGATAAACGTAATTTCTTGCTACGCGCGGCGCGGCTTCCTTCAAAGTTTCGCGGATAAACGCCGTCGCTTCCGAGATTTTTTCAAGTCGTTCTTTTTCTTTGAATTCGGCTTGCATCGCGCGCAGCGTTTCAGATAAACGGTCTAATTCGGCGGCAAGCTGTTTTTGGAAACGCTTTGCATTTTCGAGATTTGCGCGTGTTTCGGCGAGACGTTTTTCCGTTTCGAGCAGCGCGGCTTTTTCCGTCAGATGAAGGTTGCGGTCATAATCTCTGCTTGCCGTTTCCAAATCTGTTTCGGCTCGCCTTAAATCGTTTTTCAATTTTTCAACCGTCGCTTGAGCATTTGCAAACTCGTTTTCGCGTTCGGGCAAAGTCTTTGCCAAAGACTCATTCGACAAAAATTCGCGGTGCGCATTCGCCGTTTTTTCGCGCTCGTCCGAAAGCCGTTTCCATTCCGCGTTTAAGGCTTCAAACTGCAATAATTGCTTTGTGAAATTCGTTTTTTCGTTTTCTAAATCAACCAGATTGCGCTCGGTTTGCGAAAGCCTTTCCTCTAATTCGCTTTCTCTTCTAATTTCGTTTTCAAAGGCAAGCATTTTCGCTCTAGGATTTGCCAGAACATTTAATTTCGTTTCGATTTCCGCAAATTCCGTTCTGATTTGCGACAAGCTTCCGGCGCTCGCGCGCAGTTTTTCTTGTTCTTCGCGCATTCGTTTGCCGCGCTCGGTCGTTTTTATTTTGTCTTCAAAAAAGGCGGGCAAACCGGCGGCGCTTCGTTCGGCTTCGCGCGCTTTAACGAGTTTCACCGAATTTGTTTTTTGTTCGATTTCAAGAACCGCGATTTGCGCTTTGCCGTCGTCGTTTCGCACGCCGATTTGATTGTCTGATGCTTTTCCGGTTTCGAGATTCAGACATTTTTGCGACACAATCGGGCAAAAATGATTTTTGACGAGATTTTCAAGAACCTCGCGCTCGAATTGTCCGTCGCGCTCGCTCTGTGCGCGCAGACGCGCGAGTTCGCGCACGATTTCCGTATCGCGTTTCTGCAGATTTTCGGAATTTTCAACGCCCGCGCTCGTCGCTTCGGCAGTCTTGATTTTATTGTTGATGTCGGCAAGTTCGTCCCGCAGGCGTTTCAATTTTTCTTCAAGACCCGCGACTTGATTTTCGGCGGCTTTCGCGTCCGCTAAATCTTGCTTCAAATTGTCGAGCCGCTTTTCCAAATTTTCTTGTTCAACGACTTGCGGCTCAATTTGCTTGATGTTTTCGCGCGCTTCGGCGACTTTTTTCAAATTTTCGCCACAGCCTTTTTGCTCGGCTTGCGCACTCGTGATTCGGTTTTCCGTTTTATTTATTTCGGTTTGAATTCGGTCGCGTTCGGCTCGTTTTGTTTCGAGATTTTTTAGTTCTGCGATGGCGGCAACGTGCGTTTTATATTCGCTTTCGACGAGTTTGATTTTTTCCGACGCGGAAAAAGCCGAATTCTTTTCGTTTTCCTTTTGCCGCAAAACATATTCGGCATTTCGGCTGTCGGATTGAATTTTATCGCGTGTGGTTTTCAATTCATTGACCGTGCTTTCTTTTTCGTCAAACCGTTTAACGATCGAACTTTTTTCCGCCGTTTCCGCAGACAATTTTTCGAGCGCGACGCCGAATTCTTCAACTTGTTTCGTGTAATTTTCGTGTTCGGTTTCGACTTGTTCGAGTCGTGAAAGCTCGCCTTCGGCGCGCGCGATTTTTTCGCGGACGGCGGTAATCTTATTGTTGATGTAACTTGCCGTCTCCCTAAGTTTTTCCGCGCCTTGCCGGTATTCTTCGACTTTTAATAATTTATCGAAAGCCTTTTTTCTCTCCGTCGCCGATTCGAGAAAAATCGCCGTAAAAGTTCCTTGCGGAACACCGATGGCGCGGCGGAAAAGCGATTCCAAATCCGTTCCGGCTTCGACGCCCAAATGCTGCCACAAAAAGCGCGTAACTTCTTCCTTTTTCTCGGCGATGCGCGTTTTTAACTGGTTGTCGTAGACGTAATATCCGGTCGCCGTGTCTCGATAAACCGTGTAGCTGCGCTCATCCAGACCGCTTTCAAACGTGATGCGCGCGACGCCTTTTTTTGTGCCGCGACGGGCGAAGTCTTCTTTTTTATAATCGAGCAGGTCGAACAAAGTCCACGCAACGGCTTCGATAATCGTCGTCTTCCCAGCGCCGTTTTCGCCCGTAATCGCCGTCGTTCCGCGCTCGAAATCAAAGCTGGCGGCTTGGTGAGATTTTATGTCTTCGAGTTCGATTTTCGTGATGTGCATCAGTTCGATTTTGGATTTTAGATTTTTATTTACTTTTAGATTTTAGAATAATTTCGGTTAAAGAAAAAACGCGCGGGCGCTTGCCTATAAAAGGGCTCGCGGCGTTTAGTAAATAAATCTTTTCTCAAATGAATTTTGCGAGTGAAACGTTTATGATAAAACAATAATTTATTTTTTCTCGATTAAAAATTATGTTAAAGAAAATCGCAATTTTAGGTTTTTCGGCTTTTGTTTTACTCGGCTGCGGCAAAACCGTTTCGCAGCAAACCGAGAACGCGAACATTTCCGCGCAAACCTCGAACAATATGGCGATAATTTCCGGTCATTCGCAAAGCCAAAACAGCAACGGCAATTTGAGCGCCGTGCAGCAACAACCGCGAACATCGGCAACTATTGTTCCCAAATCCGACGCGAAAACCAGATGGACGCAGAGCGGCAATCCGGTTGACGTGAGCGAGTTTGACGCGGAAATAGCCGGAGCGCAAAAAGGTTTGAAAGCGAAACCGAAGGACGAGACGGCGAAAAAATCTCTGGCTGAAGCGTTTGTAAAGCGCGGTGTCGCTTTGACCGACGCACGGCAATACGCTTCGGCGCTCGGCGATTACCGGCGCGCTTTAAAATTAGACGCTGGAAACGAGGAAGCGAAAAAATGGATTGAGGAAATTTTGAATATTTACGCAATGCTCAACCGCGATTACCCGAAGGAAGGCGAAGAGCCGCCGCCGCTGCCGTTCAAAAAACAAGTTTAGTATTTCGCCGAGAAGAAAAATTATAAGAGTTCGGCGCGAGCGTAACCGTGCCGGTTTGCGCGAACGAAATTTTACGGCTGGTGAACGTTGCGGACTTTAAAGGAAATGGAGGACAGTATTTTAACTGTCCTCCATTTCCTTTATGGTTTTACGAATATCTTAGGTATTGGTTGCCGTTTTCCCCACCTGTGTAATCGGCTTCAAATCATTATCGTCCTTTGTTTTGTTAAGCGAATCGATGCTGCCGCTCACAACCGTATTTTTGTCGTCCGTCGCGCGGGCGGCGGAAACGGAAGTCGCAGACGCGGTTGTGCGGATTGATGCTGTCGGTTTATCAATCAACGAATCGGTTGACTGTGTATTTGTGGTGTTCGTTTTTACAACGTCGTATGTTTTAATGCTCCGTCCGGTAAACGGACGATGTCTGTTTACTTTCTCCGAGCCGAAATAATATTTTACAGCCGCGCCCAGTCCAACGCTTCCCAAAAGAGTCAGCAGCATTTTGTTGCTGATAAACGATTCTTTTTCCGCCGGTTTATAATTTCTTTGAACCGGACGGTTATGTAATTGGTTCGGTCTCTGTTGCGAACTGTTTTGCGAAAATGAATAATTGTTTTGCCCGAGCGTCCTGTTTTCGTTAAATTGCGAACGGTTCGATTCAAATCTTCCCGCATTCGGACGCTCTGATTCGTATCTTCTATCGTGCGAACGGTCTGATTCGGAAACTTCACGAATAAAATTCGCCGTTCGAGCCGGGTGCGCTCCGTCTTCCAAAAGGTCTGCCTGCGCGACGATTCCTATACATTTTCCGCTTTTGTCCGTTACCAGAATACGGCGAATCTGCTTGTCCTCCATCGTGTCCAGACAATCTTCGACGCTCGTTTCAGGCGTAACCGTAACAATATCGGTTGTCATAACATCCGACGCTTTCATTTCAAGCGGATTTTTGTTTGAAGCGAGCGTGCGTATGGTTATGTCGCGGTCTGTAATCGTCCCAATTGGACGTTTCGTTTGATGGTCTTCAATAACCGGAATGCAGCCGCAATCATACATTTCCATCATATGCGCCACTTCCTGCAAAGTTGAATCCGATGTGCAGCACGCCGGATTCTTCGTCATAATATTTTTTACTTGCATAACTTCCCCCTAAATTCTAAAAGATTGAAGCGATTCAATACGCTTGTTTGGAATAAACCAAAGTCAGCAATTACTATTCCTTTGGATTGTGAAAAAATTCGCTTGATTCCTTTGTTGTGTTGTTTTTCCCGCAATGAAGATTACAAGAAAACCAAATCAAAGCCGGTTAACAGTAAAAAGTTTTGTTTTAAGCACAAGGAAAAAGCCCGTATGAAGGGCTTCATAATTATATATATTCTTGATTGTCTTAGTATTCGCCGCGCTTTACTTGCCGATACAGAATGTCGAAAAAATTCTGGTCAGCATCTCTTCCGTCGTCGTCTCGCCCGTAATTTCGCCCAAGAAACGCAACGCATTGTGCAGACCGATTAAAATTATTTCCTCGCTTCTTCCCTCTTTTATCGCGCCGCAGGCAGTTTCGATTTCCGAAATCGAACGGCGCAGCAAATCGTTGTGGCGCGCGTCGGAAATTAAAAAACCCGCGTCGTTTGATTCGCGCGCGGCGAAAGGCGCGACAATCGCTTTCTGCAACTCGTCCAAATTCTCGCCGGTTTTGGCGGAAACCTTCAGAATTGCGGATTGCCGATTGGCGATTGCGGACCTTATATCATTGAGAAGTTGATTGTTTTTTTGTTTGTCCGAAAAATTTAAATCTGACTTATTCATAACAATCAAACGATTTAAGTCTTTTGTTTCCTCAAAGATTTCGTTATCTTCAACCGTCAGATTTTCAGAGCCGTCAAGCAGAACGACAACCAAATCGGCATCCGCCATCGTGCGCTTCGAGCGTTCGACGCCGATGCTTTCAACCGTGTCGGAAGTTTCGCGCAAACCCGCCGTGTCAATTAGCGAAATCGGTATGTCGCCAATCGTAAATCTTTCGTGAAGTTGGTCGCGCGTCGTTCCGGCAATCGCGGTTACGATGGCGCGTTCGTGTCCGAGCAAAGTGTTGAAAAGGCTGGATTTGCCGACGTTCGGACGCCCGACCAGCGCGACGCGCAAGCCTTCGCGCAGGAGTTTTCCCGCTCGAAACGTTGCCGCCATTCTTTCTAATTTCGCGTTAATCGCAACGAGTTTTTCTTTTATATCTTGCGCCTGAACGTCCGGCAAATCGTCTTCGACAAATTCGAGCGACGATTCTAGACGGACGATTACGTCGAGCAAATCGTCTTTGAGCGGCTGTAATTGATTTGATAATTCGCCGCGCAGTTGACGAACCGATTGGCGCGCCGCAGCGACCGATTGCGCCTCAATCAAATCTCGAATCGCTTCGGCTTGGCTTAAATTCAAACGCCCGTTTGAGAGAGCGCGCAGGGAAAATTCGCCAGCATCAGCCATTCGCGCGTCGAGTTTTAAGCAGAAATCGATAATTTGCCGCAAGATTACGGGCGAGCCGTGTCCACTGATTTCGACGACATCTTCGCCCGTGAAAGAGTTTGGCGATTTGAAAAAGGTGATAACCGTTTCGTCCAAAACTTCGCCGGTTTCAAGATCGCAAATTTTTTTGAGGGCGGCGGCGCGCGGTTCGGGCGAGAAATTTTCGTCAAGCGTGAGCTTGCGAACAATTGACAGCGACTCCGCGCCGCTTAAACGTATGACGCCGATTCCACTTCGTCCGAGAGGTGTTGCGAGCGCGACTATCGTGTTCTTTGCCATAAAGCAATTTAACCGCAGAGACGCAAAAACGCAGAGTTTTTATAAAAAATTTCTCTGCGTCTTCGCGTCTCTGCGGCTACTATTTATTTTAAACTGACTTGCAGCCGCCTGTCTTTGCCCGCGCCGACCGACTCGGTGAATAAATCTTCCTCCGACTGCAAAACCAAGTGAATGACTCGTCGTTCGGTCGAATTTAAAACGCCGAATGTAAAAGGTCTGCCGTTTTTGCGGACGTTCTGCGCGGCGAAACGCGCCATCGCCTGAAGTTCGGCTTTGCGCGTCTGGCGAAAACCTTCGGCGTCGCAGACGAAGCGTTCGGCGCGGTCAAGGTCTCTGCCGTAAATCTGAAAAAGCAAAGTTTCAAAAGCATCGAGCATTTCGCCGTTTTCGCCAAGCAGAAAATCAACGTCGCCTCCGGTTAAATTCAGCCAGCAGCCTTCGTCCGTCCGCTGCGCCGAAACGCTCAAATCAAAGCGCAAATCGGTTACAAGTTCCCTTAAAAATGTTTCGGCTTTTTCGCAAATTTCATTCATAAAACTTTAAAGTGAAAAAGTGAAAAAGGTAAAAAGTGAAAAGGCAAACATCATTTTTTAGCGAATAACTTTTTCACTTTTTACCTTTTTCAAGATGTGGAAAGTTTCGGTTTAACATTTTTCGCGTTTTTCGGAACGCTCGAAACGATTTCGGTTGTCGGCGGCTCGTTCGATTTGTTGATGCGGTTGATAATAATTTGCTGAACGAAGCTGACGATGTTGCCGAAAAACCAGTAAATCAGCAGTCCGGCGGGCGCGCTCCACATAATCCAGAGCATCATCACCGGCATCAGATAAGTCATCATTTTCTGCTGCATCTGCTGTTCGGGCGTCGTTACGGCGGCTTGCGGCGTAAATTTCATCGAAAGAATCATCGAGGCTGCGAAACCGAATTCGAGAAAATGATACGGGTCGCTCGCGGACAAATCCGGCAGCCATAAAAACGACGCCTGACGAAAGCCGATTGAAACCGTAACCGCCGTGTAAAGCGCGATAAGAAGCGGAAATTGCAGCAGCATCGGCAGACATCCGCCAATCGGCAGCGCGTCTTTCGTCATCTTCAACTGCTCCATTTGCAGCTCGCGCATACGCGGGTCGTCAGCCGCGATGCCTTTCTTTTGATACTCCTTTAATTTGTCCTGAAGTTGCTTCATTTTCGGCGCGTTTGCCGCCGATTTTTTGAACGATTTCGATTGATACCAGCGCATCGGGAAAAGCAGGGAATAAAAAAGGAGCGTGAAAATGATGATGGCGACGCCGTAATTATTTGTAAAATTATTCAGAAAATTCAGCGCGGAAATGATAGGCGTCGTAATCGGTTTGACCAGCGAGCGAAAAAAGGCGTAATTGCTGAAGTTGACGAAATCGTCAATATCTATCGTTCTGCCGACTGAATCGGTTAAAACTTTGTTGTAATCGGTCAGAACGAAATAATCTTTCGTTCCGGTGTAAATTTTCGTGCTGCTCGCGCCGTCCGCATTTATCGGAACTGCCGCCGTAATCAAATGGCGCGTTTCGTTCGTGCTTTCGCTTCGCGTAATCCAGTTAAAAACTCCGTCGTAATAGGGCGCCGTCTGCACGTCGTATTTTGAAGCGCGAAGCTCGACGCCGCCGGTTTTTTGCGCCGGAATCGCCGCCATCGCAAAATATGCGTCGCCGACGCCGACCCAATCCGCTACGCCGTTCATCGCCAGAGAGCTTTGATTATTCGCGTCAAAAGTGAACGCCGCGCCTTGATGACGCTCGACGCCGCTGCCGTTTATAAACGCGACGGCTTCTGATTCGATGTGATAATAACTGTGCCTTGGAATGCCCTGGTCGCCGATGCTCGCGCCGACCAGAAGTTTTGTATTCGGAACGGGCGCGCCGTTTTTCGTCAATTTAATTTTTAAGTCGGTAACGTAGCTGTCGGCGCTGAAAACGAAAGTTTTGACCGCTTCGACGCCGCTTGCTTCGTCTCTTAAAAGAAAATCAATCTGCTTGGTTTGTCCGGCGGGAATTTCTATATTTTCTTCGGCGGCGGAAACTTGATAATTGCGGTTATTGATAAAGCCGTCGAGATTTTGGTCGCCAGTTGCGAGACGAAACGGCAACTCGCGCGGATTGCGGTTTCGGGCTTCGTCAGAGATAAGTTCGAGCGGTTTTTCGCTGTCTTTGGTCGAGCCGTCGGCGAAAAGCGGTTTGCCGTCCGGGTTTTGCGTCGAAACGTTTTTCAGCAAAATCCAACTTGAGGCAAGCGCGCCGCGCGAGTCGAGTTTAACTTCATAAAGCGGCGTTTTTATTGTTACGAATTTGCCCGGCGTTGTGTCGGGCGTCGTCGCGTCGGTAACCGGCGTTTGATTTTGCGGCTGCGTGTTTTGCGCCGTGTTTTCAGGCGTTGCTGTCGCATTTGTTACGACCGCCTGCGCCGAATTCGTGTTATCGACCGAAGTTTTTTGCGGCAGAAAAAAATAGCTGTAGCCGTAAAAGACCAGCATCGACAGCAGCGCCGCCATCAGAAATCGAGATTGTGATTGTTGTTTAGAATCAGACATTTTTTATTTTGGATTTTAGATTTTAGATTTTGGATTTGTCCGCCTGCAAGCGTTTTTGTCGAAATTCAAATTGTTCGTTTTGTCAAATCTTTGAAAAAAGAGTCTCGACAAACAGCTAATCCAAAATCTAAAATCAAAATCACCTGACCGGATCGTGTCCGCCCGCGCAAAACGGTTGACAGCGCAAAAGGCGTTTTGCCGCCGCCCAAGTTCCGCGCAACGCGCCATATTTTTCGACCGCCTGCATTGCGTATTCCGAACAAGTCGGCTCGAAGCGACATGCGGGCGCTAAAAAAGGCGAGAACCACGCTTTGTAAAGTTTCAAGAAATCCAAAATCAGATACTTCATTTTGCTTTTACTTTACTACGTCGCTTTCGCCCGTTTTGTTCTTCGCTTCAAAAATTTTAACTTTATTTATTATTTGCCGAAATTCTTCCAGAGGTTTTTCGAGTTTTACTTTCAGAAGACTTCTTCGCGCGTTCAAAACCCAATCGAATTTCGTTTCTAGTTCGTCGAGTTCGGCTTTGCTTAAACGAAACGCTTCGCGCAGAAGACGCTTGGCGCGATTTCTCTGAACCGCATTTCCGACGCCTTTTTTTGAAGCCGTAATTCCGAGTTTTTGAACTTCGCCTTCGGACAGCAGAATAAAAACCGTCATAAAACGCCCTTCAAAATGCTTGCCTTCGGCGTAGACGCGCCGAAACTCGGCGGGCTTTCTCAGGCGCGCCGACTTCGGAAAAGAAAAATCTAATAATGCTGAACCGTTAATCTTTTGCGACCTTTGGCGCGGCGGCGCTTGATAACGGCGCGTCCGTTTTTCGTCGCCATTCTCGCCCTGAAGCCGTGTTTCTTGGCGCGGCGGCGGTTGTTCGGCTGATAAGTTCTCTTTGGCATAATCGTTCATCTCCTCGCGTTGAAAGTGAAAACTTAAAGTTTATTTATATTTGAAGATTATGTCAAAGTCGGATTGATTATGCGCCGCCCGACGATTTTGAAATTTCTCCGAACGATTTTCGCAATCGCCTCAATATAAAGCGCGTGTTCCTGTTCCAAAATCCGCGTCGCAAGAGTTTCCGCCGTGTCATCCTCTTTTACTTCCACGACTTTTTGCGCGACGATTGCGCCCCCGTCTAAACTCTCGTCAACAAAATGAATTGTGCAGCCGGAAAATTTCACGCCGTATTCAATCGCCTGTTTCTGCGCGTCCAAACCTTTAAAGCTCGGCAGAAGACTCGGATGAATATTTAAAATCTTATTTGGAAACGCCCGAACAAAATCCGGCGAAAGAAGCCGCATATAACCGGCGAGACAAACTAATTCGACGTTTCTTTTCTTGAGTTCACCGACAATTTCCGCGTCGTGTTCGGCGCGCTTTCGATTGTTTTTTTCTATAACGAGCGTTTCGATATTTTCCTCTTTCGCCTTTTGCAAACCTTGCGCGTCCGTTTTGTCGCTGATAACAACGGCAATTTCAGAGTTTGGAATTTCTCCGCTTTGGACGGCTTCGACAATCGCCGCCATATTCGAGCCGCGCCCGGAAATTAAAATACCGATTTTCATTTGATTGAAACTTCCTTGTTTCCTTCGACAACTCGCCCAATCTCAAAACATTCGCCCAGATTATCTTGAATGAATTCTTTGTCCGCTTCTGCGCAAATCACAATCATTCCGACGCCCATATTAAAGGCGCGAAACATTTCTTCGTCGCGGACGCTGCCGAGTTTTTGCATCAAGGCGAAAATTGGTAATTCCCTCCAAGTTCCGCGACGGATTTCGACGGCGACGTTTTCGGGCAAAATTCGCGGAATGTTTTCGACGAGTCCGCCGCCGGTGATGTGCGCCAAGCCTTTTATCCGGTTTGTATCGAGCAATTTATCGAGCGCGCCGAGATAACTTTTGTGCGGTTTAAGCAATTGCGCGCTTAAAGGTTCAATGCCGAGTTCGTCGAATTTTGAATTAACGTCAAAGCCGCCGATTTCAAAAAATAATTTTCTTGCCAACGAATAACCGTTCGTGTGCAAACCGTTTGACGGCAATGCCAACACAACGTCGCCCGCTGTTATATTTTTTCCGTCGATGACTTTCGATTTATCGACGACGCCGACGATAAAGCCCGCCAAATCGTATTCGCCGGCGGCATAAAATCCGGGCATTTCAGCCGTTTCGCCGCCCAAGAGAACGCATTTGTTTTCTTTGCACGCGATTGAAATTCCTTTGACGACATCGACCGCGATTTCAGGATTTAATTTTCCTGTCGCAAAATAATCGAGAAAAAAAAGCGGGCGCGCGCCCTGCACTAAAATGTCATTCGTGCAGTGATTTACTAGGTCTTGTCCGATTGTGTCGTGAATTCCGGTTTCAAAAGCGATTTTCAATTTCGTTCCAACTCCATCTGCCGAAGCGACAAGAACGGGGTCGCGCATTTCGGGAAACATCCCCGAAAACATTCCGCCGAAACTGCCGATTTCCGTTAAAGTTCGTTCGTTAAAAGTCGATTCGGCGAATTGTTTGATTTTTGAAAGCGCCGAGTTTGCGTTGTCAATCGAAACGCCCGCGTCCGCGTATGAAATTGAATTTGACATAGTTTTTGAAAACCGAATTATAAACTGCAAAAAGGAAATTAGCCACGAATAACACGAATAACTAGAATTATAAAAGAAATGTTATTCGTCTTATTCACGAGTAAAATAATTGACCAAAAAGCCTTTCGCGTTTAGCATTTTTCTCAGGAGAAATTTTATAAAAAATATATGAGCGTTACTTTACTGGATTTGGGCGCGGAGAATTTCGAGTTTCGCGCAAATGCTTGGAATTGGAAGACGGTTTTGGAAATCGTTAAAAGTTTCGATATTGTCAGCGAGTCGATGGTGCGGCAGTTAAATTACAACGCGACCGGCGTTTCGATTGAGAAGGAAGACGCGCACGCCATCGG
>MWVV01000408.1_pt1 | contig 15824 bp, 13 predicted proteins | sample 1047281 | NCBI WGS metagenome assembly MWVV01 (sample SAMN06349986, study PRJNA376086) | soil metagenome | isolation source: PT-2 sample Antarctic (ecotone) soil | place: Antarctica | collected 2015-01-13 | reverse complement strand
ACAAACCTTGTTCAAGAAGTTCCTGACATTTCAGGCAATAACGAGCCCAGGGAACTGCATCGAGCCGTTTCGGGTTGATCGGGTTTTCACAGTTTTGACACAAGCCGTATTCGTCGTCTTCAATTCTCTCCAGAGATTCATTGATTAAAAACAGCTGCCGGCTTTCATTTTCGGAAACGGCTAACATGACATTTTTTGAATAATTTCTGACCGCTAAATCAACCGGATCAGGAGTTTCAGCATCATCAACCGAAAGGTCGTTGCTGCTTAGTTTCGATAAAATTATTTCGCGTTCGGCGATCAGTCTGTCTTTAATAGCTGTTGTGTTTTTTTCACTCATTTTTGATATGGAAACCCCTTGATTATGGTATAAGCACGATAAAGCTGTTCTGCAAGAATTACACGCGCGCAATCGTGCGTTAAAGTAAAACTTGATAAAGATAAACTAAAGTCGGCAATTTCGACAACTTCGGAGGACACTCCTTCAGTGCCGCCAATAATAAAAGTAATTTCTTTCAACCCGCGATTTTGCCAGTTTTCAATTTCTTTAGCTAATCCATGTGATGAAAGAACATACCCCTTTACGTCTAATAAACAGACGAAGTTGCTTTGATTCACTTTCTCCAAAATGCGTTTGCCTTCAATTTCCTTTGACCCGGACCCGGTGCTTTCGCGAATTTCTGTCGTTTCACACTTTATAAAATGCGACAGGCGCGCAAGATATTCTACCTGCAGCGCCCGCCAATTTTTATCTTTAGTTTTACCAATCCAGATGAAACGAAATTTCATAATTAACTTTTTATTACGAAATTTCGTTTGGAATTTCAACCTTTTTCGCATCGCGCCAGAGTCGTTCCAAATCGTAGAACTCACGCGCTTTAGCTTCAAAAATGTGAACAACAAAATCGCCGTAATCAAGCAGAACCCATTCGCCTGTTTGATAACCTTCAACGCGCACAACACGCGAATTTAATTGTTCTTTGAGTTGCTCTGTGATTTCATCGGCGATAGCTTGAACCTGCCGGGAATTTGCACCGCTGGCAATAATAAAAAATTCGGTAAAACTGGCAATCTCGCGCAAATCGATGGCGACCATATCAAACGCTTTTTTATCGCTGGCGCAGCGCAAAGCAAGTTTTACATTTTCATCTAATTCTTCAAATGGTGTAACACTTTCAGCTTCTAAAAACGATTCGGAATCTTCGCGTTGGAGAGATTTAGTTTTTATTTCTTCTTCAAATATTTCTTCTGTTTCTTGCATTGTTCAATAAATGTCGTATTTTTCGATGTATTTTGCAACCTCTTCGGGCACAAGTTCACGCCACTGGCAATTATTGTCCTGAATTTTCCGGCGAATGTCCGTTGACGAAACGTCTAAATTTACCGCGTCAGTAATGTAAATTCGTGAATTCTGATTCGTCAGTATTGAATCGTCGATTGTTTTATCTTCGATTTCGCGTGATTTGTGATTTCCTCTTAAATCGACAATTCTTTTTTTTATTTTCTCTGAAACGTGCGAAAAACCGATTTCATAATTTGGTCGAGCGACGACAATCACGTTTGTTAAAGTCAAAACCGTTTCCCATTCGCGCCACGTGTCAATTTCCGCCCAGGAATCAGCGCCCATCACGAAGAAAATCTTTGTGTCAGTCAATTCTTTTTTCAATTTCGAAAGTGTTTCCACCGTGTAAGGTTTGGCTGGAACTTCAAGTTCAACGGTCGAAACTTTATTTTGCGCTTCGTCTTTGCCGGCAAGGACAAGCATCGCGTATCGATGAAAAGCCAATGTCGGACTTTTACCTTTTTTGTGCGGCGCTCGAAAAGCCGGAATGAAAACAAATTCATCGAGTTCGAATAACTCAGATAATTTCCGCGCAATCGTCAGATGCCCGTTGTGCGGCGGGTCAAACGAGCCGCCGTAAAATCCAATTCGCTTCATATTTGCCACAAAGATTACAGAGACTCCACAGAAGTTTGAAAAACTATTCTAAAATAATTGTCTCCGACGAAATTGACAAGTTCGCGCGTTCCTCTATTTGTCACGGTGGAAATTTCAAAAAACGGTTTACCGTCTTTTTCGGCTTGCCGGCGCAAAGTTTCCAATCTTTCGGGCTCGTCGAGCGCATCGGTTTTTGTCGCCACAACTATTTGCGGACGCGCGGCTAAATCCCGGTTGTAATTCGCCAGTTCACGGTTGATAATTTCGTAATCATCAACCGGCTCACGTCCCGAAATTGAAGATACATCAACCAGATGCAAAATTAATTTGGTGCGTTCGATGTGACGAAGAAATCTGTCGCCGAGTCCCGCGCCTTCGGACGCGCCTTCAATCAGACCCGGAACATCCGCCACCACAAAAGTGTTAAAGTCGCCCAAATCAACTACGCCTAAATTTGGCTCGAGCGTCGTAAAAGGATAATCGGCAATTTTTGGTTTGGCGGCGGAAATGACGGAGATCAAAGTTGATTTTCCGGCGTTCGGATAGCCGACCAAAGCGACATCGGCAATCAATTTTAGTTCCAGCTGGAGCTCGCGTTCCTCGCCGGGTCTCCCCGTGTAATGATAGCGCGGCGCTCGATTTGTTGAAGTTGCAAAGTGCGAGTTTCCCCAGCCGCCCTTGCCGCCCTTTGCCGCCATAAACTTTTGTCCGGCTTCGGTGAAATCAAAAAGAAGCTCTTCCGTTTCGACATTGAAAACTTGTGTGCCGACCGGAACTTTTATTGTTACATCCACGCCGTCCTTGCCGTAACGATTTGAGCCTTCGCCGTGATGCCCGCGTTCAGCTTTGTGCTCCGGGTTATAACGCAGATGAAGCAGCGTATTGACGCCTTCATCCGATTCGAGCCAGACATCGCCGCCGACTCCGCCGTCACCGCCCGAAGGTCCGCCGCGCGGAATAAATTTCTCGCGCCGAAAAGCAGTTACGCCATCGCCGCCGTTTCCGGCTTTTACTTTAATTTTTACACGGTCTATAAACATCCGTTAATTGTAGAATGTCTAAACGGCGTTGGCAAAATGTTGAATTTAGTTATGTTCTTAAAACAAATTGAGTTTTGATTGAGTCAATTAGTCAAAAAGGCAGCTCGTGGAACAAATTGTTTGAAAATCTGATATAAAATAGTATAGAAAAAAAACGAATGCGTCGCTTCGATTTCTCAAAACGACGCATTCATTATTCCTTAACGAAATACCGAAGTATTCCTTAAAAGGTTGGCGAATCTCACATGTACACGCTTGATTCGCCGATTTTGTATTCCGAAGCGACTCGCGGCGAGCGCATCTCCGGTCAGCACACAAAATGTTTGCACATCTTGCCCGCGTTTCTCTCGAAACGCTGTGCCGCTAGGTTTTTGTTGTGGTGGCTTTTCCTCCACCGCCGGTTACGTTCCCGGCAACGAGGCTCAATGCCGAAGCAATGAGCGACATCGCACCTTTTGGCTGTTCCTTTCCAAATGGCGTTGCTCGTTTTTATCCGAACAACTCAGATAGAGTCTTGCGACTCGTCTTAGCAAAGCCTTTCGGCTTCGATCTAGGGCGTAAATAGCAACTCGCTTCCGTCTTTTGTTGCCCTCAAACAATGCGTCACCGCCTCTGTTTGCCTATCCCTGTATCGGTCAAACGCCCGTAAGCAATTTTGACTATGTTTGGATTCTACACCCCTTTTTTCGCTTGTCAAGTAGAAAATACTTTAAGTTTTACCCTTATTTTACGGATTGTTTTTGTAAGAACTGTGGAAAACTTTTGCCCTTGCCTGTGGATAACTCTGTGGAAAACTTCGCAAGTCTCTTTGGGTCAAAATTTAAAAATTCAGGTAATTTTGGCTGAACGCGACACAACTTGTGGAAAACTGTCAAAATCGTCTGTGAAAAAAAAATTTCAAATCGAAAAAAATTAGTCTTAGGGCAATTTTTTGACAGTCTTTTGATAAAAATTTATCAAAACGCGAATTCCTTCCGAAATTTTCGTTGAACATATCGAACTCTTAAAGAATTTTTCGTGTCAAAATTTGAAATGATCGGAAGTGCCGCTTTCTTTTCGATTTATTCAAAATTAGTGAGTAAAACCGCGTCGAGTTGCATTAGTCCACGAAAAACGGCAATCGTTCTGCGGTCTTTTGAGCGGGCGATTGTGAAAATATTTTCTTTTAAGAATTATCTGATGAGTTGTATCCCGACGTTCTCGTTAAGGTTTAATCGAGGAATTTTGTCTTTACCTTTACCGGTTACAATGTAATTGAAAGTGCCGAATCATTTGTCCAATAAATTTCCACTGCGAGAAAAAAGATGCCGACGCTGTGTGGAATGACAGAACGCCGGCATCACCTTTTCGTTATATAAAATTTACGCAGCTTTCAGCTCTAATTCCGTTGCGCCTTCCATATACACACTGATAAATTTGCCTTTTTGACCTTTGTCTTCAAATTTAACAATACCGTTAATCAAGGAGAACAAAGTATCGTCTTTGCCGCGCCCGACGTTTTTACCCGGCTTCCATTTTGTTCCGCGCTGCCTGGCGAGAATGTTGCCGCCGAGGACTTTTTCACCGCCGAATTTTTTTAAACCTAATCTCTGCGCGTGCGAATCGCGCCCGTTTCTCGATGAACCTACACCTTTTTTATGAGCCATATTTCGATTTTGGATTTTAGATTTTGGAATTCGGATTGAAAAACCAATCGCAAATCGCAAATCACAAATCGCAAATCCTCCTAAATCTTGTCTATCTTGATTTCCGTGTAATCTTGACGGTGACCTTGTTTGCGTTTGTATTGTTTGCGGCGCTTCTTTTTGAAAACAATAATTTTATCGCCGCGTCCGTGACCGACAACCGTTGCGTTAATTACTCCCGCGCCGAGCTTCATATCGCTGCCTGCACCGCTCAACAACGCTTCAATTTCCAAGCTTTCACCTTCTTTTTTATCGATTGAAGGCACGCGGATCGTCTGTCCGTCTTCGACGGCGAATTGCTTTCCGCCTGTTCTGATTATTGCGTAACTCATTTTATAAAATCTCCTTTGCATCCGGTGCATCCGGCAAGAATTTGCTCGCTTATGCGGAAAATCATAAAGTATAGATTAAACATTTATTCAAGTCAAATTCTCGATAGCCTTATGGAAAACTATAAGCTGGCGGATTAAAAAAGGTATCCGGAGCGCCGCGTGTCAGTAGCCCGCGCGTGAGCAAGGGCTTTAGTTTTTATATTGCTCACGCGCGGGCTACTAAGCACAACCTTTCTATTACGCGTCCAATTATAATCGAATAATAATTAATGAAACAGATTTCATTGACATTAATCGCCTAAACACTTAATCTCTAGTTTTGATGCATTGAGAAAAGTTTCACAATCTCAAGAGGAGTGAAAAATGGCAATTAAAACAAAGAAAGTTTTGATCATCGGCGGCGGGTTCGGCGGACTTTTTACGGCTCTCAGTTTGGCTGGCGACGCGGAGGTAACGCTTATTAGCGAGAGCGACCACTTTTGTTTCCGACCTCTTTTATACGAATATTTGAGCGGTGAAGTCGAAGCTTGGCACATTGCGCCGGATTATAAGGAACTGATTGACGAAAAAATAATTTTTATTCGCGGAACAGTTGAGACGGTTGATTTTAAAGCGCAGACGGTAAAAGTTTCGACGCGCCAGGAATCGTTTAATTATGACGCGCTGGTTTTGGCGGTCGGCGGCGTGACAAATTACTGGAACGTGACCGGCGCGGAAGAATTCGCGCTGCCATTCCGCGATGTTTCCGATGCCGATAAATTACGCAATCAAATGGTCAAAGCTCTGGACGCAATATCGCCGAATCTCGCGCCGCAGGATGTGCGCGATGAACAAACGTTTGCCATTGTCGGCGGCGGCGCAAGCGGCGTTGAACTGGCGACGAAAATGTCGGATTTGCTCACGGACGCTTTTCGGCGACGCGGCTTAAAGGGCGAACCGCATATTTTACTTTTTGAAATGAGCGACCGGCTTGTTCCCGGAATGGGCGAAGACATCCGTGATTACGTCGAAAAAACTCTGCTCGAAAGTCACATTGACGTTAATTTGCAGACTAAGGTTTTGGAAGTTAAACCGCACGCAATTGTTTCCGAACACAATGGCAAGCAGACGGAAATCAAAACGGTAACGACTGTTTGGACGGCGGGCGTGAAAGTAAATCCTTTAGTTGAAAAGTTGGATTTGCCGAAAAATGAAAACGGCTTGATTTTGGTTGAACCGACAATGCAGGTCAGGGATTTTGATAATGTCTTTGCGCTTGGCGACGTTGCAAGAGTCGAAGACGTAGTGCCGAAGCTTGAAGGAACGGCACAATTAGCGTTTCAAGAATCTGATTTAGCGGCAAGCAACATCAGGGCTTTTTTGAACGGAAGAGAATTAAAAACAAAACATTTTGAGGAATTGGGTGAAGCGGTCAGCCTCGGAACACACAACGCCGCCGTTTTAATCGGCGGAAGTGTGGTCGGCGGAATCTTAGCGCGAGAAGCGCGTTTTGCCCTTTATACATCGCGCCTTCCGACGTGGCATCACCGCCTGCGGGTCGGCGCGAGCTGGTTTTTTGAAGGTACAACACCGAAACCTTTGCAGCCGCTCGGTTACAGCTAGGCAGAAGTAAAAAGTAAAAAGGCAAAAGGTAAAAGAAAAAAATTATTCACGCGGCTTGAGATATTTTTTGCCTTTGAGCTTTTTCGGCAGTAAATCGTCGGTTGAGTATTTCTCATAACCTGCGCCGTATCCCAAATCTTTCATCAATTTTGTCGGCGCATTTCGCAGGTTCATTGGAACAGGCAAGTTGCCGTACTTTTTTGCGTCTTCGAGAGCTGACATATAAGCTTCATACGCGCTTTTGTCCTTTTTGCATTGCGAAAGGTAAGCCACGCCGTGCGCCAGATTGATTCCGCATTCGGGTAACCCGATGGTTTCTACCGCCCGAAAGACTTCATTTGCCACGACCAGCGCGGTTGGCTGCGCGAGTCCAACGTCTTCGGATGCGAAAATTACCATTCGCCGGGCAATAAACTTTGGATCTTCTCCTGCCGCAATCATCCTTGCAAGGTAATAAATCGCCGCGTCCGGCTGGCTCGCGCGCATTGATTTGATAAAAGCGCTGATGACGTTGTAATGTTCTTCGCCCTGTTTGTCGTAGCGCAGAAACTTTGACTGGAGAGTATTTTTGAGCGTTTCGAGATTTACTTCACCGGACAAACGCGCCGTATTTTCAATCATCGTGATGGCTTGCCGCGCGTCGCCGTTTGCCATCGCAATCAGCCAATCTTTTGCCGCTTCATCTAATTCGTATCCGGTGCGTTCAATAATTTCAAACATTTCATCACCGGATAATTCTTCCAAAACAAACACGCGAAGACGCGAAAGCAGAGCGGGAATTACTTCAAAGCTCGGATTTTCCGTCGTCGCACCAATCAGCACCAGTTCACCGTTCTCGACAAACGGAAGCAGAAAATCCTGTTGTGCTTTATTAAAACGATGAATTTCGTCGAGAAAAAGAACTCGCGGATGATTTTCGATGGGCGGCTCTTTGATGATTTTGCGAATGTCGTCTTTACCCGCTGAAACCGCTGATAACTGATAAAGCTCCGCCTGAATTGCATTGGCATAAATACGTGCGAGCGTCGTTTTGCCGACACCGGGCGTTCCCCACAACACGAACGAAAAAACGTGTTTCTGCTCAATCGCCAGGCGAAGCGGTTTGCCCGCGCCGACCAGATGCCGTTGCCCGACAAAGCCTTCAAGTGTGTCCGGTCTGATTTTATTGGCGAGAGGCTCCATAGAAATTGTTCAAATTAAATCTGTCGGCACGATTCATTTAATTACTGCATCTTAATTGACGAAGTATTTTCTGCAAAATTATAAACTTATATCGCACAAAAAGGTAAAAACTAAAACCGTCCGGTTATTCGGGTGAAAATCTTATTGCCAAACGGGAATCCGAAAATTTATACTCAAGCAAATCCACAAATTAGACACATGGCTTACATATTTAGAAACTAAAGATTAATTCAGCGCGAAAAGCTGACGGAAGAAAATCTATGAAACAAACCACCACGAAAACAACGGTAGTAATAATTTTGCTGTTCGCTCTGCTCTTTCAAACAGTACCTTTTGTTAGCGCCCAGCAAATAGCAAAGGAAACTGATATCAACGAAAAAATTCGGCAGGAAGGAATGATGAATTCACAGATTTTGAAAACGCTGCACTTCTTTTCCGATGTTTACGGACCGCGCCTGACCGGTTCTCCCAATCTAAGAGCGGCGGGTGATTGGGCAGTTAAACAAATGACTAGCTGGGGATTCGAAAACGCCCATCTTGAACCGTGGGATTTCGGACATCCGGGCTGGGTCAATGAACGCGCTTCGGGTTTTATTACCGCACCGGTTCAGGATTCGCTCGTTTTTGAAGTATTAGCCTGGACGCCCGGCACAAAAGGCGCGGTCAGCGGAAATGCCGTTCAATTAAAAATTCCCAGACGGCAGTCAGAACAAGATCCTAGAATCTTTCTTCCTCCAACGCAGACGGAATTGACGGCTTATTTTGAAAGCATCAAAAACAATATTCGGGGCAAAATGGTACTTGTCGGCGAGCCCGCTTTTATTCCGGTTAATCTTGATCCGTCCCCGAAGCGCATTAACGATGAGGAAATTCGTAAGCGCTTCGACCCGGCTCCTACTGCGAGTCCTTCTCCGACTTCGACCCCGACGCCCCTGGCAACCCCGCGTCCGACGCCGCCTGCGCCAAATCCTAACCAGTTAACTGCGCCGCTTGGGGAACAACTTGATAAATTTCTTTTAGATAGCGGCGCGACAGTACGAATCACTGATGCGGGGCGCGAACACGGGCAAATTCGCGCTTTCAATAATCGAAGTTTTGATGTTGCCAGAGTTGTGCCGACCGTCGTGATGCGGAACGAAGATTACGGGCGCATCTGGCGTTTGTTGGCTGACAACACGCCTGTGTCGCTCGAATTCGACATCAGAAACCGCACAATTCCCGAAGGCACGACTTCCTATAATACCATCGGTGAAATCGTCGGCACGGATAAAAAGGATGAAGTAATTATGCTCGGCGGACATCTCGACTCGTGGCACGCTGCGACGGGCGCAACCGATAACGCGATTGGCTGCGCGGTTATGATGGAAGCCGCGCGCATCTTAAAAGCCGTCGGCGTCAAACCGCGCCGAACAATTCGCGTCGCGCTCTGGTCAGGTGAAGAACAAGGGCTTTTAGGTTCACAGGCGTATGTTAAAGAGCATTTCGGCTCGTTTGAAAATCCAAAGCCCGATTACGCCAAATTCGGTGGCTACTTTAATATTGATTCGGGAACGGGACGTGCTCGCGGAATGTCAGTTTTCGGACCTGCGAACAGTGCCTCTGTTCTGCGCGAAGCAATTGCGCCATTTGCGGAATACGGCGTGGTCGGTGCGCTCAATTCGCGAAGTCGTGGTCTGGGGGGCTCTGACCACACGTCATTTAACCAAGCCGGGCTTCCGGGCATCGGCGTCCAGCAAGACCCGATTGAGTACGGCTCGCACACGTGGCACACAAACCTCGACACATACGAGCGAATAATCGAAGACGATGTGAAAAAATCGGCAATCGTTATTGCTGCCGCGGTTTACCAGCTGGCGATGCGCGACGAGCTTCTCCCGCGCTACAGCCGAGAGGAAATGCCTGTTTTGCCGACGACTCCGAATCCTTCGCCGACACCGGCAGCAACCACGACTCCGACCCCTCGACCGAGAAGTTGAAGTGTCAGCAATTGAAGTTGATAATTATAAGAAACCCATTTTGTTGTAATTAGCAGAATGGGTTTTTTATGAAATCGACGAAATGTATTATTCATTTAAGTTTATATAATTTGCATATTGGGCGAAAAAAATAAAATATGTGAGCGAGTAGTATTTATTAACTCTAAAGTTTATGACTTTTCCAAGAGCAAGCGGTATTCTTCTGCATCCGACATCGCTGCCGGGCAAATACGGCATTGGCGATTTGGGCGATGAAGCGTATAAATTCGTTGATTTTCTGGCGCATGCGAAACAAACTTACTGGCAGATTTTGCCGCTCGGTCCGACCGGATACGGCGATTCGCCGTACCAGAGTTTTTCGGCGTTTGCGGGCAATACAAATCTGATTGCGCCGGAAAAATTGGTTGAAAACGGATTTTTAACTTTTGAGGAAACGAATCGAAAGCCTGATTTTCCCGAAGGGAAAGTTGATTTCGGTAAACTTTATGATTGGAAAAACCATATTTTGAGTTTGGCTTACGAGTCTTTTTCAGGCGCGACAACCGGCAAAGATTTACGTGAGGAATTTGAAATCTTTTGTCAAGATGAAGCCGATTGGCTCGACGACTACGCGCTTTTCCGCACCGTCAAAAAATCACAGCATCAGAAACTTTGGCTCGAGTGGGACGAACCGCTTCGTCTGCGCAATGAGGACGCGCTCGCGGAGGCAAAAAATAATTTGCGCGAAGACATTGAGGCGCAAAAGTTTCAGCAATGGCTCTTTTTTCGTCAATGGCTAAAACTAAAAAATTACTGCAAGGAGAAAAATGTAAAAATCGTTGGTGACGTGCCGATTTTTATTTCACTTGATTCAAGCGATGTGTGGTGCAATCCATCGCAGTTCAAACTCGACGAACAAAATCGTCCGCTGGTCGTTGCCGGTGTTCCGCCCGATTATTTCAGCAAAACCGGACAGCTTTGGGGCAACCCGATTTACAACTGGGATAATATGCGGCACGACGATTTCAGTTGGTGGACGCGCCGCATCAAGCACACTTTGAAGCAAGTCGATATTGTTCGCGTTGACCATTTTCGCGGGTTTGCGGCGGCGTGGGAAGTTCCGGGCACAGATAAAACCGCTGTCAACGGAAACTGGGTCAATGTTCCGGGCAGAGAGCTTTTCGATGCGCTCAAGACAGCGATCGGCGATTTACCTTTTTGGGCGGAAGATTTGGGCGTGATTACGCCCGATGTCGAAAACTTGCGTGATTCGTTCGCCTTTCCCGGAATGCGAATTTTGCAATACGCTTTCGGCGGCGACCCGAAAAACAATTATTTACCGCATAATTATATCGAAAATTGCGTGGCTTACACCGGAACTCACGATAATGACACGGTAGTCGGTTGGTTTGAGCTGGCGAACTCTGTAGAGCGGGAATTTTGCCTCAACTATCTCAACAGCAAAGGAGAGGAAATTCACTGGGATTTTATCCGCGCCATTTGGGAATCGGTGGGTGACACGGCAATTGTGCCGATGCAGGATTTACTAGGACTCGCGGGCGATGCCCGGATGAATCTGCCTGCGTCCAAGTCGGGCAATTGGGATTGGCGATGCAAAGTCGGTGATTTTTCACCCGAGATTGCCGAAAAGCTGCGCGATTTGACGGAGATTTACGGACGAGGGAATTAATTTGAAAACAGAATTAAACGCTATGTGCAAAGCCGCAAAGCTTGAAGCGGCACGCCGTCGATTTATACGCTAAGATAAAAGTATGAAAGCACTTCTTTTTATTATGTCGGTGATCGCCGCTTATTTATTCCTACTCGGCTTTTCAACTAGAAATACTGCTAATGAGCCGCTCGGAAGAGCCTTGATTATCGGAAGCATCATAATCTTTGGCGGAGTTTTATTAGCGTGGTTTTTAGCAAAAAAAAGCGAGCAGAAGGACCGAGCCGATTTAGAAAATAAAAACAATATTATCGAAGATTCTGATATTTAGCTCAATTCCCGTTGTGCTAATTTTGCACGCCGGAATTAGGCTCAGCGGATTCAAAAACAGCATCAAATATTCTGTAAACAAGAATTTAGTTCAGAAGAAAAAGGTTTTGCCCGACATCGAACAAAACCTTTTTCTTTCTCTAATTTGAGAAACGATTATCGAACATAAACATTCGGTATCGGAATGTCATCCGGGAATCCAAACACGTGTGCTGCGAACCCTTCTCTCGATTGTTGCAGATACCACGTGCCGTTTGACGGACGAAACACTGAAATATCTGATTTGCCGTCACCATCGAAATCAGCGACCTTGTTTCGATTCGCATCTGCATCACCCATTGCCGATACTCCGGAAGCGGTGAGCAAACCGAGTAATAGAGTAGAAAACACCAGCAACATTCGACTGATATAAAATTTGTGAGTTTGACCATTCATAATTTAAATCTCCTGAAAGTAATTTTTATCCAAATCGGAAAGTATGAGGCGTTTGATAGCGAATGCTTTGGAACAATTAAAGACAACTGACGAGCCTGATAATAACATAAATTTACAAATAATCGGCGGTGTATTTATTCCACCAGGACAAAAATGAGCATTCTAATGATTAAAAATTTTGATGCCGTCGTAAACATAAACTCCTTTGCCGAAGGGGATTTAAAGGTAAAAACTTAAAGTTTTGAAAAAGATTTTTTTGCTGGTAGTCCAAATAAAGACTGCAACTTTTCCTTTCAAAGACAGCGTCTATAATTTTACAACTGATCGATTCCGGATCGAAATCTCCAGCGGATTCGACCGAAAAGATTGATTCAATTACAAAAAATTCCTACAATCAACATATTTAGAATTGTTGAAGCTAAAATAAAAATATTGTTGAAGCTAAAATAAAATGAAGATTTGTACTGTTTGTCAGCGTTGTTACGAAGATTCCGCCGAAACTTGTGGAGAAAATCACGGTTCTCTGGTGGCGGAGCGCGCGGGTACCGGTCGGATGATTGCTAACTATCGGTTAGATTTTTTGTATGAGCGCGATGCGGCGGGCGATAGATATCTGGCGACGCACATTACTCTTGACCAGCCTTTTGTCGTCGGAATTATCTCCCAAAACGTGATAATCGGCGCCGGAGAACAGGCACGCCAAACATTTCTCAGCGAAACGCAAGCCGCCGCCAATATTTTTCATCCAAATTTAGCTCGCGTTTATGAATCCGGCTCGCTCGAAAGTGGCGAGTTCTACACTGTAACGGAATTGATCGGCGGAAGAACCTTACACGAATATCTGAAGGATGCCGGCTCGCTTCCTGCTGCCGAAGCTATCCTAATCGCCCGGCAAACGGCTGAAGCGCTCGAGGCGGCGCATAACGCTGGCGTAATTCATCGCGCTGTCAACCCGTCGAATATAATTCTCAATCGCGACGAGGATAAGCATCTGTCTGTTAAATTACAAAACTTTGACTTCGGCGGTTTCAAACAAAAAAGTATGGCTGGTAATAAATCCCCTGCCGAGCAATCGCAAATTGACGCGCTGCAGTATTTATCGCCGGAGCAACGCGCCGCCGAAGCAGTGGACGCGCGGACGGACATTTACAGCCTCGCTTTTGTGCTTTACGAAACGCTTTGCGAACGCCCGCCATTTGACACGCCGACTTCTCAACAAATTAATGAGCAGCCGCTGGAACGATTGCCCTTTGATATAAAGGCTTTGCTGACGCATATCTTGAAAAGTTCACTTCAGCAGAGACCAGAGGCGCGACCGCCCAAAACCGCTAATTTCGTGCGTCTGCTACGCCATATCGAGCAGGTTATAAAACCCTTGTCGGTGCCTTTTCTTAATGTTCCGCAACCTTCATTTCCGATGAAAATCGCGCCCGTCACGGCAGTTAATTTCAATCACGCGCCCCTGCCGGAAATCAAAGAGCCGACGAGCGAGACGTCTCAAACGTCCGTGATGAATACGCGGGAGTCATCCGGCACAGTAGACCAGTCGCCGGTAAACTCCGAAATTTGGCAACCACTCAATCCGATAATTGCACAATCGCCGATACCGGTCGAGGAAATTAAAGAAAACCCCGCTGATTTAAAAAGTGTTTTCTCTCCTAATCCTGAATGGACTCCGGTCAACGAAAAAGTAAACACAGTTGATAAAAGTGTTTTCTCTTCTGAACCGGAATGGATTCCCGTTAAGGACGCGGATTTAAGTGCTGACCCGTTTGCAGCCGAACCGATTTTTATCATGAATAGGGAGACCGACGTTGCTGTTGCTGCTCCTCCGTTTGAACCTGAACCGATCATTGTCGAGCAAAAACAATTTGAGGGAACTCCGCTCGAATCTGAACAAATCACTACTAACAGAGTACAAGTTCGCGTTGCTCCGATTGGTGCGGAAACCTCTCCTGCCCCAGATGTAAGAAATACGCAAAGAACGCAAACAGTTGAGCCAAATTTTATAAACGCTGATGGCGAGAATCGCCCTCCACGGCGATTTGCGCCAACCAGACAATCGTTATTTATCGGCGCAGGTCTCGGCGCTTTAATCGTTTTCGCCATTTTAAGCGCGTTGTTATTTTACCGACAATTTCAACTATCTCCTTCCGGGCAAATTATTGCCGACGCATCGTCTGCTTCATCCGCTCCGCAACCGCCGCAAACGACTTCCGAAACAAAAAACGATACTGCTGCGGTGACCGACTCCGATATTGCGGAGACGGAGGAAAACGCGCCGTTGCCATTTGAAGAAACGCCTTCGACAACTTCAAAACGCGAAAACCCGGATAAGACGCGTCAGGAAAATTTGACGGATAATATCGCTGATGAACAAAGTGAGTCGGTTAGAGAGCAAACAGCGCGTGAAACGGCTTTACCGACGGAAGTTGAACGCTCTTCTACTGACGGTAATAATAAAGAGATTCAATCGCGCGAAGTAACGGTGGGCGGCGCCCCGCAGACTGAATTAAACGCCTCGCTCGACAAGTGGATTAACGCGACCAACGCCCGCGATGTCGAACAGCAAATGAATTACTATGCGCCGAAAGTTGATTCTTTCTATCGCGCACGAAATGCTTCGCTGGAAACGGTGCGAGCTGAAAAGAATCGTGTTTTTGAACGTGCCGATGCCATTTCCATAGAGGCGTCCAAACCTGAAATTGATTTGAGTCCCGACGGTCGAAGCGCGACAATGCGGTTTCGGAAAAAATACCTTATCAAAGAAGGACAGCGAAGTCGCAACGGCGAGGTCCTCCAGGAATTGCGGTGGGTCAAATCCGGCAGCGATTGGAGAATCGTCAGTGAACGTGATGTGAAAGTTATTAACCGTTAACCGCATACGTTGGTATTCGGGCATATACTTTAGACAATTTGGGATTATTAGTAATAATGGCTGAGAAGAATTTAAACTCTTTCCAGCCCTTATTTTTATTGACTTTCTCAAATGGTATATAGTATAAAAAACTCCGTATAACACGAAATTAATTCAGTAGAATACAAAGCCTAAACTACAGAGTTCGGCGGCTTCTCGCTTCGATAAAATTATGATAAATGTAACGATACAAATTTTTAATTTTCGTTCACTCTTCAAAACTGTAATTTGCTTAGCGTTCTTTCTCGGCTGCACAACTTCAACCGTATTAGCTTGTACTTGCGCACCCCCCAGCAAGCCGTTCCTTGAAATCCTTTCAAGGGCTGACTTTATTATCGTTGGCAAAGTGACCAACTATCACGGCTTAATCCCATCTCAAAATGCTCCCCTTGCCGCTGACATTGAAATTCAGCGAGTTTTGAAAGGCAATAATACTTCGGAAAAAGTTCGTGTCGTTGGATCTGATGGACTTATAGCGTTTTGTCGTCAACCTACCGATAAATTTCCGCTTAACACAAATTGGGTTTTTGCTCTCAACTCGCTTTCTACAGGAGCTAATGGTGAATCGCAATACTACATTTCCAGTTGTGGAGAATATTCCTTACCTGTAAGAGCAGGAAAGGTATTTGGTCGGATAAAGAGTTCTCAACAAACAAGCATGCCATTAGCAAAGTTTGTTAAATCTGTGCGCCGCTGAAGAAGTTAGCAGTTATCTGAAAACCTTTCGTTAACTGATAA
>MWVV01000407.1_pt1 | contig 15833 bp, 21 predicted proteins | sample 1047281 | NCBI WGS metagenome assembly MWVV01 (sample SAMN06349986, study PRJNA376086) | soil metagenome | isolation source: PT-2 sample Antarctic (ecotone) soil | place: Antarctica | collected 2015-01-13 | reverse complement strand
AAATTTACTGAAGCTATCTATACCATAGTGCAGACTGCCTGTATAGGGCTTAGTGTCATTACTGGCCTAAGCAGCTTTCAATTGTATGATATATTGCTTGGTACTTATCACGTATCCCTACATGCACAACTAACTGATGGTGTAGGTTGTACCGTTGCGTGATACGGTTCTATCTGGGGAATTCCCCAGATAGAACGGGCGAAGCGAAGCAACAGTCTTATGATCTACTCGGCATTGTCTAGCAATATCCCTGTCACTTCACCCTTGCCGTTCCGCATCATTCAGTAACTTCATCACGGCGTTGCGCTTGTCAGCATTTGTCCGGCGCGAAGGATTTTCTTTTTGGCAGCGATATATAGGGAGTAACTATTTCTATTTCCCTATATTCCAGAAGGAGAATAGGGGTTTTGCATAACCCCACGAAAAGGTGCACTAAGGGATTTTTGATGCTTTAGACGCTCTTTTACACTACTTTTCGTCTGAATTGTCTGGCTCTGACGGTGGTCTCAGCAAGTATACTTCTTGAGACATGGTCGTTGACGGGTCTCATTGCATGTCTCATGAGGCAATTCTCACAACATTTTAGAGGTAATGAGACATCGAATCGCTATAAAATGGCTCTTATTGGCCCGAAAAATACGCCGACAACGCTAATGCACCTTTTCGGGGGGATATACAAAAAACCCCATCTTGACGCCTTGATCAGGGCATGATAGAATCACGTTTGAACGTGACAAGTAAGCAAAATCAATGAAAGGAAACCCATGCGCACACCGCAAATAGAGCCCATAACTGAAATGGCAAGAAATCACAAAGGATTGCTTCGTAAAGTCGCTGACGGTCCGGTCATTCTGGCGAACAGAAGCCGAAAAACTGCAGTAGTCCTTGCGATTGCGGATTATGAGAGTCTTGTATCTGATCAAGAGGAATTACATCGCCTGCAACGGATCATCCAAGCCGATCAGGCAGCCGTCGAGATGGATGCTGGGCAGTACACATCATTCACGCCTGATCAAATTCTGGCGATGGGTGAGTAAATGCGGATCGATCTACCAAGCGCAGTAGTGGCCATTCTACGCAATAAGGAAACACCACAAGCGGTTCGGGTTGCAGTAGCCGCCTTAGGGAAGCAGCCACGTCCGCCCGATGCAATGGCAGTAGCAGGCAGACCAGGGCGCTATGAAATTTTTGAAAGTGGCTATTGGATTGTCTGCGAAATGAAACAAGATCGAGGTGAGACAGTAGTTAAAGTTTTAGCGATCAACAAGAATTAACTTAGTGTTACACGCCAGCAGGCTAGGGATAACAGTCCCAGCCCACTGGCTAACCATAATCCGTAGAACAGACCTACGGGCTAAGGCTCACACCATTATAGCCCATCTACGGAAAATCATTTTATTGTCTAGTTTACATGCTGGCTGTAGTTATTAGTAACGAGAATAGGTCTTCAAAATAGTCTGGCAGGCTACTGCCTTGCTAGGTAAGTCGCTTCGGTTGACCAAAATTCGATATGTGCTGCCTTGACTGACAATCCGTCAATGGCCACGACTTACATGGTATGTCAAAAGCACTTAACGTACATCGGATAAATTACGGGATTGCGTTACGGATTTGTAGAGATGTTGGGAATAAGGCCTAACACCCCTGCCGCTGTTTACCAGGCGACTTTCTGCTAAAAGATCTTGAGTGCTTATTTTTGTTATTTTTGATTTTGACAGTGGGGACCACTTTAGCTAGCTGAGTCCCAATGAATTTGAGCACCTTATCATCTAGGACTTTAACTGTCTTTGTACTTTTTCAGGGAAGATCAGTCATGCCGTCCTCGTCAAAATTGGGGGTTGACAAATCAATAGTTCTGTCTTATTATATCCGCAACAGATATATCGAATACGGTTATATAAACAAAGAAAAATTAACGGAGCAAGATGTCGAACCCATCCTTACACCCGGAAGAACTGCTACCCTTAACACAGGCCGTATTTTATATTCTATTGGCGTTGAGTGATAGTGAGCGCCACGGCTATGGCATCATGCAAGAGGTTACTGCACAAACCGCTGGACAGATAAAAATGGGACCGGGCACGCTCTATGGCTCGATCAAACGCATGTTAGCGGCTAATTTGCTCGCAGAGTCCGAGGAACGACCTGACCCCGCGTTGGATGACGAACGGCGTCGCTATTACCGGTTAACACCTTGGGGACGCCAAGTTTTGGGAGCTGAAGCAGCGCGGCTGGCGCAATTAGTTCATCTAGCGCAGCGTAAGCATTTGCTGCCTGGCCACACACTCGCCATGCGGCTGGGTGTACGATGAAGCCATGGCTAGCCACCTGATGGCATAGGGTCTCCGTTTGCGTGTACCCTTTTTATTAGGCGCTTATCCAGTGGATCAGCTCGCAGAACGGTCGTTCATCTGAAGCGAAACATGGGCAGAAAGGCAGTGTTGGCCGGATCTGAGCGCAGCCAAAGGCGGTGCTGTGATGTTTCTTCAAAATAAGCGTGCGTTTGGGCAGGGGGTTCTCTCTTGCGTTAGCGATGAGGAGGAACGAGCAAGTGCCTAAGTCACCTACGGCTGGTCAATCGATCGCGCAAAGATTGTTTTGCATCTTACTATGGTTCTACCCGCCATCATTCCGTCGCCAGTACGGCCCGGCTATGCACCAACTGTTTCGTGATCTGTGGTACGCGTATGAAACGGAATATGGAGCCATCGGTTGGGTCATTTTGTGGTTTACCCTCGGCAAAGATTTTATCAGAACGATTCCCTTGGAACACTTAGCAGAATGGAGGTACAGGATGCACCAGACACAGACAAAGCTCCTTAAACTTGAATTTGGCTTATTGGTCATCCCACTAATCTTTTTGTTGGCGGTTTTTCTAGAACAAAAAGTAGGCACCCCCTTTTTGATGAACGCGCTCTATCCGTGGACACCGAAAAGTGTAGCGGGCAAATTGATGGATGGGATCGTCGTCTTTGGACCGCTCCTGGCCTTGGTGCTAAATCTGGTTACAGTGGTGCGCGTGCAGTGGGATTTCCGTGCGGATAACGTGGTCACAATTTCAATTCGTAAAGCCAGCCTGTGGCAATATCTAGGCTTGCTTGTCAGCATTGGCCTTATCGCGCTCTTCGGTGCCTATTTTTTCTTCGAGAACTTACCTTGCCTACTAGGACAAACATTGACATGCTAAAACGTCGCCTTACGGCTCTATTGCTTATCTGGTCTTGTCAGGTGTACCGTCTGTTATTGCTTATTTATCCAGCCGAGCATCGGCGTGAATATGGCGCGTGGATGCGCCAGGCCTACCGCGATCAGTGCCGGGCGGCTGTGGGCTGCAGTCTTTCCAGTCTGTTCGATTTATGGTTCCACACGTTGCTGGATGGGGCGTCAACTGCGTATGCCGAACATCTCTATAGCGGCAAACGGAGCCCAATCAGGCAACCCAAAAATCTCGTTTTACTTGGTTTTACCCTGCTGACTATGGTCTGGGTCGGCTATGTAGATCTGATGGCCAATGAAATGTAGGTCGTTGTTGGGGTCTGAAGTCCAACGGTACGGAAAGTTACTCTAAGCCTTCAATCGTGAGTCATTTCAACGACCGCTCGACTCGCACGCCCAGTATTAGCCATAAAATTCAGCCTAATGGTAAAAAGCAGAAGACTAATTCAAGCGAATTGGGCATGTAGCGATACGATTTATCGTCAAGTTGGAGTACACTCTACCCTGACGTCAGCCTATAACTCAAATCATGTCAGAATAGAAGCCAATTTTGTATGGCTTGACACTTTTATGTCACGCGCTTATCCTCAAATCTGACACTTTGAGGATAAATCCTTAGCGCTACTTTTCGTTCCACTGGACTTCAGACCCCGCTTACAGCCACTTCGCCGGAATCCACCGCGACGGCCAGTTCAGGTGAGCCTCGTTCCTGTACTATATGGGCGCGCTGTACTGCGCTCCGGCTAACGTTTAATAAATCCGCCGCCTTCTCCTGTGAAACTGCTTCAATTGAAGCAGTTTTATCGGGTCGCCCTTCCGCCATTGTTGCCAGTCTTGCCGCGACCATTGCCCGTTGGCTCTCGTCTAAATGACGGCGTATCAAATTTAGGCTTACAACGAAAGCGATTAGTGAACCCTTACCATCCCACACTTGGAACTCTGGTTCAACGCCTAGTTCGCTACATGCTCGGTGGCGATTGCGCCCGTCAATAATGCGCCCGTCTGTGTGCAACCAGATTGGTTCTCGCTGTCCGTGCTCTGCAATGTCATCCTTCAACGCCTGAAACTCGTCTACCCGCATTAGGGGGAAGATATTAGCTACTTCGTGATATTGTCGATTAACTTCTTCCTGTATCATGCTGCCTCTGTAATAAAATTGTAAGCACGTATATTAACAAAAACCGACAATCTAGCATTGTCGGTTGAGGTCGCCCGTTTGCCGTCATGGGAAGTGATTTGTCGGGTGACAAATCGACACGAGCAGACGAGCAGAACGCCTGTAACGGTCTTATTCACGTTCACGGTACAATCTAGCACGCCCACACTGTAGCGTGCTGTGGCGCGCGTCCTGTGCGTTCAGTTTGGCGGCCATGTCTCCGCATATTGTAGGATGATAACCTGCCCGTGCTTGCCGACTTGCCGTTCGGCCTGCGCAATCGCCGCTTGTGCTTGTTCGTCGGATAGCTCACGCGTATCAACAATCGCATAACCTCCGCTGCCGTTGTCGCGTGTCTCCAACTGTTCAAGACGTTGTTTGATATTCATTGCTGGTCGCGCTCCCACCGCTCACGTGCCAAATTTAGCAGGTCGGCAAGCGGCGGCATTGTATCAGGTGCATTGTCTCCGGCTATGAAACGCAAGCCAGTAAATACTAAAACACCGTTATCAACCAGACGCTCCAACGCCGCCGCCGTTTGTGCGATCCTGTCATGCTCGGCCTGGCTGCAAAACTCTAGCGCTTCAAGGCGTTTCGTGATATTCATTATTCCACGCCTTCGCATATTCCAAAACGACAACCAGCCCATTTCTACCAACTTGCCGGTTTGCCTGCGCAATGGCCTCTTTTGCCTGATCGTCCGATAGCTCACGCGTATCGACAATGAGATACCCGCCGCGACCGGTGCGCGTCTCAAGCTCGGTTAGGCGCGTCTCAATTTGTCTCATTTCGGCTCTCCAATGCGGCCAAGCGTGCTGCCAAATTGCGCAGTTCATACAGTTTCAACGTATTCGATAACACACATTCCGCGGCGCGTAACCTGGTGGCTGGGTGCGTGGCTGGGTTGACCATTAGTGTGGTGATGACCAGAACGGCTTGGTTTGTCATGCTAACCAGGCCACGCGTCGCGGCGTCAAGCGCTTGATCCTCAGCTTTGGTTAGTGCCTGCTTGAATAGCGGTTCGTCAAGCCAACGGTAAACCGTGCGCTCAGAAACCCCAACGTCCGACGCGGCCAGCGCAATGTTAGGGCGCGTGAGTAGTGACCGGAGGGCTTGCGTTTGCTTAGGCGTCAATTCCTTGACATTTTCGCTCATTGTCTGTCATTCACTCCAATTTCGCTTCTCTAGGTAACGATCAACCAAGTCCGTTTTGTTGCCAACGTTCGCGATTGTCCGTTGCCTAACAATCTCCTCGCGCAAGGATAGCCAGGCGTCATTAAAGCCCGTGTCACTGCCATTGGCCGCAATGTAGCTTTCGCGCACCGACGCCTTGAATAGCGCTTCTTGCTCTGCGGCCTGCTTCGTTTCCTCGGCAAGTTTGGCCTGCTTTTCTTCCTCGGCGCGCTGGGGTGCGTTCTTAATTATGTCAGCAAAATAGGCTGCCTTATCCTTTTGATGCTGCGCACGAGCCGCGGCGCGCTCTTCGTCTAAAATCTGAAATGGTGTTTTTTGTCGAATAGTCATTTTACTGCTCCTCTTCAAAGATAATGCTTGCCGTGCTGACCAGTGCCAGCGCGGCTTACTTCATATAGTCCCATTAACAGCAACAGCAACAACGACCCACAGCTTCTTCTTCTCTTCTTATCGCGTCGTTTGGTGGGCTAGCGGTATCATCAGTATCATCAATTTGGCTATAGTTTATTTTGAAAATTTTTGCCTGTTTTTGGCCGTTTTTCCCCTGTTTTTTATATATATATACATACAGATAAAGTATCATCAAGTCTGGATCATTGGCACTTTTACACCTATAATAGCGGTATCATCAACGGTATCACCAGTATCATCAAACGCTACTTGATGATACTGGTAGCAAAAAATTTGATGATACCGCTAGCGCGTTTGATGATACCGCTAGCGCGTTTGATGATACCGCTAGCTAGCTTGGCTCGCGCTTGGCATTTGGTGCGATACCGACCCAGCCCCAAGCCTTGACGCCGTCGATACTGAGGTACTTTCGTGTTAGCCCCATCGGCGCGAGTGCGTCATTGATATCGCGGCCAGCTACCTTTGGATTATTGCTGATTGAAATACCAAACGCCTGTAAGCGCATCATAATATCGGCGGTAAAACAGCGAAGCTCGGTGTCACCCGGCGCAACGATGAAATATTGCTGTAGGTATGTCTGCAACGGATTCTCGACCTCATGTTCCTCATAGGTGGCTGCCAGGGCGGCGCGTTCTAATGGTGACAGCTCTGGCGATTGGCCGCTCCGATAGATGCAAACCATTTGCGCCCATAGTTGATCGACGCTAATGACCTCTGCATATTCATGATTGATCGCCGTGATATGCACAGGAAGAAAGCGCCGGTGGCCGGTCGGGTCATCTAAAAAACCAGTTTCATTATTCAACGAGCCAACCAGACAAGCGAGCGTGGACTTAGTAATGTTGGCTCTGCCCCAAGGCTTGCGATAGGTGTGCCATTCGGTTGTAATGAATGATTTTAACCCGTCGCGGTCGCCTTTGCGCAATGATGACCCTAACTCGCTGACCTCCCATATCCACTTGGTAACGGCGCTGCGAATGTCATCAGGCGCATGAGGATTTATCGGCGATTCCCGGTGATATTCACTGCCCAGGCCAGAGCATAGGAAACGCACCCAAGACGATTTCCCTAGCCCTTGCTTGCCTATCAGCACAAGCATGGGCGTTTGATGTTTGAACGCTTTTTCTTTGTCGCCGTCTAATGCCCTAGCCACGCAACCAAGCAACCAACGCCGAATGAGCAACCAATGAAGCTGCGCCGTGTCGCCGTTCGGATAAGTTACAATTTTATCATCGCCGCGAATGTGGTTTAGCATCGCGCTCAAATGGTCGTTGCCGTCCCATACCTGAGTGTTTAAATAGTCCTGTACAGGGTGATAGCTATCCTCAGATGCCAAAACGTTGATACAATGGTCAACCATGCCCACGGGAACGCCATAACTAGCCATATCCAAACAGATAGACGATTTAGTAATATCATCCAATCGTTTACCGTCAATCTCGATCATATCCTCTAAACGGTTTAACCGGAATGTACTCCCCAAACGGCGCAATGCGCCTATCCATACTTCTGACTGTGGCTCTTCAAAAAGTGGCCTTAAATCCTTCCAGGTTTTTCCGGTGCAATGGTGGCAACCCGCAGAAATAGCCCCGCTGGGTAGTTGCACAATATAAGCGCCGGTGGTGTGATCTTCACTAAACGGGCATTGTTCAAGCTTCCAAATAAACCCGCTTTTCCATGGTTCCTTGTGGGCAATGATTTCGTATGTCTCTAGCCATGAATCAATGTCTAAAGCTTTGCCACGCGGCTTTTTTGCTGCGGTCGTCGGGCGGGTGTCATTGACACCGTTCATGTGGACTGTTGTTTCGGTCGCAATTTTCATCTTGCCCCCCGCGTCATTGTGTAAGCGATTGCATCCTGAATCCTGCCATCCAGCCATGTTTGGTTGCCGCGCTTTTCGTTCCATTTCGTTTGGTCAAGGCGTGATTGGTGAATCATGCGCCCCATGCGGGCAGCGTCGCCTTTGGTATGCAACGCCAGGCTATTCAGGAGCAAAATCACGGCTCGGCTGGGGTCGGCGTTGCCCCTGACAGCGGACAGATCGCCGTTGTAAAGGCGAGCGGCCAGACTGTTGACTCGGCAAATGTAGTCCCAAAGTTGCTGATCGTCACCGGATGGTGTTGAATGCCCACCAAAGAGAAAGCTGTGGGTCGTTGTTGCTTTGACTTCTGGCTTGGGTACAAACTCATTTATAAACCAATCCAGTGAATCAACCTTTGCGATAGGTCTATCGTTTAGTACGTCGCCGGTTAGTGTGGCAAACCGTTCGCGGCTATAGATTTCAATTTCAGGACGTTTAATGGCGTCTGGTTGTTGGGGGCAATGAACGAAAATGCGTAGCCCGTGCCCGCTGGGTGATCGTTCGATATAGGTGTCCAGCGCCGTGGTTACGTTTTTGGCAAATGGAGATAGCTGATCGTCTACAATGCAATGGTCAATGTCAATCATGCAATAGGGGTCATGTTCAGTTAACACGTAGGCGATGCCAGCTAGATCGCCGTTGGCCTGGTAGGCTGCCACCGCAGCGCGGATATTTGTCCAGGTGTTAGGCCAGGTCGAACCGGCGTTAGCCAGGTTGCGCGGATTAATCGGAATTTTATCCGGCTTGGGTTTGCCACGGTCAACATATTTCCAGCAAACAAATTGTTTGTAACCCCACATGGCGCGTGGGGTGGCGTTGGGGTCGATTAATGTGCGCGCTATCATCGCAACACCTCCATTGCGGCGTTGATGCGCTGCATGGCGAGGGTGTTGCCACCGGCATCAGGATGCAATTGCTTCGCCAATGCTCGATAGACCGCGTGGACTACAAATTGTGGTGCGGTGGGCAATAGATGAAGAGTGCTATACGCGGCGATGGTTGTGGGTGGCGTTGTCGGCGGCGTCTCAGCGTAACTCTCCGCGTGCTCGCATTCGTAGAGCAACCCGAACCGCTCACATAGGGCAATGGCGGCGTCCGCGTCACGTAACAACCAACAGCGGTCGGTGGCGCTCCATTTTCGAGCACGTAGGTCGATGGATTGTTTCAGCGCATTAACGAAGAGCTGGAATGTACTGGTGTCGATGTTGGTGATGCGTAATGCGTAGCGCCAGGGAAAATCGCCGATAGAGAGGCGCGTGATTGTGATCATGGCGCCTCCCATAGACAAATTGTGGGATTGACATTTGAACCAAAATGGGTTATATTTTTCATATTCACCTTTAACATTTGCGCCCTATGCCCGCCGTCTGCCGATGCGACTAACATCGGCTTTCGTGTTTATAGAGGCCAGATAAAAAAAGAACAATTAGACAGCAGAGAGAGCGACACTGTTACCTTGCCGGGTTGTGTCGCTCTCTGCTTTTCCTCTTAAGACCAAACCGTTTCGTTTGACCTCGATAGTGGATACTGGCGCACGATCAATCAATAGGGCTAATACGCCGGTAATAGTTGTTTCTTCGCCTAGCGCCAATAATTCTAGCTTTTGGCGTTGCTCCTCGGTCGCCCGAAAGCCTACAAGCTGTTTTTGCATGATGTTCTTGTCTCCATCAACTGAACGAAAAACAAAAAAAGGCGACAAAAACATAAACCCCGTAAAGGTTTTATGTCCTGTCGCCTTGTTGGTATACTCACATTAGGGCGTGATATTAAATTAATAATGCCAGAAAAATATAAACCAAACATAATTTCGTCCAGAAACAGAAGCGACTACGCTGCACCGCCATACCCAATGCTTGTGTCGCGAATGTTTCGATTGACGAAAACTGTTCGGTCAACATGGTACTTTTTAAGCGACAAATCCGGTATGGGGATTTTATCGCTTAACCTGGCTAACCATTTCAGCCTTGCGGCATGTGAACCCTGTCCACATCTCTCCAACGCCTTGCGTTGTTTGGTTATGCCATTTTCGCTTACTGATACCCACTTTTTCTTGAAAAGTAAATATTAGCTTGCAATAGCTGTATAATAATATAACAAGAAAAACGATAATTGTCAACTAATTGTTTGGTACTCTAAGCTTTATCTTACAGTACCAAAAACAGAAAGCGCTCCCACTACCTGCCTAGTTTGCCGCTGCCTAACTTCGCTGGCCGTCGGGTTGGCTGTGCGGTGCGCTGTGACGTTCTGCGCTCGGTCTGGTCTACTTGCTCATGTGGCGTAAACCGAACGCCTCTAAGCGCGCCTGGTGTTGAATCGCAGTACCATAAACCACTTTGGGAACCTGAGTTAGAAATGATTGAATCAACCTTATCGTACATGTTCTTAGCAACCAGATATTGCCCACGTAAGCAGATAACATTCTTGACGATCACCCATTCGTAATTCAAGAACAGAACGTTGATGTGATACTGTTTTTTCAACATTCGCTTGATGATATGATGCTGGTGGTCAATCGTAATCACTTCTAAAACCTTTGGTAACTCTGGCTTGAACCATTCTTTCGGATGCTTCTTTGTCCATCGTTGCCATGCCTTAAACCACAAAAGTAATGTCCAACCTGACGCCAAAAATATCATAAAGCTGGGCGTGAAATTGAATAGGAAGTTATCAATGCGCTGGCTTGTCGATAATTTCACCCGCTTGGCTGGTTTCCCATCCGCTGTATCGGTCGTCATGCCATCGGGAACAATGGTTTGTTCGGTCATTGTTGCACCTCGCCACCTTGCAAGATTTCATTCAGCCATCCGTATGTTTTGCCGTTCTTCATTCCCCATATGATTTTACAAGTGGCTGTTTTGCTACCAGTCTCATGATAAACCCTGAGAACCGTTTGCAGTTCTTGAGCGGTTCTAGGCGGTTCTGACAGAACGGTTCTAGAACCGTTAGAACCGTTCTCAGAACCGCTAGAACCGTTGTCAGCACTCAAGGAACCGTTTAGAACGGTTCTCGAACTAGACACGTCAAAATGGCTGTTTGGGGTGTCCGTGTCCAGAACGGTTCTAGAACCGTTCTGCTGGTTCTCAGGTGGAGTTGATAGGCTAGAATCAGTCAACAGTTTCACGCGCTGCGGTTGCAATTCTTTTTGCAGTACTTTGAATTGTGGTGCGGTGTGCCATGCGTCGTAAATCTCACCGCCGCGCCAAAACTGACCTTGCGGTTTAAGCTTATGCAGGTCATAGGCGTCAAAAGCGCTGCCTTGCCGGGCATTCATTTTGTAGGCAATATAATCACGGATATTTGTCTTAAACCGTTTGTCCCAAACTTGCATACCCTGGTCGATAAACAGAAAACTGATACCAGACTTGCGCGAGTCGCTCATCAAAACGGTTAAGGCGACTACGATATTTTCGTAATTATCGGGGTCGACATTCTTGAACGATTGCATCAGTCTCCCAAATTCTTCCAGCACAATGAGCATGGGTGGCAACGTGTAATCTAGTTGATAAATCGTCTGGACGCCGCCTAGCACACAGGCTTTCTTGCGCCCTTCGTGAATCTTGATAATTTGGTTTAGTTGGTCGCCAATCACGCGGTGGTCAGTTTCGTAAACCTCAAAAGTATCGCTGTAGGGATTCCAGTCAATTCCATTGGCGGCATCTAGCGCAATCACGTTCATCCCCTGTCTGCGTGCGTTTGCCGCCATCAAAAGCGCTGTAGAACTTGACTTGCCTGAATTGCTTGAACCTAAGATAGCGGCGTGAACTACTGAGCTAATATTGAACTCGCACGCGCCGGTGGCATTCTGCCCAAGCAACCAACGGTCGGGCGCTGACTTTGCAAAGGCATCAGCCAGGGTTAACGGTTGCCAGGGTGCAACGGTCAATTGTTCGGGTTCATCTTCAATTACTTGATACTCATCTAGCCGTTGCGGACGGTCATAGAAGCCTGCTGCTAGTTTGGCCTGGGCAGAGTTGCGGATCTCACTGATAGCCGTCGCGCTGGCCGTCCTGGTGCGTTGTATGCTTTGTACATAAGTCAGTTGACGGTCGGCCCCAACTATCGCGACGTCTGTGATAAGCTGGCCACTCGATTTATCAAAGCCGATTGCGCCAAACTGGCTCTTGTTTATGTCTACGTTCCACTGCTGGCCCTGGGCATTCTTGTACGTGGTCAGCGCAAAACTTCCATCAACTTGACGCGCCCATGATTCTTTACGTTCGTCTACCACTTTCCAACCGAACACGCCGACCGCCACAATGCCACCAACAACCACGAGCCCGAGCAATCCACGCAAAAAGAATGTCCACGCTTCAATCCTGCTGGCCTCATTCTCTGCAACGATATGCGCCGTCGATTCTTGAATTCCTGTCTGTATCCGCGCCTGTTGTTCCCATTCTGGCCCCACGTAGCTTGTCCAACGATAGATTGTGAATATCGGTAGACCAATCAACAATACAACGACAATGATTTTTAATTCCTTCATTTTGCCCCTCCAATTGTGAATGTGGAGGGCAAATAAAACAAGCCCGCCAACGATTAAATATGTCCGTTGATGGGCTTGGGTTACAATAGGTGTAGCCGTTTGCCCGTTGGTCACCTCAACGGTCTATGGTTAGGCAAAGGTCAGAGGTTCGCGTCTCTGGCCTTTGTCGCGTCATACTATTTGTCTGTATCAGTCTATCGGTCTACGTTTTTCGGACATGTTCGAAAATGGGTGACGCCTAGATTAGCCACTTTTCTGAAACGCTATTAGCGTAGTCCAGCGCCCCGTGGTCAAGCAGTGTTTTGCCGTCCTTTTCACGCCTTACTTGGGCATCCCAGCACTCCCAGTCAATCTTATTTTCTATAGCGTCCTCTATTAGCGCGATGATTACATCGGGCCCAAGTGCGTCAAGCTCCCAGCAGTTTGAACCGTTTTTCTCAATGAACTTCTTGGCGCGGGCGTCGGCCTTTTTCACCATCTGCGGTGGCGGTCGGTAGCGTTTAATCTGTTCTGCATTAAGAGCCAGGCGGTGCAATTCCACCTCAACGCCAAACATACCCATTCGATCCAGTAGGTCGCGGCTCATATCCTCTCCCGAAGGATCGAAGTCGCCCAGATACAGAATGACTGGCAAGCGACCAAGTTCAATGTAGCGCTGAAGCCGCTGCGCTGCTTCGTAAGCGCAGCTGGTAGACGCATAGCCCTTACAGGCAAAATAGGCCACATCCCATCGTGCGCAAACGTCCTCAATCACGCCGGTCAGCGCTTCTTTCTCAATCCATACCTCTGGCTGATAGGGTTGTCCCGCCCACTTATCCACACTGAAGGAATCCGCAGCAGATTGCAGAATATCCCCTGGATTGTCCCAATGGGATTGGCGATGCACAGGCCGTCCACGATCTTCGATAGCGTCCCAATCAATCAGTCCCGCATAGCGGCCATCACTGATAATTTGTGACAGGTTGCGATAAGTGGCCTCGGTATTAGCGCGCAAGCCACGCGCCACTAGCTGATAATGCAACTGTCGGAGTGTGAGTTTGTAGCCCTGTTTCATATATTCAGCGATGATTACATTTGATTGCGCTATCACCCGCTTCGTCTTAGCCTGAAAGCGATGCTCGCGGTAGCAGATGTTCATTCGCTCCCATCCTCGTTTCTAGTTGTCGGTGTTAGTAGCTTTTCAACATCTGCTTTTCTTATCCGCCATGACTTAGCAAGTTTCGCCGCTGGCAATTCCCCCCTTGCGATCATATCTCTTATTGTGCGTTCGCTAAGCTTCAAGCATAGTGATACATCTCTAATTGTCATTATTTCATTTTCGTTCATTCGTCCTATCCATCCCCATTAAGTCGTATTTATTCGTATTTAGCAATTATAACATATTGGTGTTTTGCCGTCAATCCCGAATATACTATTGCTGAATTAGCCTACCTATGGCATGATCGACCATGCTCCCTTGACCTTCGCAGCTTTCGCAGTCAATACAGGATTAGCAATTAAATGCGCACACTCGAACGGAAAACTTCGCAATCCTTCGCACCACATGAAGCAGCCATATTAACCGGCGTCTCTGTTCATTCAATTCGGCGTTGGTGCGAGTACCACGCCGCTTACCTATCACCACGCGCAAACCCTGAATCAGGAGTACAGCGCCGGTTGACGCCGCGTGATGTGGAAGTAATGAAGCATGTAAAATCGTTGCGTGACGATGGTCTTTCGGTCAACCTAATCAACGAACAACTGGCCGGTCTTACCTTCGCAGAAATTGACTCAGACCCTAGCACAGACTCTCGCGCCATTGCCTTACCGACTGCACAGGAAGCGCCACAATCGACGCCAGGCGCATTAGTGACAGTGGATACCATAGTAGACATACAGCGCCAAATAGCCACACTGCAACAGTCTGTAAATGAAGTCAAGCAAGCGCCACGCCGGCTAGAATGGTTCAGTGGGTTCGGGTTCGGCTTTGTCGCGGCGTTGTTGTTCGTGCTGGTGATACTCGGGCTGGCTGTGTTGTATGGCGGACTCAGGTAAACTTACGGGTTAGCTTACGGAATAGGGTAAACCCCTATGGGTGTATCCGGTGAATGGTCATTATGAAGTGTTTGCCGGTGGCAATCGGTTGGAAGCCGTTAAAATCACGTCAATCGAAGAAGTTCCGGTTGTGCTGCACGAAGGATACACAGAGGATGAAATTACAGGGCTTGCTGACCAAGACAACGAGAACGATGAGTATCATACCCATGTGCCTATTACAGATATTTGGATGGACTACAAACGACTAAGCGATAGCGGGTGGACACAGCAGAGGATTGCAGATGCGAAGGGGGTGAGTCAATCCACAGTGAAATTCAGACTTAAATTTTCGGAATTCTCACCAACCATAATAGAGAAATTTAGTACCAGTGAATGTTTGAACGAGCGCCACGCACGCGAATTGAACGAATTAGTACCTGGTACTAATCTCGCCCCCTGGCTAGACCGCGCGACCGCTATGCTACACGTTATCAACACCGTCCTATCGCGCACCAATGCCCCGACCGCTGCGCAGTTCCACGACGAAGTAGACAAGTTGAACGCGCGTCTATCATGGTAGCCATGCGCAAAGACGGCAAGCGATAGTTAGCTTCAGAAAAGCGAATTTTACTGAAGCTATCTGTATGTTAACTAAGTTTGTTATAAACGCACTTACTAAATTGTCAAAGTCAAAATTCCCAGAGCCACTCAGCAAGGTAAGTCTTTGACAGAGTCGGGAACAAAATACACTCTATTGTCATTGTTCTCTTTCCTGAGCTTGCTTCGCCTTTTACAAATCTAATAAAACTGGCACCTGGGAACCTACCAACCCCCGCTTGTGTTGCGCGCACGCTAGGTACAGAGGCTTTCTCTTCTGTATAGCCGGCCGCTTGTAACGCGGTAGCATAATACTTAGCGACATCGTCACATTTTGGGTTGCCGACCAACAAAAATGTTGTTCCCGTTACTGTATTACTCATTCCAGCGTCTGTAAATATCTTTTGAGATTCACGGGCTTGCCTATCCCATTCCGCTGCCAGCATATCTTCTTCTGGTTTCAACTTTTTCGCACTGGGATAGACCGGCAGATCATTTAGTACTCTGATCACCGAAGGTGTAGGAGGCGGCGGGGGGGTAATTTTAACCATCCCCGGTAATGTAAATGTAGCAATTGCAATGAACAAGGCTACTACACCAGAGATATTCGCTAATTTTTGCAACGTGTTATCATGTATCAACTCTTGCCTAACAGCAATAAACAATACAACAGAGAGTATTATCAAACCAACAGCCATTATCATCGCTGTAGTATTCATTTGTCATCCTTAATCTAGGTGGGGATGTTAGGTTCAATATAAAGTGTTAATGAGTATTATTAAACATCTAATTTACTAGAATATACTGACTTGAAACCACCATTTTGCTGACTTATAGAAGACAAAGCTAATCGAAATTTACTGAAGCTATCTATACCATAGTGCAGACTGCCTGTATAG
>MWVV01000406.1_pt1 | contig 15841 bp, 13 predicted proteins | sample 1047281 | NCBI WGS metagenome assembly MWVV01 (sample SAMN06349986, study PRJNA376086) | soil metagenome | isolation source: PT-2 sample Antarctic (ecotone) soil | place: Antarctica | collected 2015-01-13 | reverse complement strand
TGCTTCCGTGCTTATTCTGTTCGATTGGACTCTGGTTCTTACGTTTTAAACGTGCGTACCGGTAAAAATGAGCGTATCAGCCGCATTATGCAAATGCATGCTAATAAGCAGAACCCTGTTGATTTTATTGAGGCTGGTGATATTGGAGCTGCCGTTGGCTTCAAAGATATAAAAACAGGCGATACGCTTTGCGACGAGAAAAACCCAATCACTTTAGAAAGCATGACCTTTCCTGAGCCGGTTATATCTGTAGCAATTGAGCCTAAAACCCAGGCAGATGTTGATAAGATGGGTATGGCAATAGCTAAACTGGTTGAAGAAGATCCTACGCTTAAAGTTAAAACTGACGAAGAAACCGGTCAGACTATTTTAAGCGGAATGGGCGAATTACACCTTGAGATTATTGTTGACCGTATGCGCCGGGAATTTAAGGTTGAAATTAACCAGGGTGCTCCGCAGGTTGCGTATAAAGAAGCCTTTACAAATAAGATTGAACATAGAGAAATACTGAAAAAGCAAACGGGTGGCCGTGGTAAATTTGCTGACATTGTTTTTGAAATAGGGCCTGCTGATGAAGAATTCCTTAAAGAAGGTAAAGGAACCTTTCAGTTTGTGAACGATATTTTTGGGGGTGCTATTCCGCGTGAATTTGTACCGGCAATCCAAAAAGGCTTTGAGCAATCAATGAATACAGGTGTTCTTGCTGCTTACCCCGTTCAAAGCATGAAAGTCCGTGTATTTGATGGCAGCTTCCACGCAGTTGACTCCGATGCAATGAGTTTTGAACTTTGCGCAAGGGGAGCTTTCCGTACTGCGGGCAAAAAAGCAAAGCCGGTGTTACTTGAACCAATTATGAAAGTTGAGGTTACCACTCCCGACCAATATATGGGAGATGTAACAGGGGACTTAAACCGTCGTCGTGGCATGTTAGAAGGTATGGATAGCCGTGGTGGTTTGCAGGTAATTAAAGCTAAAGTGCCATTGAGCGAAATGTTTGGTTATGTAACCCAGCTTCGTTCATTATCAAGTGGCCGTGCAACATCAACTATGGAGTTTAGCCACTATAATCCTGCTCCAAATAACATTGCTGAAGAAGTAATGGCGAAGCAGAAAGGTAAGTTGAAGGTAGAAGAGTAAGCCCTCTAAAACCCCCGAATGGGGACCTTTGGAAAACGATTGTTGATGTATTATATAAAGCCCTGGCTCCATACGAGCGGGGCTTTTTAATAACTTTGTATCTTTATAAAAATTATTCTATGTCGTCATTAGAATTAGAAGTGTATGAAATATTAAAAAAATCGTTTTTATGAAAAGGAAGCAGCAAAAGTTATTGAATTGTTCGAAGAAAAAGCAGAGCAAAAGATTGCCCAAAAGAAAGATATTTTTATGACAAAAGACGATAAAGTAGAATTGGTTACAAGGATGGCATCTGATAAAGAAGAACTAATCACAAGAATAGAAACTTCAAAAACAGATACTATAAAGTGGATGTTTATCTTTTGGATTGGTCAACTTGCAGCAACAGCAGGAATTATGTTTGCATTTTTAAATGCATATCTAAAAAAATAAAGTACTTGTATATATCCTATTTATTTCAGGCCCGCTTCAAAGAGCGGGCTTTTAATTGCTATATGCATAATTTTGGTACTTATATATGAATTGGAATACCATTTTTACCACACAAAGAGTCGGGCAGCAAAAAGAAGCACCCGGCTCCCGCTCTGGTTTTCAACGTGATTTTGACAGGTTAATATTTTCTTCGGCATTTAGACGGCTACAAAACAAAACACAGGTCTTCCCTTTGCCGGGAAGCACGTTTGTACATAACAGACTCACACATTCCTTAGAAGTGGCAAGTGTTGGTCGTTCTTTAGGTGGCATTGTAGGTAGAAAGATTAGTGATGAGATTGCTGATAGAACCGGGGATGCTTTTGAATTCTATAAATATGAATTACCTAATGTAATTGCTGCGGGTTGTCTTGCTCACGATATTGGAAATCCGGCGTTTGGTCATTCTGGTGAAAAGGCAATCTCTGCTTACTTTATTAATAATGCGTCAAATAAAATCGATGGTAATGCGCTGCAGAATTTTTTCAGTGAAAAGGAATGGGCAGATATAACCAGCTTTGAGGGTAATGCAAATGCTTTTCGAATTCTTACACATACTTATAAAGGAAGGCTAATATCAGGCTTAGGGCTTACCTATACAACCATTGCTTCCATTCTAAAATATCCCTGCGAATCAGTTGCTGTAAACAAACAATTCAAGCATCGTAAGAAGTATGGATTTTTTCAATCGGAAAGGAATCCTATACAGTTAATAGCTGAAAAGTTAGGAATGCTTAGGGAGGAAGGCGATGTCATTTCATATAAGAGACATCCATTCGTTTATCTTGTTGAAGCTGCAGATGATATTTGCTATCGCATTATTGATATGGAAGATGCTCATCGCCTTGGAATTCTTTCTCATGAACTGGTTACTCAGTCTTTCCTCCAATTAATTGGCAGTTTACATGCAGAAGGTGAAGATGAAAATAAAACAAAAAAAAATCTCGGGAAGATGGAAGATTTAAATGAGAAGATAAGTTACCTGAGAGCGAAAGCAATTAATTTTTTGACACTGAAAGCGGCAGAGGTTTTCTGGGAAAACAGGCAACAAATTTTAGCAGGCAACTTCAATGATACTTTAATAGACAATATTGAAAGCAGGCATGGAGTTTTCAGGCAAGTGATGAAAATTTCTAATGAAAGAATTTATAACCATGATACAGTGTTAGAAATTGAAATAGCAGGTTACAATGTAATGTCAGAATTATTAAGCTTGTTTGTTCCGGCTCTTCTTAAAAAGAAGCCTGATCATAAAGATGAGAAAGTTTTAAAATTGTTTCCGCTTCAGTTTAGGGAATTTGAAGATACGTCTTCTCCTTATGAAAAGCTATTAAGTGCGTTTGACTTTATTTCAGGGATGACAGACTTGTATGCAACAGAATTGTATAGGAAGCTGAAGGGGGTTGAGATACCACAGCACAAATAGTCTAACCTGAAATTTTATCAGGATCATTAAAGCTTTCTTCTTCTTCCTCCAGTGATAATTCTTCAGGATCCGGCAAACTTCCATCTTCACCACCATCTTGTGTGTTGTTTGAATCGCTTTTAATATTTCCAAAATAATCAACTGCTTGCTTTTGATGTAGATCTTGTTCAGGCTCTATAAGAGTACCTTCTGTAGCTGAACTTTTGTTCACCTTTTCCTGGTTGCCTTTTAAATTATTTTCACTGCTTAACTGCTGCATATCGTTCTCTAAATCCTGATTGCTCATGTTATTGGGGTTGTTTTTTTCCATATAAAAATTTTAGTGCTGATATGGTTTAGTAGGTGTAAAAATTATGCCGTAAGTAACCAGTAAGGTTTGAAGGCAGCAAGTCCATAAATCAAAGTTCTTTAATCTTAATATCTTTCCAGCGTACTTTTATACCACCGCCTTCATGTATTTGCAAAGCAATAAAGCCTTCACCAGCCCCTATTTTTTCATCTTTAAAATAAACCATTTTATGTCCGTTAAGCCAGGTGTTTACTTCATCGCCTACCGCTTTAATTTCTAATTTATTCCATTTACCCGACTTTAAAATCTTCTCGTCTTCCGGCTTTGGTTTTATTAGCCATCCCCTACCATACGACTCATAAATGCCACCGGTAAAAAGGTTAGGAGGAGCTACTTCTACCTGCCATCCACTTATCTTCACCCCTTCGATAGTAGACCTGATAAATACGCCGCTGTTGCCATTTGCTTCCTGTTTAAATTTTAATGTCAGGAAGAAATTTTTGTAATTTTTATTAGTTGAAAGATATCCGTACTTCTTATCCGGCCCGCTTTCACAAACGAGTTCACCCTTATCCACATACCATTTTTCGGTCCCATGAATAGTCCAACCAGTGAGGTCTTTACCATTAAAAATTTTAGTTTTAGATTGAGAGATGGCAGTTATTGTGATGGTACAGCAAAAAATAATAACCAGTAATTGTTTCATTTTTTTTTATTTGTGAGATGAGAATTGTACGAAGATAAATGATGTTGGTTGTTATAAACAATGAAGTACTTATATCAGCAGGATTGTTATTCTGATATAAGTATTTAAAGGAAAATTTTATTGCTTACGCCACCATCTAAAAGGCCGTAGGTATTTTGGTCCTTTAGATGTCATAAACCTTGTAGGAACCTGTTGCCATGTATTATTTTTATTTGTCCAAACTAAAAAATGAAGATGAGGGAAAGCGGAATAGCCGGTTCTACCACTTAATGCAATTATCTGCCCCTGTTTTATAGTATCACCAAGGTTTACCAGAACGCCATTCTGCTGCAGGTGCCAATAACCAGCTTTTGTTCCATCACTATGTTCTATTACAACAAGATTGGCATATTGGCGGTATCTTTTATTACCGCCTCCTTTATCATTCCTTTCTTCGAGGCGTATTACAATTCCATCACGTGCAGCAAGGATTTTTAATCCCCGTTTCATTTTAAAATCTAAGGCTGCCCGGTTTTTATGGGAGAAGGAACTGAAATAGCCTTGCACTAATAAATGTGAAGTGCCTTTTTCATAAGGCAAGGAATAAACCCAACTGGTATCTTCTTTAATTTTGCCTTTCTGCAAAAGCCTGGCATGGATAGCTTGCGAATCGTTGGTGCGGCTTATTGAACAGGCAACCATAAACGCTAAGGGACTAACGAAATAAAGCCGGGAATTAGTTACCCGGCTTACAAAATTTTTATAATAAGTTCTTTTGAACAAAATCATCTTCCAACTAAGCATACTCTTTTCGATGCAGCTTTTTTAGCCGCTGATGTATAGAAGTGCAAAGTATCGAAAAGTATGTTACCCACAACTCAGATGATTATCTAAAGGGACTTATTCAACGAAACATAATAATTTTTCCAATTATTATGCTGCCTTATATCTACCGCATTTACTTTGAGAGGAACGAAACTGAGGTTGAGCTTCGATTGATTTTACTGCTTTTTTCTTTTTATTTAAAGTTATTGGAATACCGGCTGAAACGCTCCAACTTGAAGTTTTTGAACTGAGATTGGTAACTATGGGTTTAACTTCGGAAGGGGAACTAATCTTTTCATCGAGGTTTGTAATGCCTTTGAGATAATTTACATTGATTGTAAATCTTCTGTCAAGATTTTTACCAAATTCAAAACCTACGCCTGTTACAACACCTAACTTCCAATTTCCTGCGTTGTAGCTGTACACCGGTTGACCTCCTGATGTTTTAGTGCTTATAGACTCATCTGCCGAAGGTTTGTACGCTGCACCTATGGAAGGCTGAACACTTACAGACCAGCCTTTATCTTTTTCGATCGCTGCAGTCTTACTACTTTCGGTATTATTTTTTCCGCAATGGCTTCTGTATGCACTGCAGTGACTCCTTTCACCAATAGTGTTTTCACTTAACGATGTAGAAGTTTTGCTTGCGGAAGATTTATTTTTGCTGGCAGCAGATTTATTGAAGTAAATTGGCTTACTGCTGAACATGTATCCGCTTTGGAGGTTCATTTTGAGATCGCCTTGTGTAACCTGGTAAGCACTTCTTCCGGTTTCGAGGTTAGAAAAATCGTAAGAAATTGATGAACGATTAGTTGCAGCCGCGATAAAAACACCATGCCCTTTTTTAGTTTTATAATCCAGTCGTGCTCCTGCATACGGTGACATTTGACCTCCTAGAGGTAAAAAAGAAGGAGTGTTGTTGTACTGAATTGAAGTTCTGGAATTTTCAAGGCCTAATTGTGGCATAAGGGTTAATCGTTGGGCAGTGGCGATAGAGCCAAGGGCAACAGACCCCAGGATAAATAGAATTGTAGATTTCATAACAGATAATTTTAATTAATATTCAAGTTAATATATTAGTTTCAAACAGACAACTCAATTTGATAAGTGGTTATATTTTTACGTCCTGTTGTCATCTTTGCAGTAAAAATTATCTAATAGAAGTTGTATTCTTTGCTCTCCCGTTAAAAACTTTTTAACGCTTAGGTTTATTTTTGATCAGACAACTAAATTTTAGCATAAAAACTGGTAAAACATAAACCGCCTTTTTGAAAAGCTACCTGTAATTCATTTACTTCGCTTACAAATTTCTTTTATGAAGGTTAGTATTTTACGTTTCTTATTATTTTGTTTTGCTCTGCTAATGGTGCTAAATGCACAGTCGCAAATAAGCGCCGGCAAAAAAATGACGCCCTCGCCTCATTTAAAAATTGGTAAGCTTTCTAATGGTTTAACTTATTATATCCGTCACAACGAGGAACCTAAAAACCGTGCTGAGCTTCGCTTAGTGGTTAATGCCGGCTCCATTTTAGAAAATGAAAAGCAGTTAGGATTAGCTCATTTTACCGAGCATATGGCTTTTAACGGAACAAAAAATTTTGATAAGCAGGAGCTTGTTGACTTTCTTGAAAAAAGTGGTGTACAGTTCGGTGCCGATATTAATGCATATACTTCTTTTGACGAAACAGTTTATATGCTTCAACTGCCTACCGACAGCATGGGAGTTTTTAAAAAAGGTTTTCAGATACTGGAAGACTGGGCACATAATGTAACGTTTAACGATAAAGAAATTGACAAAGAAAGAGGTGTTGTAATTGAGGAATGGAGGTTGGGCCAGGGAGCAAATGAGCGGATGAGAGCAAAATACTTTCCGGTGATATTAAAAGGCTCACAATATGCCAACCGCATTCCTATTGGCACTAAACAAAACCTTGAAACTTTTAAATACGAAACTATAAAAGAATTTTATAAAGACTGGTATCGCCCCGATTTGCAGGCAGTAATTGCTGTGGGCGATTTTGATGTAAGGGAAGTAGAGAATTTAATCAAACAACATTTTTCTACAATTCCAAAACCGGTTGCACCTAAGCCACGTAAGAAATTTAGTATCCCAACCCAAAAAGAAACACAAACAGTTATTATTACCGATCCGGAGCAATCTTATAATACAGTTCAGATATATTATAAACAGCCGGAAATACCTGAAGCGCAAACTGATGTTGAATATCGTGCTACCATTGTTCGTGGTTTATTTAATAGTATGATGAGCAGCCGCCTGCAGGAAATTGCGCAAAAGCCTGATGCTCCATTCTTATATGGAAGCAGCAGCTATGATAAGTTTATAGGCGATAAAGATGCTTTTACCTTAGTGGCCGTTGCTAAAGACGGTACTTCCATACCGAAAGCAACCCAAACCCTGCTCGAGGAAAATGAAAGAATTCGGCAGCATGGCTTTACCCTGGGAGAATTGGACAGGGCAAAATCATCTATGCTCACTTACATTGGGAATCTATACACTGAAAGAGATAAAACTACTTCTGCACACCTGGTTGAAGAATTGATAAGAAATTACCTGCACAACGAACCTGTTCCGGGAATAGAGAAAGAATATGCTTTATTCCAGCAGTTTATGCCAAGTATAAAACTGAGTGAAGTTAACCTGCTGAACGTGCAATGGGTAAAACCTACCGACAGGTCAATTGTTGTAATGGCACCAGAGTCGGAAAAGAGTAAGCTTATATCAGCAACCGAAATGCTGGCTCTTGTTAATAAACCGATAGGTAAATTACCTGCTTTTGAAGACAAGGTGATAACAGGTGCTTTACTGGCTAAAGAGCCTGTGGCAGGCAGAATTACAGATGAAAAAAAGATACCCGAAATAGGCGTTACCGAACTTACCTTATCAAATGGAGCAAAGGCGGTGCTAAAGCCTACAACGTTTAAAAACAACGAAATTAATATTTCTGCAATTAGCCGCGGCGGGGCCTCTCTTTACAATGATGAAGATTACCTGTCTGCTGCCAATGCCAGCTCCATCGCAATATTTGGAGGTGTTGGTAATTATGATATTATGAGTTTGCAAAAAGAACTTGCCGGCAAACAGGTTTCTATATCACCAAGTATAGGGCAATATAACGAGGGTATTGGCGGAACGAGCAGCATTAAAGATCTGCCTATTGCTTTTCAGCTTATTCATGGCTACTTTACCCAAACGCGAAAAGACACTAGTATGTTTAAAGTATTGCAACAACAATTATATGCGTCACTTGTAAATAAGGGTAAAGATCCGGGGTCGGTTTTTGGTGATTCTGTCAGCTATATAATGGGAAGTTACAACCCAAGAAGAAGGCCCTTAACTATTGATAGGTTAAACGAAATCAAACTTGATAAAGCTTATGAGATGTACCGGGACAGATTTTCGGATGCGAGTGATTTCATCTTTACTTTTGTCGGCAGCTTTAAGGTAGACAGCATTAAACCATACATAGAAAAATACATTGCTTCGCTGCCTTCGACCGGAAGGAAAGAAACATGGAAAGATGTAGGTATGCGTTATCCTGCGGGAGTAATTAATAAAGTTATAAGGAAAGGCCAGGAGAACAAAAGCTCTGTTCGCTTAACCTTCACCGGTATGACTACTTTCAGCGATCTCGAAGCAACACAACTCGACCAGTTATCAAAAGTGCTGGAAATTAGACTGAGAGAGGTATTACGTGAAGACCAGGGAGGCGTGTATGGTGTGGGCGTAGATGCTAATATTAACCGGGAGCCGGTAAATAGTTACAGTATCACTATTTCATTCGGTTGTGCTCCTGAAAACGTTGATAAACTTGTTAACCTGGTAATGGATGAAGTGAAAAACCTGAAAGAAAAAGGGACAACACAAAATAATGTTGACAAAGTAATTGCAGAAGATACACGTGCAATGGAACCTGCAGTAACAAGCAATAGCTATTGGCTATATAATCTTCAGCAAAAGTATTATTATAACGAAGACCCTAAAACTATCCTCGAAGATCGTTCTTTGGTTAGAAAATTAACTGTTGCAAGAACAAAAGAACTCGCTAACAAATATTTCGATACCAACAATGTTATAAAATTGATATTGATGCCGGAGAATAAGTAAGACACATTTTTTGAATAAAATAGAAAAGAGGCTGCCTGGTTTCAAGCGGCTTCTTTTTTATGGGTTAAGAGCATGGAAAATATAGTTCAATAATGTTTATGGGTATTAAAATTAATTATTTGAATTCAACTAAACTCCCATTCAACTAATCAACTACTCAACTACTCAAGCAAGCAACCCATCAACCAATCAACCAATCAACTACCTCAAATCATATCCTTCAACTTCTCAACAACCGTATCCACTTCTTCTTTTGTATTGTTTTTGCTAAAAGAAAAACGAACAGTTACCAGGTTAGGAGTATTGTTGATTGCTCTTATTACATGGCTTCCGGCATCTGCGCCGCTGGTACAGGCGCTTCCGCCACTTGCACAAATATTATTGATATCAAGATTGAAAAGAAGCATTTCACTTTTTTCGGTCTTTGGAAAATTTACACTTAATACAGTGTATAACGACTTTCCTAACGGATCGCCATTAAAGCAGACACCGGTAATATTTTTCTTGAGTTGTTCCATCATGTACAACTTAATGCTCTTTATATAGTCTGTGTCTTTTTCGTAATTAATAGTAGCCATTTCGAGAGCCTTTGCAAAACCTACAATCCCATACAAATTTTCTGTGCCGGCACGCATATTTCTTTCCTGGCTGCCGCCATGCATAAAGGGCTTAATCTTTACATTTTCGTTTATGTATAATAAGCCTGAACCCTTTGGACCGTGAAATTTGTGGGCTGCACCGGTAATAAAATGAACAGGCGTATTTCTTAAGTCGAATGGAAAGTGACCAACAGTTTGTACAGTATCACTGTGAAAAACAGCATTATACTTTTTACATATTTCACCAACTGCATGTATGTCCATCATATTTCCTATTTCGTTATTTGCATGCATAAGAGTAACAAGGGATTTCTCTTTGCTTTCTGCCAGCAAACTTTCAAGGTGGTTTAGATCAGTATGACCATTAGGAAAAACCTTTACATAACTTAAGGCCGCTTCGCCATTATTAAACAAATACTCAACTGTATGTAAAGTAGCATGATGTTCGGTAGGAGAAGTAATAATATGTTTACAACCTAAATCTCTTACAGAGGCAGTGATAGATGTATTACTGCTTTCAGTGCCACCGCTGGTAAAAAATATTTCAGCAGGGTGGGCATGTAATATTTTAGCTACTGTTTTACGTGCATTTTCAATTGCAAGGCGGCTCTCGCGGCCATAACTATAAATAGAGGAAGGATTTCCGTAACAGGAGGTGAGATAAGGCATCATAGCTTCAAGAACTTGTGAGTCAAGACAAGTGGTAGCTGCATTGTCAAAATAAATCCTGTTAGACATGATACCCTTTTAATTTCCTTGTATTATTGTTATAAGATGATGAATTGCTAAAGTAAAAAAAGTACTGCCGTTATTAACAACATTGGGTTTAAACTGTTAAAGCTTGCAAAAATAACCATATACTTTTTAAGGATATGCGTCTTTTAAAATAAAAAAGCTGCCGTTCATGGGGCAGCTTTTTTTATATCTATCGCAGTAGAAATTATTGAACTAATATTTGCCTGGTGAACCTTACAGAACCATTGGTAAGTTGGACAAAATAAATTCCTGTGGCAACGTTATTAAAAGACAGAGATTACATATTTTCTCTTATGTCCTGCATTATTTTTCGGGCAATATTTTCTGCCGTAGTTTCAAAATTGCTTTCAGCATAAATTCGAATAATTGGCTCTGTATTGCTTGTACGTAAATGAACCCAATCCTTTTCAAATTCAATCTTCAAACCGTCCTCGGTATTAACCGGGTTATTCTTATACTTAGTCTTTATTTTATCGAAAATTGATCTTGCATTAAAGCCTTGTTCAAGCTCAATTTTATTTTTACTGATAAAATAATCAGGATATGTACCACGGAGCTGTTTAATGCTTTTATTACTTTTTACTAAGTGGGTTAGAAATAATGCAATTCCTATCAAGGCATCTCTTCCATAATGAAGATCAGGTACAATAATTCCTCCGTTGCCTTCGCCACCTATAACGGCATTAACTTCCTTCATCCGGCTTACAACATTAACCTCTCCAACTGCGCTTGAAAAATATTCTCCACCATGCTTAACTGTAATATCTTTTAAAGCTCTTGTACTCGACATATTACTTACGGTATTGCCTTTTTTGTTTTTCAAAATATAATCAGCAATGGCAACTAAAGTATATTCCTCGCCGAATAATGATCCGTCTTCACATACGAAACAAAGCCTGTCTACATCAGGATCTACCGCAATACCTAAATCTGCATTCTGCCTGTTTACCTCATTGCATAATTGCATCAGATGCTGTGGCAGAGGTTCGGGATTGTGTGCAAACTTTCCATTCACTTCTTCATTCAACACTATTAAATCTGTTACGCCTAATTGTTTAAGCAATAACGGCAGAGCAATAGCACCTGTACTGTTTATAGCATCTGCTACTATTTTTAAATTTGCTTTCTTTATAGCAGCTACATCTACCAAAGGGAAATTAAGAATTGCATCAATATGACGTTGTAAGGCAGTTGAATTTTGAGAATAAGTTCCTAACTTATCTACCGTTGCAAAAGTGAAGCTTTCATCTTCCCCCATTTTCAAAATTGCATCACCATCTTCACTGTTAATAAATTCACCTTTACTATTTAATAACTTTAAAGCGTTCCATTCTTTCGGGTTGTGACTTGCAGAAAGAATAATACCACCTGCGGCCTGCTCAAATCCAACAGTCATTTCAACCGTTGGTGTTGTAGTTAACCCAACATCAACTACATCTAAACCAAGCGCAATAAGGGTACTTACAACTAATCGCTGCACCATTTCTCCGCTTATTCTTCCATCGCGGCCAACCACTACTTTTTTCCCCTTATTCTGCTGCAATAACCATGTTCCGTAGGCTGCAGTAAATTTTACTACATCCAAAGGACTAAGCGTATCACCAGGCTTGCCACCAATCGTACCACGAATACCGGAAATACTTTTTATAAGTGCCATTATTGTGATTATAGGATTGCAAACTTAATTGAAAAAAGATTACTTATAAGGTGAAATTCTATAATATAGGAAGCGTTATTAATATACATGATGCAGTATTTTTTTATAAGTGTTTTCATACTTAAGGATAACATACTTAAGGATAATAAGTGATGAATAATATAACAAGATTGCTATCGTTCATTTGGTGTTTACATAAGCAACAGATTTTTATTTAGCTGCCCTATCTTTGTTACAACACATAAGTTTATATGCCTGAAGAAACCTGGTTTCAAGAATGGTTCAATTCGCCCTATTATCATTTATTATATAATTATCGTAATGAAGATGAAGCTTTTGCTTTTATCAAGCGTTTAATTGTGCACCTGCGACCTTCAAATCATGCCCGGATACTTGATGTGGCCTGCGGAAAAGGCAGGCATAGCAGGGCTTTAACAGAGATGGGTTTCGACGTTACAGGAATAGACCTTTCAATTGATTCAATTAACGAAGCGAAGGAAAGTGAAAATGATAACCTTCATTTTTTTCAGCATGATATGCGTCTTCCGTTTTGGATTCAATATTTCAATTATGCTTTTAATTTTTTTACAAGCTTTGGCTATTTTCGTACGGTTAGAGAACATAACAATTCCATTAGAACTATGGCGAAATCACTACTCGCCAATGGCATTTTTGTAATGGATTATTTGAATGTTCATTACGAAGAAGATCACTTGGAAAAAAGTTATGAGGAAATGATCAATGGTATAAAATTCAAAATAACAAAATGGCACGATGCAGAACATTTCTTTAAACAAATACAAGTGGAAGAGAAAGATGTAACAGGGTATTTGGTTACAGAAAAAGTGGCAAAGTTTACTTTAGGAGATTTTACTGGTATGTTTGCCTGCCAGGGATTACAGATACAGGAAGTTTATGGCGATTATAAATTTGCTGATTATGATATTTACAAATCTCCAAGACTAATTATGATTGCAAAAAAGATAAGAAATTAAACCTTATCTCTTAATTTTATTTCATGATCCTGCAAAACTTTCAGTTGCCAGTTAATACCACAACTTTCAAAGAGGCGTTGCAGGAATGTTCTTATTCTTATTGCGAAACTTTCAAAACTGTATTCATTTTCCTGTACTGCCATATTGTTTCGCGCAATATGCTCATTACTTCACGGGTGTGAAGAGAAAGATGTTGTACTGTTGAGGAAGCTTCTGCAAAAGCCTTACTGTGCAGCTTTGTTTCAATATTATCGACCTGTGCCACAATTGTTACCAGGTTAGATCCAAGATGATCGTGCAGGTCTTTGGATATTCTTTCACGCTCGTTTTGCAGGGTCTGTTGCATCAAAAGTTGGGCATCTTTTTTTCTTCGTCTCAATGCCTCAACCCGCTTTACTATGTAAGCTGTAAAAAAGATGGTGGTAACTAAAATATTTTAATACAAGCTTTATAAAACAAAACTTATTGTAATTTTATTACTTTCATAGCTTCCAATAAAGTCTACCTATATGTCAAAAAAGTATCCGCTTAAGTTTACTTTAGAAGATGGGGTTCATGTAACGGTAAATAAAACGGGCAATAACACTTACGACTTTACTTTAACACCTAAGCACGGCACAGAACGTCATTTTACATTTGTAGATGACAAGCCGCAAGAAGAAGTAATCGCAAACATGGATTTCGACCAGTTAAATGCAGTGCGCAGATTTTGGCTGGAGCAGGAAGATGTAGTATAACTCTTCTTATCTGCTATTATTTTCGTCCTGCACGCGTCTCCTCTCCATGGGTTGTGCGATAGGCAAGGATCCCTGGCATGTTGCACTAATACATAATAAAAATAATACAGTGCTATATTGTACTAATGTCAACCCGAACCTCTCATAGTAGTGAAGCAGCACTTCTCTATATCACATTCACCTGTTACCAAGGGCTTCCTTTATTTTGAATTATTGCAATGCTTTCGCCGACGCACTATTAAACCACCGCCTCCTTATTGTATTTGCCTCTGTACTCCAATGGCGACATTCCTGTAATTTTTCTAAATACTTCACGAAATGCTTTTACATCCGAATAACCAACTTCATACATTACTTCATTAATTGTTTTGCGACTGGTTTCAAATGCTTTTTTTGCCGATTCAATTTTTACTCTTTGCGAATATTCAACAGGAGTATTTCCGGTTGCTTTGATAAACCTTCTGTCAAAGTTTCGTCTGCCCACAGAGAACCTGGAAGACAAATGTTCAACAGATATTTTTTCATCCAGTTTAGTTTCAATATATGCCTGTGCTTTTTTCACCATTTCATCGCCGTGCAACTTCTGACCTGTAAATATTGTAAATGCTGACTGACTATTCCTGTCCATTTCAATCTGAAATACCTTGGAACAAAAAATGGCTGTTTGTCTGTCATAATATTTCTCTATCAGATAAATCATCAGGTTCAGGAAAGAATAAGCGCCACCATTCGTATAAATTCCATTTTCATCAGTAATCAATTTATCAGTTTGCAAATTCACTTTTGGAAACATACTTCTGAAACTATCCGCAGCAGCCCAGTGTGTAGAGCAACTTTTCCCATCCAGCAAACCTGATGATGCAAGCAGAAATGCACCGGTGCATATACTTGCTATTTCAGCACCAAGTTTATATTGATGTTCGATCCAATCAATCAGCAAGCTGTTTCCCTTCACCGCTTTTTGATAATTGTGATTCAGTGAAGGAATAATGATGAGATTGGTTTTGGTTATAGCGGAAATATTTGTGTGAGGCTTTACGATAAACAAGCCATTATAGTATTCCACTTCTTTTGAAATACCTGCTAATTCGATTTTAAATAATTCTTTTCTGCCGGTTTCCTTCCGGTACTGATTTGCTCTTGTAAATATTTTGTAAGCACCTACAATACTGCTTAGGTTGTTGCTCTCTCCGTCAGGGACTATTATAGTAAGATGTTTCATTGATAATTTATTTGGGCAAAGATAGAAATATACCTTGTCCAAATCAACCCACTACAAAGTCCACTTTACACCCCAACAAAGTAATATTTAGACAATACATTTGTTTGATAAAACTTCTAATTCTAAAACTTTTAATCCTAAAACCAGTAATGAAAAAAACAATTATTTATTTTCTGCTAACAGTAATAAGCCTCGTCATTTACCAAGGTAATGCTCAACAAAAAAACCTAACGCAACAAAAAGCTACAACTATGGCAACAGTAGATTTTACCACTACCCATTTGGTAGACCAAACCCCTAAAGAAGTATTTAATGCAATCACTACAACTAAAGAAAGCTCACTGACTCAACAAGAGAGGGACTACGCAACCAAATTTTTGAAAGAGACCGAGCAAGGTTTTTTTAATGCGGTAAAGGATTTGAGTGAAGCACAATTGACATTTAAACCAACTGCCGAAAAATGGAGTGTTGAAGAATGCGTAAAACATATTGCGGTAGCTGAAAAAAACCTGTGGACAATGGTAGAGGAATCGCTGAAACAACCGACAAATGGCGAAAAAAGAGCAGAGATTAAAATGACCGACGAACAACTGGTAAATGCCGTGAAAGATCGGTCACACAAGTCGAAAACTTTTGATGCGCTGGAACCGGCGAATTCTCCTTACAAATCGCTTGCTGAAACGCTTGCCTCCTTTAAAGAGAATCGTGAAAAATTGATTTCGTTTGTAAAAAACAGCAAGGAAGCCCTACGCAACCACGTTTCTGTATTACCAATAGGCACTTATGATGCTTATCAACTCATTCTGCTGATTTCGGGACATAGCAACAGGCATACGCAACAAATTGAAGAAGTTAAGGCAGACGCTAAATTTCCAAAAAGCTGAGGATTTATGGGCGGCATAGTATAACTATTGGC
>MWVV01000405.1_pt1 | contig 15850 bp, 13 predicted proteins | sample 1047281 | NCBI WGS metagenome assembly MWVV01 (sample SAMN06349986, study PRJNA376086) | soil metagenome | isolation source: PT-2 sample Antarctic (ecotone) soil | place: Antarctica | collected 2015-01-13 | reverse complement strand
ACGGGTCGGGATTACCGGTGCGCGTATCGATCCAGACGGGCACGGCCGGGACATCGCGGCTGGTCGGTTCCGCCACGCCAAGATAATCGCCTAGCATGTAGCCGCCGCCCGTGAGCGGGGCGAGAGTGGCATCGCTCGAGACGTTGGTGAGACGAATGTTCGGCCGCCACGTTGCACCCCCGTCGAACGATTGCGCGAGGTACATATCCACGAGGGTGGTCGAACCGGGATTGTCGCGATGATCGTAGAACACAACCGTCACGATCTGACCGTCAGGCGAAGCAGACACCGCAGGATTAAAGACACCGGAACCCACCGGATTATCAGTGATGGGAATTGGCGCGGTCCAGGTATCGCCGGCGTTTGATGACTTTGTGAAGAGGATTTTTGGCGAGCCGGCGCTGAGCGCCTGATAGACAACAAAGAGATGGCCGGCGCGGTCCGCGTTTGCCGAAGGCAGAAAGCCACCGCTGCGAATCGCCGGTTCGGCATAGAGATTTACCGGGGTAATAAACTTCGGCGCGCCGAATGTATTGCCGCCGTCGTTCGAGACGACGACTTGCATAAAATCATCGGCGCTCGAATCCGTGTTGTTGAAGTTCCAAAACACGATCGCCAGCCGGCCGTCCGCCAGAAATACCGGCTGGGATGATTGCGTGTCGCGTGTTGTCGGAGAGATGGCTGCGGGAGCGCTCCAGGTCAGCCCGCCATTATCGCTGAACGAGCGCATGATTGGAGCGCCATTCACGCTCAGGTTGGCGAAGTCGAAGAGAGAGTAGGTCACAACAATCCGCCCGACCGTCGGCGTTCCGGCGAAGGTGTTCACCGCCATCCAATTCTTGTCGGGAAGGAGAGTGCTATTCGCGGATTGATAAACCACCACAGGCTGCAGGAAGCTATTGCCGCCGTCGGTCGAACGACTAACAACAACGGCGCCAGTGGTGAACTGCGAGTTCGTTGCGCCGATTGTGTTCAGATACGCGGTGCCGTTCAAGTCAACGGCCGCCACCGGATCGGTCGCGCGCAAATATGGGCCGCCGCTGGTGGTGGTCAGCTTTGGACTCAGCGCACGGCTCCACGTCAGTCCGCCATCACGGCTGACGGAATAGCCGCAATCCACGGCACCACCATTCGTGAAGCGGCCCTCCTGAAATGTGGCGAGGAGAAAGTCGGGATTGGAAGGCGCGCGCGCGATGTGCGGCTCAGCCTGAGCCCGGAAGGTTTGCGGTAAGGCGGGCGGATCATCGCCGAGGCGAATGTTCGAGGCGACGCGCGGGTCTAACGAGAGAATCGGCGCCGTCATGCGGGAAGTCGAGCGGAGTGAGCGCTCCCGCCGCGCAGAGTAGATGTCAGCCGCCTCCACTAGCTCTCCATCGACATCCAGACGCAGGAGTGCACCGGAAGAGAGATGCTCGAGCGGCACGTTGCGGAGAGCTTCCGGTAGCCGCGCGCGATCAACCGAGCGATGGTCGCTGGTGACGGAAGCAGGCTGCGCTGCCGCGGCACCGGACGGAGCGAAACAGAGCGGCGCCGTCGCGAAGAGGGCGATGCACAAACGGCGGCGACGTGACGTAATCAATGCAAACCCATTCCGAAATTACACCAAGGCGGTGCTCCGCACTAGCCTCGCGCGCAGGTAGTAATTTGTCTCTGCTCTATAGCCGTTGACCGACGCGTGCGCTGGCGGTAATCCCATCGAGCTGTGGATTTGATCGATGAACTCCAGACACGCCTGATTTGCGGAGATGGGGCGATGGGCACGCTGCTGCTGGAACGGGGCGTGCCGCTGGAGCGCTGTTTGGAAGAACTCTGCTTAAGTGAGCCGGACCGGATCCGCACTGCCCACGAGCAATACGCAGGCGCTGGTGCGCGCGTTATCGAGACGAACACGTTTGGGGCGAACGCGGTGCGACTGGCGCGCTTTGGGCTTGAGAATCAGGTGGGCGAGATCAATCGCGCGGCCGCGCAACTCGCCCGCACAGCGATGAAGGGCAAGGATGTGGCCGTGGCCGGAAGTATCGGCCCGCTCGGGATCAGCGCGGATGAAGCGAGCGCGCGCGGAATAGATCGGGCGCACTGTTTTCGCGAACATATTACGGCGCTGCTCGACGGCGGGGCGGAGCTGATCTTTTTCGAGACGTTCATGGATTTCGAGGAGCTGGCGCTGGCGCTTCGCGTGAAAAACGAAGTAAGCGATGCTCTCGCGATCTGTTCATTCGCGTGTGCCGCTGAAGGCCGGCTCCCCACTGGCACGCCGATCGTGGAGGCGTTCGGAAAACTGCAGCAAAGCGGTGCGAAAATTCTCGGCGTCAATTGCATGAACGGTCCGCGTGCGATGGTGCAGCTGCTGGAGCGAGTGCCGGTTGATTATCTGCTCGCGGCATACCCAAACGCCGGATATCCGAAGTATCACGAGGGCCGTTTTATCTACCACACGGCGCCCGATTACTTCGCGCAGGCCGCACGCGAGATGGTGGCGCAGGGCGCCCGGCTAGTCGGGGGATGTTGCGGGACGAATCCGGCGCACATCCGGGCGATCGCAAGTGCAATTGCAGATTTGCAGCCAGTCAAGAGCAAGACGGTGCGGATTGCGACGGAGCCCCTGCCGAGCCGGAGTCGCGCGCAGGAACTTGCCGGGGAGGAGAGTCTTCTCGATCGGATCGGACGTGGCCAGCGTGTGATTATCTGTGAGCTTGATCCTCCGAAGACTCTCGTCTTGGAAAAGTTTTTCGCCGGCGCGCAGGCGCTCGTGAAAGCGGGATGCGATGCGATCACGTTGGCGGACAATTCGCTTGCGATTCTGCGTGTCAGCAATCTTGCGATGGGCGCGATGTTGAAGGAGCGCTTCGGGATTACGCCGTTGCTGCACTTGAGTTGCCGCGATCGTAATGTGCTCGGGCTGCAGAGCGAGCTGCTGGGAATGGCTGCCCTCGGCATGCGACATGTTTTACCGCTCACAGGTGACCCTTCGAGGGTGGGAGATCATCCCGGGGCAGCATCGGTTTACGATGTGAACTCGGTGGAGTTAATCTCGATCATCAAGCGGTTGAATGAAGGTTTTAGCCACGCTGGCAAGTCGATCAAATCTGCCACGCGATTCGTCGTCGGCTGCACCTATAACCCGAACGCGCGGAACCCTGATGCACAGGTAAGCCGGTTGGAGCGCAAAGTCGCGGCCGGTGCGCAGTACGCGATGACGCAGCCCGTCTTCGACGTTCGCCTGATTAAGGAAACGAAGCGGAGGACGGCGCATCTAAACATTCCGATCTTCGTCGGCGTTTGGCCATTGCTAAGTGGCCGGCAGGCGGAGTTCCTGCATAACGAAGTGCCGGGTATCGTGGTGCCTGATGCGGTGCGGGCAGAGATGATGGGGAGCGAAGGCGCGAAAGGTCGCGCCCGCGGAGTGGAGCTAGCCAAGGAGATCGTGCGCGCGATCTTTTCCGAATACGGTGGCGTTTATCTGATCACGCCGTTCCTGCAGTATGAGACGACGGTGGAGTTGGCTGAGTTTGCGCGGAGCCTCTGACGTTGCGAATATCTCGCGATGCTCCACGTCCACCGCGCAGTCTTTGTTCAAGTGGCGGGACTGGTCATTGTGTCCATCGCAGTGGTTCTCTTATCGCTCTTTTTCCCTGTGGCCGATTGGCTGGCGGATGTGCAGGAACACGTGATGGGTTGGGGCGCCTGGAGTGCCATTTGTTACCCCCTGCTCTACGCTTGCTGTAATGTGCTGCTACTTCCTGGCGGTTTTCTTAGCGTCGGGGGTGGATTTTTTTTCGGTTTGTGGTGGGGTTTCCTAATTGTCCTCGTCGGAAATGTCGGGGGGGCGGCGCTTTCGTTCTATATCAGTCGCTGGGTAGGAAAGCGCTGGCTGCGGCGACGTCTGATGCGCAATGCAACCCTCGAAGCGCTGGAACCGGCGGTCGAACGCGAAGGTTGGAAAATCATTTTACTTAGTCAGCTGCACCCGTTATTTCCGACAAGCCTGTTGAATTACCTGTACGGCTTGACGCGGATTCGTTTCCGCACATGCATGCTATGGGTCGCAATTGGTCAGGCGCCGGGCCTGTTTCTCTACGCTTATCTCGGCACACTCGGGCAGCTTGGACTGCGTTTGGTCAGAGGCAAAACGCACCCGCGCGCGATCGAATACTTGCTTTGGAGTGGCGGCCTGCTCGCCTCCGCAGTGATCTTATTTCTGCTGGGGCGCATCGCGTTGCGACTGCTCCAAGAGGCGCAGGCTCTTGCGAAGGGCCCGAGCGACGAGCGCACTGAGGTGTCGGCTACGCGCGAACTCGTGCTGGAAAGAAGCGTGAAATGACGGACGGCAATGTAAGCTGGGATACACAAACCCTACGAATTCAGCAATATATGCATACGGGTTGCACGTTGATAACGGAACGCTTACGAGAGCGGCTGACGAGTTCAGGAGTTTATCCATCCGTGCGAACCAGCGATTTAAACTAGTTACGTATGTTCATCCTACCGCAAACGTACGATGTTGTAGTGGTAGGTAGTGGCCACGCAGGGATCGAAGCCGCGATGGCTTCCGCTCAAATAGGCTGCTCGACGCTGCTTCTCAGTCAGAATCTCGACACCATCGGGCAGATGTCCTGCAACCCTGCAATTGGTGGACTCGCGAAAGGACAAATTGTGCGCGAGATCGACGCCTTGGGCGGGTTTATGGGACAAAACGCGGACGCGACTGGAATCCAGTTTCGCCTTCTAAATCGCTCAAAGGGGGCAAGCGTTCGCGCGCCGCGGGCTCAATGTGATAAGAAGGCCTACCAGCTTCGTGCAAAAGCAGAACTCGAGCGGACCTCCCATCTGGACGTTAAGCAAGCAACGGTTCAGCGCGTCCTCGTAAAGGAGGAGAAGGCCATTGGAGTCGAGACGGATATAGGCGTTGCGTTTCGAGCGCACACGGTCGTTATCACCTGCGGAACTTTTCTCCGCGGACTTTTGCACGTTGGTGACCAGCAGAAGCCGGGCGGCAGAATGGCAGATGCGTCTTCGACTCTGAGTGACTGTTTGCGCGAGATCGGGTTCAGCGCTGGGCGCTTCAAGACCGGAACGCCGTGCCGAGTTAGCCGCACCTCGATTGACTTTGACCGTTGCAAGGTCCAGCGAGGCGAAGATCCGCCGCCCCGGTTTAGCTTCCTGCCAGTAATTCGGCGGGATCGCTCCGCTGATTTCTTCACATTGAATTCCGAGGCGTTCCATGTGGAACAAGTGCCATGTTGGATTACCCACACCACGAGCGAAACACATTCGATCATCCGAGAGAACTTACATAGGTCTCCGCTTTACTCCGGACAAATTCAGGGAAGCGGGCCGCGTTACTGTCCCTCCATTGAGGACAAGGTGGTGAAGTTCGCGGACAGAGGGGCTCACCAGATCTTCCTTGAGCCTGAAGGCCTTCACACCGACGAGTTCTACGTCAACGGCGTCTCGACCAGTCTCCCGTACGATATTCAGCTCAGATTTCTTAGAACGATCCCCGGACTCGAAGGCGCTGAAATTATGCGGCCAGGATATGCCGTCGAATACGACTACTTTCCCCCTACGCAGTTGCACCACACGCTAGAAACAAAGCTGGTGCAAGGTCTCTTTTTTGCAGGTCAGGTGAATGGAACCTCGGGCTATGAAGAGGCTGCTGCGCAAGGTCTAATCGCCGGTGCGAATGCCGCTTTGAAAGCAACGAAGCGTGCCCCGCTCCTCCTCTCCCGTAAAAATGCATATATCGGCGTGCTGATTGATGATCTGGTAACCAAAGGCACAGAAGAGCCTTATCGCATGTTTACTAGTCGAGCCGAAGAGAGGCTCTCATTACGGCACGATAACGCAGATCAGCGACTCACGAGCATTGGACGAATTGCTGGACTTGTTCCGAATGATCGTTGGCAGGTATTCACCGCCAAACTTCAAGCTCTAGAGCGGCTCAGATCAATTACACGAGAGATGCGAATCGGGGGGAGACAGATCGATGAACTCCTGAAACGTCCGGAGTTCAGTAAGGAACACCTTCCCATGCAGATAAGAACCCTCGCATCGGATGAGCTCTGGGATAGTGTTGAAACAGACTTCAAGTACGACGGCTACGTGCGGAGACAAGCGACGGAGAATCGGAACCGTAATCACACCTATAGACAGCTCATCCCGGACGGGATCGATTTCCAGACGATTCCCGGTTTACGTCCTGAAACGCGTGAAAAGCTGTCCTTCGTGCGGCCAGCTAATCTCGAACAAGCCTCTAACGTGAGCGGCATCACGCCAGCTGATGTCGCGATTATATCAATCTGGCTACGAAGGTATGGGTTATCTGATCTCGGCTGCGCACCTCATATCGCTGACTATGGAGCTTGAGTCATGTGGAAACTCTCCACGGCTGTCATCCTACTGAGCTACCTAATTGGGTCTTTTCCAACGGGTTATATCGTAGGAAAAATCGCGGGCATGGACGTCCGGGAACAGGGCAGTGGCAACATCGGGGCAACGAATGTTCTTCGACTACTTGGAAAAGGCTGGGGTTATTCAGTTTTCTTCACAGACGCGTTCAAAGGGTTTCTGGCGGTTCGTCTTGCGCTAATGCTCGTCGCTCGCGCTCCGGGCACCATTCAGTACGCTGACTTCTTCGCAATCCTCGCCGCTGCGGCTTGCGTAGTGGGCCACTCCTTTCCTCTTTGGCTCTGGTTCCGGGGCGGGAAAGGCGTTGCTACCTCAGCTGGCTCCATCTTGGGTGTGATGCCTCTCGCCGCGATTACGATTTTTCTGGTCTGGGTCGTGGTCTTCCTGATAACGCGCTACGCCTCTCTTGCTTCCATCATTGCCGCATTAGCATTGCCGCCCGCAGTCGCCGTCCTGATGCACCTGCAAAGAACACAAGGCGTCGTCCTACTTTACTTTTCCGCGGCCATGACAGCGCTCGTCGTGTGGCGACACCGCTCGAATATCGCCAGGCTGCTAAACGGCACGGAGCAACGGTTCACCCGCAGGTGAAATTTAGCCGCACAACAATTCTCGGCGCGGGCAGCTGGGGGACAGCGCTCGCAGTACTTTGGGCGAAAGGCGGAAAAGAAATTGTGCTCTGGGGCCACGACAGAGAGCGCATCGAACGAGTCCAGGCGACAAGGGAAAATTCCGATTACCTCCCCGGAGTGGCCCTGCCACCATCCGTCGCCGCGACCAGTCATATTACCAGCTGCGCGGACGCCGATTTGATCGTGTTTGTGACTCCATCGGTCGCAGTCCGCTCCGTCGCCGAACGGCTGCGCAATTCAGTGAATCGTGCTGCCATTCTGTTAAGCTGCACGAAAGGAATCGAGCATGGCACTGGTCTCCGGATGACGGAAATTCTAGCGGAGATTTTCCCGGGGCACACGGTTGCCGTTTTGTCTGGACCGAATCTTGCCGTCGAAGTTTCGCGCGACCTCCCAACCGCAACGGTCCTTGGTTGCCAGCAGCCGGAGTGCGCTGAAGAGCTGCAGCAGCACCTCGGCAGCGCGCGCTTCCGGATTTATTCGAGCGACGAAACTACCGGGATAGAACTGGGTGGGGCCCTGAAGAATGTCTTCGCAATCGCCGCCGGTGTGAGTGATGGCTTTGGTCTGGGCGACAACTCGAAGGCCGCGCTTGTGACGCGATCTTTGGCCGAGTTGCTCCGCCTCGGGACCGCGATGGGCGGAGATCCGAAGACGTTCTACGGGCTCAGCGGTGCCGGAGACTTGATCGCGACCTGCTTCAGTCAGTATAGCCGGAACCGACGCGTCGGCGAGCAGTTGGGCCGCGGAGAATCGCTCGAGCAGATTACCTCGACCATGCGGATGGTGGCGGAAGGCATCCCAACCACAAAAAGCGCCTTCGAGTGTGCGCGACGCTTGCGGATCGAAACGCCCATCATCGACCAGATTCACGGTGTCCTGCACGAGGGAAAGCCTCCGGCGCAAGCGCTCGAAGAACTGCTCGGGCGCGATCAGAAGGCTGAGCGACTCTGAGTGAACGAATAGTCTTTCGTTAGGTAGAAGCTATTCGCAGAACTGCCTGATCGCATCCGGGTAGAGCTCGCGTTCTGCCACTTGAATGCGCGCGTGCAAAGTTTCGGAGGTGTCGTTAGGTATAACCGGCACCTGCCGTTGCGCGATGATCTCGCCATGATCCACGGCCGCATCGACATAGTGCACAGTACAACCGGTGACAGTTTCTCCGGCGGTGAGCGCCTGCTTCCACGCCTCCAGCCCGGGAAATTTCGGCAGGAGCGATGGATGAATGTTCAGGATTCGGTGCGGAAAGGCGGCCAGCATTGGCTGCTTGAGCACGCGCATGAATCCAGCCAGCACCACGAGCTCCACGGCCGCCTCGTGCAGCATCTGCACGAGGAGGAACTCCGCCTCCTGCTCGAAGCGCGTCCGGTATTTACCGGGTGGGAGATACGCGTTCGGGACGCCGAACTCCTGTGCCACATGCAGGATGCCGGCATCGAAAACATCCGAGATCACGACGCGTGCTTCCGCGCAAAGAGTGCCATCGCGGATCCGCTCCAGAATTGCCCGGCAATTACTGCCCGCGCCGGAGCCTAGAATGCCAATGCCGATGGCTGCCATGCTACGCGCCCTGCATTCGTTCGATCAAACTCGAAGTCGAATAGCCTGGCTCGAATGGAATGATCCGGACGTCCGCGCCGACCTTCTGCAAGGCCGCTGATTCCCGCGCATCCAGCGTTTCAGGTTTGTAGTCACCACCCTTCACGTAAATGCCCGGCTGCACGCGCTCGAGAAAATGCGTGGCCCGGACTTCAGGGAAGATCGTCACGAAATCGACGCAGGCCAATGCAGCCAGCACCTCCGCGCGGTCACTCTCGTTGTTCAGCGGGCGCGCCTCGCCTTTGAGAGCGCGAACAGAATCGTCGCCATTCACGCCCACAGCCAGTGCGTCGCCCAGTTTTCGCGCCCTTTCGAGGTAACGCACGTGACCGACGTGCAGCAGATCGAAGCAGCCGTTTGTAACCACCAGCTTTTTGCCTTCGGCGCGCAGACGCCTCGCGACCTGCGCGATCTGCTCCAGGCCGAGAACCTTCGCGTTCACGTCTTTGGTCCCGCACGAAAACGCAAGGCGCGGGGCAATACCTCGAACGTCGCCGGTGCGTTCCCAACTAATTCACCGTCGACGTTGAACCACATTCCCGGGGTGGAATTTACAACGACTTTGGCAGCACGGCGAAAGATGACCCCTTCACTTGTCAGATGCGCGCCGACAGCAATCTGCGCCGCGACTAAAGCGATGCTGCCGGCAGGATTTTCCGGAATCAGGATGATGTCGAGCAATCCGTCATCGATCGAGGCGTCGGGCGCGATTAACGTTCCACCGGCAACGTAGCGGCCATTCGCGATCACCGCATTGTAGAGATCGACTTCCATCGTGCTCATGTCGTCGAGTGTGATCGTCGTCTTATAGGCGCGCAACTCGGGGAGCGCTTCCGCCGCGCAGCGCAGATAAGCGAGTGGGCCCCAGCTCTGCTTGATCTCGGGCGTGAGTTTCTCGTTGACGGTCCCGCTGAATCCGCCGGCCGAGACGTTGATGAAGTAGCGGACCTCGTCGCTCGTCACTCGGACGAGATCGATCGGGAGCGGCTCGGCCACGCGCAGCGTCTCGACGCAATCATCGATCGAGTCCGGCAAGTTCAGCATGCGCGCGAAATCGTTGCCGGTGCCGAGCGGGACAAGACCCAGTTCCACTTTGTCGGAATGCGCCGCGATGCCATTGATCACTTCGTTCAACGTCCCGTCACCACCCGCGGCGATCACCAGATCGCAACCATGTGAGATTGCATCCGCAGCCAATCGCGTCGCATCCCCGCTCTTTTCGGTGAAATGCAAACTAGACGAGGGGAACGCCGAGAGCTTCCCGCGAATCAGTTCACGGTCGTCGACGCTACCGGCGCCCGGATTGCAGATGATGCAGGTCTTCACACTCGGGATTCGCGGAGACATCTTCGTCCCAGCTTTCCAAAGGGCAACGCGATTGCGAACAGAGGCGGACTTCTCGCAGTGCGTCTCGTTCAGGACCGATTATTGTCTTTGGCGGAATCGTGGCCGCGAGTAACATCTCGGCCGAATCGTGGCCAAGGACTTCGAGTTGGATTCGAAAACTGACGCAGCCGACGATGCGGTTGTGGAGGCCGCATCCGCGGAAGGCGCCGCCTACCGGATCTCATCGCAGCCGGTCATTAGTTATGGTAACGCTCAGCCTGCCGCTGAGTCACGGGCGCTTCCGCGCTCTTACGGGAGTGGGACGCTTTGCCTGATGCCGCGCGATCCACACAGCCTGTTTGTCTATTGGGATATCGACTGGAGCACCGCGTTCCGAGAGCGATCTCCGCGCGCGCGAAAGGTTTACCTTCGAGTGCTGAATTCCGGTGCTTCCGAACAACAGACGGTGGAAATCGAACCGATGGCCGGGAGTTGCTACGTAACGGTTCCCGAAGCTGGTGCGACGTACAGCGGCGAAATTGGATTCTTTGATCCGCCGGGGATCTGGAATTCGCTGGCGACTTCCGAAGCAATCTGCACGCCGCCAAATGCGATTGCCCGAAACGACAGCGTTGATCTCGCCACGGTCCCTTTTCATCTCTCGTTCCAGCAGTTGAGAGATGCGCTTCGCGTCTCGAAGCAGGAAAACGTATCGCTCACCGCAATGCTGGCAGAGCTGCGAGAACGCGCGAGATCGGCCGAAACGAGCAGCGGACTCACGGCGGAACAGCGGGAGCTCGCGAGCGTTTTGGACGACGTGCAAGCCTCCGCGGCCGCATCGAGCGGCCACGACGGTGCGCGTGCTAAGACGGCTTGGACACAGCGCCGCCTCGAGGAGATGCTAGGGTTCGCCGCGTCCAGTCCCGCTGGTGGATTCACCGGCAGCAGCCGCGCGATTTAGCCCGCTCGCCGACGTCCCGCACGCGTCTCGCTCTACGCGGCCACGATTCTGTGGTCGTCTTTTGCCGACCACAAGAAAGCCCTTGTCGCGGCGCACGAATCGCTGAAGCGTTCTCTCATGGCAGGCCAAGGCTCGACTGGAAACGTGATCGCCGCGTTGTGCAGCTTCTTCATCCCCGGCTTGGGGCAACTGATTCAGGGGCGCGTCCTGATGGCTCTAATCCAGTTCGTGCTCGCGGGCGTACTGTGGGTCTTTCTCCTCGGCTGGCTGATCCATCTCTGGTCGATCATCGATGCCGCGTTGTTCAAGCCTTCCTCATAGCGCCGCGACCTGCAACTGTTCCCCCACGCGCAAGCTCATACCCATGACGCGAAAGATTTGATCCCGCTTCTCCAGGTATCCGGGCGAATCTAAATCCCGCGGGCGCGGCAGGTCGATCCTCACCTCTTCCTGAATGGTTGCAGGTCGCGGGCTCATGACGAGGACGCGGTCGGCGAGCTGCACGGCTTCCTCGATGTCGTGAGTGACGAAAAGAATTGTCTTCTTCTCGCTCTGCCAAATGCGAACCAGATCAGCGCGCATTTTTAGCCGGGTAATAAAATCGAGCGCGCCGAATGGCTCGTCCATGTAGATAATGTCAGGGTTCGCCGCGAGGGCGCGGGCGATCTCGACGCGCTGCCGCATGCCGCCGGAAAGTTCTCCCGGATAGGCGGCCTCGAAACCGTCGAGGCCGACCATGGCTGTGTAATGAGCGACAATGCGCGCGCGTTCCGTGCTCGCGCGGCTCCGTAATCCGAAGGCAATGTTTTCGCGCACGCTCAGCCAAGGGAACACACCGTTCTCCTGAAAGACATAGATGCGGCGCGGGTCGGGGCCGCGGACCGCTTTTCCCTCCACCAGCACTTCGCCTGCAGTGGCAGGCAGGAAGCCTCCGACGATGTTCAGAAGCGTCGATTTGCCGCAACCGCTTGGCCCAACCAGGCAGACGAACTCGCCTTGAGCGACGCTGGCGCAGACATCGTCGAGGACGTGGATCGCTTCGCCCGAGCGCTTGCCGGGAAACACCACTGAGACATTCCGAAGGGTGATTGCTGACTCAGCCGGGGTGAGAAAACCTCGCAGATCGAACCGCACCGCCGGCTGTTCCTTCGAGCGGTCGACGTTCGACGTTGGATGTCCGCCGTTTTCTTCCTTCATCGCTTCGCGTAGCCCCACCGGACCTCGTCGAACTTCTCCAGCTGCCTAACGAGCAAATCGAGCACCAGCCCGATTAATCCGATCATGACCATCCCCGCGACCACCAGGTCATAACGCTTTCCGGCATTCCGAGCGTCGATAATGAGGTAGCCGAGACCGCTGTTCACTGCGATCATCTCCGCCGCCACTACTACGAGCCACGCCACGCCCAGCGCGATGCGAATCCCGGTGATAATCTGGGGCAAGCTCGCGCGCAGGATCACCTGCCGGAAAAGCTCGCCCCTGCTGAGGCCGAAGTTCTGTGCGGCGCGCAAGTAAACCGGCTGCATGTTCTGCACGGCGGCAATGGCGGAGACGGTGATCGGGAAGACACTCGCGAGAAAGATCAGAAAAATCGGAGCCATGTCCGTCACGCCGAACCAAAGAATTGCGAGTGGAATCCAGGCGATGGGGGAGATCGGGCGAAAAATTTGAATGAGCGGGTTGAAAGCTTGAAAAGCGCGCGCGTACCAGCCGAGAAGAAGGCCCAGCGGAACCCCGATGAGCACGGCCAGGGTAAAGCCCCAACTGACGCGAAAGAGCGATGCGACCACGTATTTCAGGAGCAAGCCTCTTTGTCCCAGCTCGATGATTCCCCGCGCTACCTCGAGCGGCGTTGGGAAAAGATCGCTCCCGGAAAAGCGCACGCCGGCATGCCACAGGAGGAGGAAGGCAAAAGCGACTGCGAGTGGCAGACCGATCCTCAACCCAACGTGCGCGAGATGAGCTCCGGGGCGCGCGTGCGTCTCGCGTGCTGGCCACTCCGAAAGCATTCGCGAGTCGCAAACTTCGGAAGCTTGTTCCGGCGAGACGGCCAGACCAGCACGCGGAACGGGCGCGCTACCCAGCGTCGATTCATTCGCGCTCACGGGGCGGGGCAGGGTAAGCGTGGGCGACCACGACGTTGTCATCGGGTGCGAATGTGTCGTCGATGTAATCCTCAAAGTGCGCCGTGCCTTTCAGAATGCCCGCTTCCTTTGCCAGAATTTCGATTTCCTCGAAGTTCGGCCGCGTCGGTTTTAACTGGCTATACTTCACGCGATCGGGTGGTTTGCTGAGCACGTAGCTGAGTAATCGCGGGTTCTGATTGTAGTAAAGCGTGCTCACAAACTGTGCCGCGGCCATGCGGTTCTCCATTTTCGTGTCGAGCCATTTTCCACTTTTCGCGATGCCGTCAACCAGCCCCTGCACTTCCGCGCGACGGCTTTTGATTACGTCCTCATGGACGGCGAGCACGCACGAAATGAAACCGGGCCACACATCCTTGACGCGGTAAAGCGCGCGGCCGTAGCCATCCAGCTCGCTTTGTCCCATGAACGGCTCGCCGGACGTGATCGCATCGACCGAGCGTGAATACAGCGCGGCCGGCATATCGGGCGGCGGCATTTCGACAAGCTTGATGTCGCTCAGCTGCATGCCCGCTTTCTTGAGCTCCCGGTAGAGAATGAGGCGGTGATTTGCGTAGCGGCCCGGCACCGCCACGGTTTTTCCTTTGAGATCTTCTGTGCGGAAGATCTGCGACTCTTTATGCACCATGACGTCGCCGCCTTCACGGTGCCCTAGATACACAATCTTAATTGGCACGCCTTGCTCGCGAAGCGCGATCGCCATCGGCGCGAGGATGAAGCGGTAAAGCGCGCGGCCGTAGCCATCCAGCTCGCTTTGTCCCATGAACGGCTCGCCGGACGTGATCGCATCGACCGAGCGTGAATACAGCGCGGCCGGCATATCGGGCGGCGGCATTTCGACAAGCTTGATGTCGCTCAGCTGCATGCCCGCTTTCTTGAGCTCCCGGTAGAGAATGAGGCGGTGATTTGCGTAGCGGCCCGGCACCGCCACGGTTTTTCCTTTGAGATCTTCTGTGCGGAAGATCTGCGACTCTTTATGCACCATGACGTCGCCGCCTTCACGGTGCCCTAGATACACAATCTTAATCGGCACGCCTTGCTCGCGAAGCGCGATCGCCATCGGCGCGAGGATGAACGTCGCCGGCGAGTAGCCCGAGAGATACGCTTCCTTCAGTTCCGGCCAGCCTTGAAAACGGATCGGATCGAACGTGCTCGCGCCGACGAGCTGCTTATTGATGAAGTCCGTGACGGGGCAGGTGAGATGGCACGTTACCGGCAAAAAACCCACGCGAAATTTGTCTCGCCCGCCGGCCCCGGTTTTGAGCCGAGCATCGAAAACGTGCAGATTTAACGCGCTATGCAGCAACGTGATGCCAGCTAGAATCACGAAAGCCGCCAACAGCAGAGTTTTCCGGAAGGTCATGGCAGGTCAGCGGGCGGGCTTATGCTAGCGTATCAGCAGCGAAAGCAAAGCGCTGGCGAACTCGGGACGGAACTCCGTCCTCCGGTTGATCCATAGCGATAGTTCAACACCTGCTTACCGACCGCGTGAGAACTGTTGCCCTGATTGCTCTCCTCTTCTCGGCGACAAGAGTGTCGCGCTACCTACAAGAGCTGGTAAGGGTCCACATCAACAGATGCGAGCACGTCTTCGGGCAGCGGTAGCTTGTCGAGCGTCTCGCGAACGAGTCGGCTCAGGCGCACGATCGCTTCGCCGCGAATGAGGATGTGAAAACGGAACTGCCCCTGCAGTTTTTCCAACGGCGCAGGTGAAGGCGGACTGAGAATGAACTCGTCCGGGAGCGCTTCCTTCAGCCGGCGCGCGAGAGTTTCGGCAGAGAAGCTGGCGCGCGCTTCGTGCGCGGATCGCACCGTGATCAGCACCGCATGGGTGAAGGGCGGGAACTCGCAGCGTTCTCGAAACTCCAGCTCCTGGTCGAAGTAGCCGACGAAATCGTGGTGACGCGCAAACTGAATGGACGGGCTGAAGGGCGTGAAGGTTTGCACGAACACTTCGCCTGGAGTTTCGCCGCGACCAGCGCGACCGGCGACCTGCGTCAGAAGCTGAAAGGTGCGCTCACCCGCGCGAAAATCCGGGAGGTGCAACGCGAGATCGGCGTTGATGATTCCGACCAGGGTCACGTTCGGGAAGTGCAGGCCTTTCGCGATCATCTGGGTGCCGACGAGAAGGTCGATCTTGCCCGCGCGAAAGGCGCGTAGCGTCTCGCGATATGCATCTTTGCGCGTCATCGAATCCGCATCCATCCGGCGGACGACAGATTTCGGGAAGAGCTGCTGGACGTGAGCTTCGACTTTCTCCGTGCCGAAGCCCGAATAAATAAGCGCGTCTTCTCCGCACGCCGGACACTTCTTCGGCACCGCCGCAGTGTGTCCGCACAAATGGCAGCTCAAGCGCGAAGCCGTACGATGGAACGTGAGCGCCACACTGCAGTTTGGGCAATCGCGCGCTTCGCCGCAGGCGCTGCAAAGCAACGAGGTGGAGAAGCCACGGCGGTTCAAGAAGAGGATGGTCTGCTCGCGTTTCTCCAGTCGGGCAATGATCGCGCTGTGCAATTTTTCGCCAATGATCGTGAGGGACTTCGCTTTCCGCTTCTCCTCTCTTAAATCGACGATGCGGATTAACGGCATCTGGTTGTCGTCCACGCGCAGGGTTAGCTTCAGGAGCTGATACTTGCCACGGGTGGCGTTGTAGTAGCTTTCCAGCGAAGGCGTCGCGGTGCCGAGAAGAACGACGCAATTCTCCAGCTTGCCGCGCACCACGGCCACATCCCGCGCCTGATAGCGCGGCGCTTCTTCCTGCTTGTAGGAAGTCTCGTGTT
>MWVV01000404.1_pt1 | contig 15851 bp, 14 predicted proteins | sample 1047281 | NCBI WGS metagenome assembly MWVV01 (sample SAMN06349986, study PRJNA376086) | soil metagenome | isolation source: PT-2 sample Antarctic (ecotone) soil | place: Antarctica | collected 2015-01-13 | reverse complement strand
TGCGTATATCTCTCCATCGTCGCGACGACAAGATTGGCGGCGTTTTTCGGGGCGAGTTGCGCGCAATTTTCCGCCATGCGCCGCAGACGCGGCTCGTCGTTGATTAACTCGCGAATTTTTCGCGCGAGAACGTCGCCGGAAATTTCTCCTTCGCGCAACATGATGGCCGCGTCGACACGCGTGAAGATTTCAGCGTTGCGCGTCTGGTGATCGTCGGCCGCGTAGGGGAACGGGATTAAGACGGAAGGCAATGAAAAGGCCGCCAGTTCCGCGAGGCTGGCCGCACCGGAACGCGCAATCGCGAGATCGGCGGCGCTGTAAACTTCTTCCATCGAATGATGAAAGGCCGCGACGTAAGCCGGAATGTTTTCGCGCAGGTAATTGTCGGCCACGAGACGCTCGTCCCGCACGCCGGAGAGGTGGATAACCTGGAACGGTTCGCCTTGCAGTGAAGGAAGAGATTTGATCATCCCCTGATTAATCCCGGCTGCGCCCTGGCTGCCGCCCATGACGAGCAGCGTGTGCAGGTCTTCGCGGAGCCCGAGTTTTCGTCGCGCTTCTGCGCGGTCGAGACGTTGCAGTTCCGACCGAATCGGCGTGCCGGTCACCTCGGTTTTCACTCTCGGGAAAAACTGGGCCGCTTCCCCGAAGCCTAACAATACCGCCCGGACCATCCGGGCGGTCATGCGATTCGCCCTGCCGGGAAACGCGTTCGATTCGTGGATAAAAGTCGGAACCCGCCGTATCCGCCCGGCCAGCACCGGCGCGGTCGACGTAAACCCGCCCATGCCCAGAATGGCGTGTGGTTGGAACTTCCGATAAATCTGGCGGCAGCGGGAAAGGCTTTCGTTGAAACGTTGCGTGAACCTGACGATGGCGGGTGAAAACGGTGACGGCAGCCCCACGGTTGGGAGTTTCTCGAACTGGAACTCGGGATGGCTCGAGAGCGCCACGCTGTCGATTTCCTTTTCGGAGACAAACAGCATGACCTCATGGCCGCGACCGCGCAGAACTTCCGCGACAGCGAGACCAGGAAATATATGGCCGCCGGTGCCGCCGCATGCGATGACCGCCTTCATGGAATTTGCGAGTTGCGATTTGCGATTTGCGATCTTCCGCCGCGCATCGCAGCCCACAGGACCGGAATCGAAAAACGAAAAACGAAAAACGAAAATATCATCAGATTCGGGGGGTTGTGCGCACCTGCATCGTGGTGCGTCTATTGTTCGCAGCCGGTTCGAGCACGCCCCGGCGGTAAATGCTGAGCAGAATCCCGACGCCGAAGAGACAGGCCGCGAGATTAGATCCGCCATAGCTGATGAATGGGAGCGGCAATCCTTTGTTAGGCAGAAGTGACGTCGTGACGCCGATATTGACCGCGGCCTGCAGCGCGAGGAGCGAGACGATGCCGGAGCCAAGGAGCAAGCCAAAGCGGTCTTTCGCGTGCAGCGCAATCATCGTCCCGCAGACGATGATGACGAGAAAGAGAAACACGACGACCAGACTGACTCGGAGCCCGAGTTCCTCCCCGATCATCGGAAAGATGAAATCCGTGTGGGCGTAGGGCAGATACATCATTTTCTGTCGACCGTTTCCGAGGCCGAGGCCTTCGATTCCGCCGCTGCCCCACGCAATCAGTGCCTGCATCTGCTGGAGACCCGCGTCTTCCTTGTAGAGCTCCGGATGAAGAAAGGCGGTGAGCCGCGCCATGCGCTCGGGAATAGCGATGGCGACAAAGAGAATGCCGGCCACGCCGCTCAGCGAGAGGATCCCGAGGATGATCGGGTTCGTGCCAGCGACGAACATCATGACTAACGCAGTCGCGCCGATTAGAGAAGTGGTTCCCAGATCCACTTCGGTGACAATCAGCGCAAGGAGAATGCTGACGACCGCGAGGGGGATGACGAAGCCCTTCAGAAAGCGAGCGCTGTTCTTCTCATTCCGCGAAAACCAGAACGCGAGAAAAAATACCGAGGCGAGCTTCGCCATTTCGGACGGCTGTAAAGTGAACCCGCCAAAACCGATCCAGCGGCGAGAGCCGTTGATGCGCATCCCGATGTGCGGGACAAAACAAAGTGCGAGCGCGGCTGCGGCCACCGCAAACCAGATCCACCAGGTGCGCGCCCAGAAGTGATAATCCATGAACGCGGCGATTGTGCAGACGAGAAGGCCAACACCGAGCCAGACCGCCTGGCGTTTCACGAAGAAGTAAACGTCGTTGTGGCTATCCTTCGCAAAGGCGCTGGTGCTGAAAAGCATTACGATGCCGATCACGAGCATGACGAGGACAGCGAGGAACAGAATGTAGGCGCTCTTACGATGCATCGGCGTTTATTTGGAGCTAAGGATGAACACGGATGAAACACAGATGGAAACAGGAGCGGAGGATTGCGGATCGCAGAGGGGAACATGTCTCGCCCCGGTCGCGGGTCTCGGACGGTGCGGCGCGTCGTCCTTACCTTTTCCGCATCCGTATTTCATCCGTCTCAATCCGTGGCCGATCGAAATCAGTTCCCCCCGCTCCTGGACTTCGCTTTCGACGGGACGATGAGCTTTTGCCCGATCTGTAACTTCCGCGGATCGTCAATGTGATTGATCGCGAGCAGATCGCTTTCGGAGACCTTCAGCTTCTTCGCGATCTTAACCGGATTATCGCCCTTGGCGACGACGTAGAAATTGCCGGAGCCGGTTCCTACCGGCATTGCTTTCGGAATTGCGGATGGTTCGGCAACCGGGCCCTCGTTCTTGACTACGGGCTTCGCGGCGGACGGCGCCGCGAGCGGAAGCGCAGCTGCTTCACTCTTCGGTGATGCAGGTGGTGCGCCTTCGTTTCTCGATACGGGCGACGAAGACGAGGAGGAGGAGGTAGGAAACGTGCCCTGCCGGCCTTTGATCGTGTTGAACGCAATAATGCCTGCGACTGCGACGACGTGGAGGACCAGCACGATGAGAAGCGCGCGCGAGAGCTTCATGTTCGGCTCGGACATTTCCTCGTAATCCATCTCATCAGCGGGCGAGAGGGAGCGATGCGCCGTGCTGGCGCGGAGCTTTTTCCTTTGCAGAAATAATCTCGGTATTTTCATAAGGCTTACTTTTTCAGCGCGTGCACGAGGGCACGAAATTGATCGCCGCGGTCGGCGTAGCTCTTGAACATGTCGAAAGAAGACGTGCCCGGAGAGAAGAGGACCACCTCGCCTGGTTGCGCCACGGCGTGCGCGCGCTCCACTGCATCGGCGATCGAGACGGCAATCTCGCAAGGCACGACACCGCTCCAGTCGCGGCCAATGCGCTCGGCCATCTCCCCGATCAGAATCGTCGCGCGGACCTTCTCGGAGACGAGGGGCCGAAGAGTTTCGTATTCGAAGCCTTTATCCTTCCCGCCCGCGATCAGGACCACTGGTTTCGACTGCGCAAGGAGGGCTTTCTCGACTGCGTCGAGGTTCGTCGCCTTCGAGTCGTTAATGTAGCCAACCCCGCTGAGCTCACGCACAAACTCGAGGCGATGCGGCCGCGGCTGGTAGGCGGAGAGTGGCGGCACCATCTGTTCGAAAGAGAGTCCTCGCGCGAGGCCGACAGCGAGGGTGGCCATGAGGTTCTCGATATTATGCGAGCCACGCAGCTTCGTGTCGGAGAGGCGCAGCACTTCTTGGCCGGAGTAAACAATTGCTCCTTCGGCGAGACGGAAATCGGCCCGATCTTGGTAGGCGCTGAACGTCACCGCCCGCGCTTTGATCGGCGGCAGCTCCTCGGCGGCGTTCACCACCGCCACGTCATCCGTCGTCTGGTAATCAAAGATGCGGAGTTTGGCGGCGCGATATTCGCCTAACGAGCGATAGCGATCGAGGTGATCGGGTGCGAAGTTCAACCAGACGGTGATCGCGGGCCGGAAAGTGGTGATCGTCTCAAGTTGGAACGAGCTCACTTCGACGGTGAGGACGTCGAGATCACGGCCTTCGCGCGCCACGTCCGAAAGCGGCTTGCCGATGTTGCCACAGGCGATTGTCTTCTGGCCGCACGCGTTCAGCAATTGCGCGAGCAACTCCGTCGTGGTCGTCTTCCCGTTTGTCCCGGTGATCGCGACGACGGGTGCGTTGCAGGAGCGCCAGCCCAGTTCGAGCTCGCCAAGGATTTCGACCTCTCGGGCGACGAAGTTTTTCCCGAGCGGAGATGCGGGATCAATTCCCGGACTCAGCACCACCATTTCGTAGCGAGCCGCATCTCGCTCCGCTTCGGGCCCGCAGATCACTTCGATGCCGCGCGCGCGCAGACCTTCGATGGTGGTTTTAAGGATGGTTTTTTCTTCCGCGCTATCGAGCACCGTGACCGTCGCCCCTTCGTCCTTCAGTAAATGCGCGGCCGCCGTGCCGCTCAGCCCCGCTCCGAGAACTGCCACCTTTCGATCCGTGTAACGCACAGTCTTTACCTCAGCTTCAAGGTGGCGAGTCCGAGCAGCGCAAAGATGGCGGAGAGAATCCAGAACCGCACGATGACGGTGTTCTCTTTCCAGCCGCTCAGCTCGAAATGATGATGGAGCGGCGACATCGCGAAAATGCGTTTGCCGGTGAGTTTGAAACTCATGACCTGGAGAATCACCGAGGCGGCTTCGATTACGAACACGCCGCCGACCACCGCGAGGAGCAGCTCCTGTTTACAACAGATCGCGACCACGCCAATGAGTCCGCCGATCGCGAGCGAGCCAGTGTCGCCCATGAAAACCCTTGCCGGATAACAATTGAACCAGAGAAAGCCGAGACCCGCGCCAACCACGGTGGAGCAGACGACCGTGAGCTCGCCAGTGAAGGAGTAAAACGGCACCTGCAAATATTCCGCGATCCGGAAATTCCCGGCTGCGTAGGTGAGGAGGGCATAGGCAAACGCGACCGTGATGGTGCAGCCAATCGCGAGTCCATCAAGCCCGTCGGTGAGATTCACCGCGTTGGACGAACCAGCGATGACGATTGCAAAAAAAATCATCGTAAAGAGGCCCATGTTCGCAATCACCGGCACCTTGAAAAACGGGAGGTAAAGCGAGCGCGCCTGCACTTGAAGGAGCGGGCTCGTCAGGAAAGCCGCAGTCACCACGCCAGCGACGATCAGTTGAATCAGCAACTTGAAGCGGCCGCTAATTCCATCCGATTTTTTCTTCGTCACCTTCAAGTAGTCGTCCGCGAAGCCAAGGCCGCCGAGCACGGTCATCGCGAAAAGGGCCAGCCAGACGAAGCGATTATCCGGGCGCGCCCAGAGCACGCTCGAGATGAAGACGGCACCTATGATCAAGACCCCGCCCATCGTCGGCACACCTTTTTTCCCGCCATGTAATTCCGCGAGCCGATGCACTTCCGCCGCGGTCCGGATCGGTTGGCCCACTTTGAGCGAAATCAGTTTGCGGATGACGAAGTTGCCAGCAACGATCGAGATCGTGAACGCGGTGATCGCGGCCGCGACCGCGCGAAAAGTGACGTAGCTAAAGACGTTGAAGCCGCCCACGTCATTACTCAGGAGATGGAGGTAGTACATCATGAGCGCACCTCCGCCGGCATGCGGCGTTCGAATTCCTCCAGCACGCGTTCCGTTCGCGCGAAGCGACTGCCCTTGACTAAAACGAGATCGCCGGGCGAGGTGACCTGAGCCAGGAGGTCCGCCGCTTCGATCGCGGTTGCGAGATTCGTTGCCTGCTCGAGGCCGGCCGATTGCGCCGCGCGTCCAATGCCTGCGGCGGTATCGCCAATGGTGATCAGGCGATCGATGCGCAGCGCCGCAGCGGCTTGTCCCACCTCGATGTGAGCGCGCTCCGACTCGACGCCGAGTTCACCCATTTGCCCGAGCACCGCGATGCGTTCTCCGTCGGTCTCAAGCTCCAGGAGAGTGCGCAAGGCGGCTTTCATTGACTCGGGATTCGCGTTGTAGCTGTCGTCGAGAAATCGCACGCCGCGGATCTCCCGGAGTTGCAGCCGAGCCTTTGTCAGCGGTGTGGAGGCAAGCCCGGCGGCGCATTCTTCCAGTGAAACTCCGAAGGCGCGAGCGGCCGCGATCGCGAGGATGGCGTTTTGCACCATGTGCAGCCCGGCCACCGGTAATTGCGCACGGCAACGATGCGCACCTTCCAGGACAGTGAACTCCGAGCCTTCGGCGCTCTGGCGAATGTCTTCCGCGCGGAGAGTGCCCTTTTCAATCCCGGCAAAAATGACCTTGGCGCGCGTGCGCCGCGCGATCAATTCGCTGAACGGATCGTCCGCGTTCAATACGACAGTCCCGCCGCTGCTGATCGCTTCGACCAGTGCGCCTTTTTCCTGCGCGATCCTTTCACGCGAGCCCATGAACTCGACGTGCGCGATGCCAATGTTTGTGATGATGGCGGCATTGGGCGCGGCGATACGGGCGAGCGGCGCGATCTCGCCTGGATGATTCATGCCGAGTTCCCAGACACCGATCTCGTGCGCGCGATTCGCTTCCAGAATGGTTTGAGGCAGACCGACGTGATTGTTGCAATTTCCTTCCGTTTTCGTGACCTGAAACCGCTTGCCCAGCGCAGCCGCGACGAAGTCCTTCGTGCTCGTTTTGCCGTTGCTGCCGGTAATACCGATAACGCTTAGAGGAAGCGACTTTCGGTAGCTGGCGGCGATCTCCTGATACGCAGCGAGCGTGTCTGCCACGCGAATGAGCGCGAAACCATCCGGCGCAAGTCCCCTCCAACTCTCCTCCACCAAGGCACCGACCGCGCCGCGTTCCGCGGTTTCTGCGAGGAAGCGATGACCGTCGAAGTTTTCGCCGCGAATCGGGACGAAAAGATCGCCCGCCTCGATAGTGCGCGAGTCGGTGCTGATGCGTGAGATCAGCACATTCGGATCTCCAGTTGCGAGCGAGCCCTTCGCGTACTCCGCGATTGCTGACAGAGGAAGCGGGTTCATCTCGCTTCAGTGCGCGCCCGCGAGCTTCCGGGGAGCGCACGCATTTTGCGTGGCGAAAGTTTGTCGTCGCAGAACGGGACGACCAGCACGCCACAGGCGTGCGCTGCCCGGCATATAAGATCACCCTTCATCAGAATTCGATCGGGTTATCTTCCAAGGCGCGGCGCGCAACCTGGATGTCATCGAACGGGACCGTGTTGTCCGCGAACTCCTGATACGTCTCGTGTCCCTTCCCCGCGATGAGGACGATGTCGCGCGGCTGCGCAAGCGTGATGGCACGCGCTATCGCTTGCGCGCGATCCGTAATCTTCTCGTAGCGCGTGGAGCGAAAACCCATTGCCACTTCCGCGATGATGGCGTCAGGATCTTCCTTTCGCGGGTTGTCGGAAGTGATGATGCTGAAGTCGGCATTCTGCTCAGCGGCAGCGGCCATCAATGGACGTTTCTGTCGATCGCGATCGCCACCGCATCCGAAGACGACGATCACTCGGCGAGGCGAAAGCTCGCGGAGAGTCTTAAGGACATTCAGCAACGCGTCGGGCGTGTGCGCGTAATCGACAAAGACTTGAAATTGCCGCTTGGCCGGAACGGCTTCGAGCCGGCCAGGAACTTGCGGCGATTTCGCGAGACTCAGGATGGCCTCGCGCAAACCAATGCCGAGGCTGCTCGCCGCCGCCAGGGCTGCGAGTGAATTCGCGACATTGAAGCGACCGATGAGCGGCACACGAACGAGGTAGCTCTTGCCTCGAGCATCGAGTTGGTACGATGTGGCGCCAAACTCCGGGCGGTAATTCGAGGCGCGGAAATCAGCCCGCGCTCCCAATCCATAAGTCACGACGGGAAAACTTTTCTCGAGGTGATCGAGTAACCGCTCGCCATGACGATCATCGATGTTCACGACCGCGACCGGGTTTTTCTTGACCTGCTGCTTCGAAAGATCGCTGAAGAGTTTCAGTTTTGATTCGAAGTAGCGCTCCATCGTTCCGTGAAAATCAAGATGGTCCTGCGTCAGGTTCGTGAAGACCGCGACGTCCCATTCGAGCCCGCGCGTTCGTTCCTGCGTGAGCGCGTGCGAAGAGACTTCCATGGCAGCGGCTTTGCACCCGGCGTTCACCATTTGCGCCAGGAGCTGCTGGACTTCGAGCGATTCGGGGGTCGTGCGCAGAGCCGGCAGCACGCGCTCGCCGATCTCGTAACGAACAGTCCCGATCAACCCGCAACGTATCCCCGCTTTTTCGCAGATGTGCTTGATGAGGAACGTGGTGGTGGTCTTGCCATTGGTCCCGGTCACGCCCGCCATTTTCAGACGGCGCATCGGATGTTCGTAAAAAGCCCTGGCCAGATCGGCGAGCGCGATGCGCGAGTCGTTGACCTGCACGCAAGTGGCGCGCGGCTGCTGGATGGTGCGCTCGGCGACGATCACCGATGCTCCCCTCTCGATCGCCTGTTCGATGAACTGGTGCCCGTCGCTTTTTTCGCCGCGCAAGGCGACGAAAAGTGAGTTCTTCCCCACGCGCCGGGAGTCGTAGGCGATGTTTTCCACCGCGCGATCAACCGGGCCCACGATGGAGCCGGGTTGAATCGCGGCGAGAAGATGCTTGAGCAGCATGAGGTGTAGGCAAGCGGGCGTTGCGCGCTCAACGGCGGGTGGCGTTAGTTAAGGCGATTTGCCCAGCCGTGACCGCTTTGCTGAGTTCCTCATGCGGCTCAAGATCCAAATAGCGTGCCGCCTTCTCCGCGATGCGGGAGAAGATCGGGGCGGCCACCGTGCCGCCGTAGTTTAATTCGGGAGTTTTCGTTTTCGCATCGTCGAGCGTGACGAGCGCGACGAACTGCGGATGCTCCGCGGGCATGTAGCCGGAAAACGAGACGACATATTTCCCGTGCTCGTAGCCGCCGTGCGGATCGACTTTCTGCGCCGTGCCGGTTTTGCCCGCAATGGTGAATCCAGCGACCGCCGCCCCCGCAGCGGTCCCGTGATCGCTCACCACGCCGCGCAGTGCGTTCCCGATTTTCTGCGCCGTTTCCGGCGAGATCACCTGACGCAAGATCGTCGGTGAAAAGGTGCTGACGATTTCGCCATTCGCTTTCGTGATTGATTTCACGATGCGCGGCGTGACGAGCTTCCCGCCATTCGCAATCGCAGCCATCGCCACCGTCATCTGCAAAGGCGTAACGCCCACCTCGTGGCCCATCGGGATGCGCGTGATCGAAATCTTACTCCAGGATTGGGGCGGCCGAATCACCCCGGGAATTTCGCCCGGGAGTTCGATTCCCGTGCGCTCTCCGAAACCGAAGCGGCGGATGTATTCGTAAAACTTCTGATCACCAACCGAAAGAGCGAGCTTCGCCGCGCCGATGTTGCTCGATTTCACCAGAACGTCCTGCACGCTGATCTCGCCATAGCCATGATGATCGTGCAGCGCCCGGCCGCCGTAATTCCAGACGCCGTTCTCGCAAAAAATTGTGGTCTCGGGGCTGACCTTCTTCTCGTTGATTGCGGCGGCGGCGGTCACGATCTTGAAGGTCGAGCCCGGCTCCATCATGTCGATGATGGCGCGGTTCTTCATCTCTTCCGGCCTGGCCTCCGCGCGCTCGTTCAAGTCATAGTGGGGACGATTCGCCATCGCGAGAATCTCGCCGGTCTCCGGCCGCATCAGAATGATGGTGGCCTTCTGCGGACGGTATTCGCGCATCGCCGCATCGATCTCGTTCTCAACGATGTTCTGCAGGTTCAGGTCAATCGTGAGGCGAACCTTGTTGCCGTCGCGCGGCGCCCGTTCCTGACCGCGATACAGCACAATCTCCTGCCCGGCCCGGTTATGCTCGATGAAGCGATAACCATCGTCGCCGTGCAGGTAATCTTCCATCGAGGACTCCACGCCTTGGATGCCGTGATGATTGAAATCGGTAAAGCCGATGACGTGGCAGAGCATCGATCCGTTCGGATAAACGCGAGTGGAATCGCGTTCGAAGTAGATGCCGCGCAGCTTTTCTTCCTCCAGCTTCCGGCGCAGGGTCGCGGTCGTGGCGAGCGGCACCTGCCGCTTGAGGACGATGTAACGGCGGTCGCTCGAGAGCTTCTCGGATAACTCGTTAGGCGAAAGGCCCAGCGTCGTCGCGAGCAACCGAGTCAACCCTTCGGGGTTGTCCGTGTGCGTCGCATCCGCGACCACCGTTTCGCCGGGAATATTGTTAGCGAGCACTTCGCCGTTGGCATCCAGAATGGCGCCGCGTTCCGCATAAATGGGCTGTTTATAAACGTGCTTCTCCGCGGCGAGTCCGGCGTACTCGTCGTGCTTGATCATTTGCAGGTAAACGAGCCGAAACGAGAACAAGCTGAACAAGCTCGCGAAAGCGACGCAGACCAGCGCGCACCGTGTCCGGCTGTTCCAGTTCATCTGCCGGCGCGTTGGTTAACGACTGGTTGAATGGCGTCTTCGCCGCGGATCTCCGCGGGCGTGCTGATCCGGACAATGCTCGGCTCCGCGATCGGGATCATTTTCAGATAACCTTCCTTCAAGCGCCGTTGCAGCGCGGAACGCGAAGTGAGCGCAGCGATCTGCACGTTCGCGACATCGTTCTGGGAGCGAACGCTCGCGAGCTCGTTCTCCAGCGCCTTCCGCCGATCGCCCAGATGGTAGAGCTGGACGTTCAGGTAGACGTAGATCAGCCCGGTAAGAGCGAGGAAGCCGGTGATGAGGATCCACCGTGCGAGGGATGGAGCGTTGATGGTGTTGAACTGCTTTCGGCGTGCGCGTTGCATTTAGATTTTTTCGGCGACGCGCAATTTCGCGCTGCGCGACCGTGGATTGTTGCGTTGTTCGCTTTCTCCCGCCTCGACCGGCTTCGCGGTGACGAGCTTGAGCTTGTAATTGGGGTTTGGTCGCGGCTCGGGCCACTCGGGCCGGTCGAGAAACTCGCGGCTGCCCTCGCGGAAGATGTTCTTGACGATCCGATCCTCGAGAGAATGAAACGTGATGACCGCGATGCGGGCGCCAGACGCGAGACGCGCGCAGAGCGCGCAGAGTCCTTCCTCAAGCGCGCCGAGCTCGTCGTTCACTTCCATTCGCAGCGCCTGAAAGATCTGCGTCGCGGGGTGTTTGCGGCCATGGCGCCAGACAATCTTCTCGACCGCTTGCGCGAGCTGCATCGTTTCGCGAAAGGGCGTCATCTTGCGTTGCTTCACAAGCTGGCTTGCGATCCGGCGCGCGGCTGATTCCTGACCGAGATTGCGGAAGAGCTGGGTCAGTTCCTGCTCGGCGTAATTGTTCACGATATCTGCGGCCGTCAGCTCGCGGCGCGGATCCATCCGCATATCGAGCGGACCGTTCCGCATCATGCTGAAACCGCGCTCGGCGTTCTCCAGTTGGCGCGAGGAGACGCCCAGGTCGAGCAGCGCGCCAGCAATCGCGTCCACGCCGAGTTCATCCAGGACTCGGGCGGCTTCGCGAAAATTCGCCTGCCGCAGAGTCACACGACCACCGAAGCGCGCGAGGCGTTCGCTTGCATAACGGATCGCGTCCGGATCCTGATCCAGCGCGAGCACGTCGGCGCCGGTTTGCAGGATCGCTTCGGAATGTCCGCCTCCGCCGCAAGTGCCGTCGAGCACCAGCCCACCAGCTCTGGGGGCGAGCAGTTCAATTACCTCCGTGGCGAGCACGGGACGGTGATAGGTGAAATCGTCCATCGCAGCTGCCTCCTCTTGAATCATCCCGCAACCCGCTGCGAAAGACATCGAGCGCGCGAGGAACAATGCGTTCGTTAGGCCAAGCATCGTCATCAGAGGCCGATCACATCAGCTACGCGCTGATAGGTGGATTTCTCTTCGTCCTGCGAACGTTTCCATTTCTGCAGGTTCCAGATTTCGAAGCGGCCTTCGCCACCGACGAGGGCAACCTCGCCTTTCAAGCTCAACTGCCGGCAAAGATCCTCCGGCAGGACGAGGCGACCCTGTTTGTCAGACGAACCGTGCTGCGCGCGCGCGTGTAATTGCCGGGAAAAGACGCGACGTTCGCGAAGCGAGACGCTCGGATTCGATTGCGCGTGCGCACTCATTCGCGCGAACTCCCCCTCCGGCATCACGAGAAGAAATTGATTCTGTGGCTCGGGGAGAATGATGAACTCTTCCGCTTCGCCACGCCGCCATCGCGCCGGGATTGTGAGGCGATTTTTTTCGTCGAGAGAATGACGAAACTCGCCCGCGTAGAAGGTCTGAGGTTGCGAGTCGTGGTTCATCCGCCGATGGAGGGATTTTCCACTGCGATCCACTCCGCCCCACTTCTAACCACTTTGCTCTTGGGGGGTCAACGAAATTAATTGGTATTTTTCTGGAATTTCGGAGCCGTTCCGGCTCGATGGAGCTCGCCATCCGATGGTTGCTCCTCTGCCAATGTCCATTTTGTTCTGACTCATTGCACTAGCATGGAATTTTCCGCTTGTTAACGTGCGGAATATGAACTGGCGGATCCCCGCGGTTGTTCTCTGCTTTTTCAACGCCGGTCTGGCCCGCGCGCAGCTGCAATCGCCCGCCGCCTCCGACGCAGTGCGGGTCACGGTTTCGCGGCATGAGGATGGCTCGCGCACTGCCTACGAGATGGACCCAGCCAACAAGAAAGCGCTAGCCACAACTACGAACGCGGCCGGCAAGACACTCGAAACAATCAAATACCAGCTCGACGACGCCGGCCGGTTTTCCACCGGCAATGTTTTCGGACCGGACGGTCAGCTCCGTTTTAAGACAGTTTACAAGTATGGTCCGAATGGGCAGCTTCTCGAGGAGACACAGCTCACGAAAGATGGCGTGGTGAAGCTTAAGCTCGTCTATAGTTACGACGGGAGCGACAAGCAGAACGGTTATTCGGTTTACGACGGTGCCGGAAAGTTCCTCGGCCAAACCACACCGCGCGGGGCGGGCGTGACTGCTGCTCCGCCGAAGAAGTAAGGCGCGATGTTAGCCAACTCCTCCATCGTTGGAGGTCTGGCGAGGCGTTCGCTTGCTACCCAGCACAAAGGCGGCTAAGAAGGTTCGGCATGATCGATTACATCCAGAAGGGTGGTCTGCTCATGTGGCCCATTCTGGTTTGCAGCATTGTTTCCACCGCTGTTTTCGCGGAGCGGCTTCTCTACTTCCACCGCGCCACGATTCACGTTGGCGAATTCCTCCAGGGACTCTCGAACCTGATCAGCCGCCGCAAGTTCGCTGAAGCTTTGCACGAGTCCGCCGGCACGCCCGGGCCTATCGCCCGCGTGATTCACGCCGCGATTATCCGGCATGATTCGCCGCGGTCCGAGCTGCGCGAGATTGTTCAGGAAGCGGGTCAACTGGAAGTCCCAAAGCTGGAGCGTTTGCTCGGCGTGCTCGCGACAATCGCGTTTCTCACGCCGCTGCTTGGACTTCTCGGGACGGTCGCGGGTATGATCGAAGCCTTCGGCACGATTTCATCCAACGGCGGTTACGCTACTGTGACGGAGCTCTCGAACGGCATTTACAAAAGCCTTTTGACCACGGCCGCCGGACTCGTCGTGGCAACGCCGACCTTCGTTGCCTACAGCTATCTTTCGTCGCGCGTGAATACGCTTATGCACGAGATGGAACGCGCCGGAATCGAAGTGGTCCACATGCTGAGCGATCGCACCGCGGCCGGCGACATCATCACCTTTCAGCCACCGCCTGCCGCAGTCGCCGAGCGCGAGCGGCGCGCTGATCGCCAATCCTGAGTTCGGCGGATGAAAATCACCCGCACGAAGGAATATCACTTCGGCTGGATCGGAGTGGTCTCGATGATCGACGTCGTCTTTCTCCTGATCTTTTTCCTGCTGCTCAGCTCGAATTTCATTCTGCAGCCCGGCATCTCTGTCTCACTTCCGCTTTCGCGTTTCACGCTCGGAGCCCAGGTGAATCCGGAGATCATCAGCATCACCGGCGGCGCCGCGCCCGCGGTTTACTTCCGTGACGAAAAAGTAGCGCTGGAGCAACTCGGACCGCTCCTCGAGGCGGCGAAGAACGAAGGTCGGCCCGTCATCATTAAAGCGGATCGGCAGACGCCGTATGATCTCGTCATGGCGGTGACAAACGCGACGCTTGAACATGGCATCACGTCCGTGTCCCTGGCGAGCGCTCCGCTGCGATGATGCGCCCTCTGGCAGCGCAACCGGAGTTCACAACGCTTTTCGATTGGAGTCCACCGCGTGCGCGGAAGATTCCGTTCATCAGCTTCGTCTCGGCGTCAGCCGTTCTTCACCTCTTCTGCTTTTACGTTTTTCAGATCGTCTACCCGCCGGCGGTTGCCCTCATCCCGCCGCCGGCACGAGTGAACATCATCACGCCGTCATCCGGGGAAGGACGTACCCTTTTGCAATGGATCGATGCGGAAGACCCGGCGCTTTCCTCGACGACGCAGCGTCCGGCAGAAGCGAGCTTTTCACCGCCCGCGTCGGAGCATGTCCCTTCGTACGAGAGCAGGAAACCGGGACTGCGGGAGCCGCCAGCGTACCAGCCTGACTTGCGCGTGCCCAGTTCGCAACCACCTGGACCCGTTCGACTCACGCGCCGGGCAGGCCAGACGCCAACCACCACGACGCCGACAGAGCTGAGGTTTTCAGACGACTTGCAACCTCTCGGGACTTCACCAGCGTCCACATTCCACTTCACCACCTTGAGCAAAGAACCTCCGCAAGCCGCGAGTTATCGTGTCGGCATCGATTCGCGGGGCGACGTGCGTTACTGCTTTCTGCAACATTCATCCGGCGATCTCACGCTGGACCAAGAAGGGCGCAGGGTTGTTCTGCTCTGCCGGTTTTCGCCGCTCGAAAATCGTCAAACACAGGACGGCGATGCCTTCGTTTGGACTACAGCGACCTTCGAGTGGGGCAACGACCTTGTTCCGCCAATCGCGACGTCCGCTGACTCTCCCGCGCCGTGATTCGCGTCAGCCTGACGGCGCTGGTCACGATCTATCTGCTGGTTTTCCTTGCGGCAGTTTTCCTCCTCTGGATAGTCGGGGAGTGGAACCGTCGACGGCGTGAACGCCGCGCGTTACGTTACCGATTGCGCTGTGTGATCTGCGCCTTCGAGTGGGAAGATCGAACGTCCGCTTTGCTTCCGCGGTGCCCACGTTGCGGGAGCTTGAACGAACGATTCAAACCGGAGCAAATTTGATATGGGAATGTGGATTGGCCGCAATCGAAAGGCGCGCGTGACCTACGGGTTCGACGAAATCGCGCTCGTGCCGGGACGAGTCACAATTAACCCGAACGAGGTCGACACCCGTTTCTGTTTGCCGCGTCGCGATGCGGAGCCGATCGAGCTGAAGATTCCTATCCTGGCCAGCGCGATGGATGGCGTAGTCGATGTGCGTTTCGCGACCGCGATGAGCAAACTCGGCGGTCTCGCAGTTTTGAATTTGGAAGGGGTCCAGACGCGCTACAAGAACCCGCGGGAGGTCCTCCAGAAAGTCGTTGAAACCGACAAGTCTGAGATCACCGGTTTGCTGCAAAAAATCTACCAGGAGCCCGTCCAGGAAGATCTGATTGCCGCGCGCATCCGCGAGATGAAGGACAATGGCGCGATCGCCGCTGTCAGCTCCATCCCGCAACGCGCGGAGCAGTTCGGCAGGATCGCACAAGAAGCTGGCGCAGATGTTTTCGTCGTGCAAAGCACGGTCTCGACCGTCGAACACATCTCGACCGAGTACAAATCGCTCGATCTGGCGAATTTCTGTCGCGAGATGAGCATCCCCGTCATCGTGGGTAACACCGTCGGCTACGATGTGACGCTCGCCATCATGGAATGCGGACCCGCTGCCGTGCTGATCGGGGTTGGGCCGGGTGCGGCTTGCACTTCCCGCGGCGTGCTCGGTCTGGGCGTTCCGCAGGTGACCGCCACCGTCGATTGCGCCGCGGCCCGCGACGCTTACTTCAAGAAAACCTCACGCTATGTGC
>MWVV01000403.1_pt1 | contig 15885 bp, 13 predicted proteins | sample 1047281 | NCBI WGS metagenome assembly MWVV01 (sample SAMN06349986, study PRJNA376086) | soil metagenome | isolation source: PT-2 sample Antarctic (ecotone) soil | place: Antarctica | collected 2015-01-13 | reverse complement strand
CTCAAAGCACTGAAATCTTTGTTGGCGCTTCTGGTTCAGGAAGTAAATTTATTAGAACAGACGCAGGCAGCGGCGGGAAAGCAAATTGAACGCGAAAAGCCAATTTGTCTTTTAACGGAATTGCAGCCAATGTTTAGTTTGAATTTTTGTTCTAGCTTTTTGTTTTATTTATTTTTTAGCCGCGCCTGCGAAGCGTTTCAATCATCGGCTTGCCGTCCGCCGTCTCGCCCAAAGTTTTTCTTAGGACGTGGAGATATTGAGAGAGATTCGATTCCTCGACAATCGAATCTGTCCAAATCATTTCCATCAACTCGTCTTTACCGAGAACTTCACCTCGATGTTCGATTAGCGCGAGAAGCGTTTGAACCGCTTTCGGCGCGAGTGATATTTCTCGCTCGTTTCGATAAAGAAGCAAATGTGCCGTGTCGAGCCGAAAATCTTCAAACTCATAAATCTTCCGGTCGTTAAGTTTAGACATCTTAAAGTTAAATTCAGAAAAAATTAAATCTAAATCTAAAGACACCTCCGCTACTTCTGCATAAGATTATTTACGGAACGCGCAAATTTTGAGAAGGCAAATGACCGGCTTAACAAACGATAGCGGTTATTTTAATTCTCTATTGCGGAAAAGTAAAACTTTTTCGTTGTCAAATGATTTGCGCGCTCCATTCGGTTTTTACCGAATAAAACAAAAATCACACTGGATTTTATTTGAGGAGGAGAAATGAAACGACACCGAAACTTTCAAGCATTGGTTTTCACCTTGGTAATAGTTATGTCGACAGGAGCGGTGCAAGCGCAAGGCGGAGAAACTCCGGCGCAGGCAGCAACTCGCGCCGAGTCGTTAAATAATCGGGGAATCGAAACGGCGGAAGCCGGAAACATTGCCGAAGCCGCCAAACTTTTTAGGGAAGCGATTCGGCTGCGTCCCGATTACGCCGTCGCTTACGGCAATCTCGGCAAAGCTTTTTATTACGCTCAGCAGCTTCCCGAAGCAATTGCCGCGCTGAAAAAAGCGATTGAGCTAAAACCGAATTACACCGAAGTTTATAATAATTTGGGCGCGATTTATATCGAATCCGGCAGAAACAACGAAGCCGCCGTCGTGCTTGAACACGCGGTCGAATTACAGCCGAATTTTGCAGCGGCGCACTATAATTTGGGCGCCGTTTACATTCGACAGGAAAAATTCAAGCAAGCTGTCCAATCGCTCGAACGAGCCGTGCGATTTGAGCCGGACGACGCGGCGATGCACGCCGATTTAGGTTACTCGCTCTGGCGGCTGAAGAAATATAACGACGCGATAACGCAGATGCTTGAAGCCGTCAGATTGCAGCCGCAAAACCCGGAGGCGCGATTATTTCTCGGACAGCTTTATCTGCTCAATCGTGACAAGCAATCAGCACTGGCTCAATACCAAAAACTTGTTGCGTTTAACCGGCAGTCGGCGCAAAAACTATATGACGCGATTTACGCGAATATGCTTGTCAGCGCGGCTAAAAAATAAATAAAACAAAAAGCTAGAACAAAAATTCAAACTAAACATTGGCTGCAAAGCCGTCGATTTAACACAATTAAAATTGTTACGCTCGCCGACAGGAGAAATTTTGATTTATGTATCAGCAATCCAATAATTTCAGCGCTTCGGATTACTTCGATAGTTCAAATAACTTCAGTGTTTCGGAATTAGTTTTGAAACACAATCAACTCAAAGCACTGAAATCTTTGTTGGCGCTTCTGGTTCAGGAAGTAAATTTATTAGAACAGACGCAGGCAGCGGCGGGAAAGCAAATTGAACGCGAAAAGCCAATTTGTCTTTTAACGGAATTGCAGCGATTTGAATCTCATATGATACGCTGCGCGTTGATTCGTTCGATGGGAAGACAAACCAAAGCCGCAAAGCTGTTAGGTTTAAAGACCTCAACACTCAACAACAAAATAAAGCGTTATAAAATTGATTTAACTGATGTAAAAGACGTGTTATAGATTTTATTAAAAGGAAGGACTCGCTTTTAACTTTAAATATAAATGTCGCCGTTATTTGCTTGTGCTTTTCATTGCTCGTTCAAATTGATAAAATAATCGTTTCGCAAACGAACGGAAGTTTTATCTACCACAAATGAGTATCAAACAAATCACGGTTCGCGGCGCGCGGCAGCATAATTTGAAGAACATTAACGTCGAGATTCCGCGCGATAAATTTACGGTTATAACGGGACTTTCTGGTTCGGGGAAATCCAGTCTGGCGTTTGATACGATTTACGCCGAAGGTCAAAGGCGTTATGTCGAATCACTTTCGGCTTATGCCCGGCAGTTTCTCGACCAGTTGGAAAAGCCGGACGTTGATTCAATCGAAGGTCTTTCGCCCGCCATTTCGATTGAGCAGAAGACCGTTTCACGTAGCCCGCGTTCGACCGTCGGAACGGTAACGGAAATTTACGATTATCTGCGGCTACTTTTTTCGTCCGTCGGTCAGCCGCATTGTCATCAGTGCGGCGCGCCGATTACCAAGCAGTCGCAGGAGCAAATCGTCGCAAACATTTTAACGCTGCCCGAAGGCGAACGCGTGATGATACTCGCTCCCGTCGTTCGCGGACGAAAAGGCGAATTTAAAAAAGAACTCGAAAAACTCCACAAAGACGGTTTTGTGCGCGCGCGCATTGACGACGAAATGCGCCAATTGGACGAAGAAATAAAACTCGACAAGCGAAAAAATCACACGATTGAAGTCGTCGTCGACCGCGTTTTGATAAAAGACGGAATAAAAGAACGCTTGTCCGAGTCGGTCAAAACCGCTTTGAAAATGACGGACGGCGCGGTTCTTGTTTCGATTATCGACGGCGAGGAAAAACTTTATTCCGAACGAATGGCGTGCGTCAATTGCGGTATAAATATCGCGCCGCTTGAGCCGCGCTCTTTTTCTTTCAATTCGGCTTACGGCGCGTGCAAAACCTGTCAGGGTTTGGGAACGGTGATGCAGATTGACGCCGCAAAAATCTTGCCCGACCAGAGCCAACCGGCGAATAAATCGAAATTTTTGAACGACGTTGACAAACCGGGCGTTAAGTTTTTGCAGTCGGCTTTAACGGCGATTATCGAAAAGTTCGCGGGCGAAGATAAATTATTATCGCCTGACGAAGAAGGCAATCTAAAAGCAAAAGGCAAAAACTTAAAAAGCGAAACGCAGGATTTATTGAATGCGCCTTTCGCAGATTTGCCCGAAGAAATCCGCGACGCGTTTTGGACGGGAACGAAAAAACGTCTTACCTTTCGGCAGGGAACTTATAAATACGAATCGGACTGGAAAGGCGCGCTTCGCGCCGTGCGCGAGCGAATGGAAACGCCGCCGTCCGAGAAAATCAAACTTGCTTTGGAAGAACTTGTTTCGCCCGCGCCGTGTCCGGCGTGCGAAGGGAAGCGGTTGCAACCGGAGAGTTTAGCGGTCAAAGTCGGCGAATTGGGAATTGACGATTACGTTAATTTGCCGCTTGACGAATCGCTCGCAAATTTTGAGGAAATAAATTTTAATGAACGCGAAGAAAAAATCGCCGGACTTGTTTTAAGAGAAATAAAAGACCGTCTCAGATTTTTAAATCAAGTCGGTTTGGGTTATTTAACTTTGGACAGAGCGTCGCAGTCTTTGAGCGGCGGCGAAGGTCAGCGCATCAGGCTGGCGACGCAAATCGGTTCGCAGCTTCGCGGCGTTTTATATGTTTTGGACGAGCCTTCAATCGGACTTCATCCGCGAGATAATCAAAAACTTATCGAAACTCTGCATGCGCTTCGTGATTTGGGAAACACGGTTCTCGTCGTCGAACACGACGAAGAAACAATCGAGCGCGCCGATTACGTCGTCGATTTAGGTCCGCTTGCGGGAACGCACGGCGGCGAAATCGTCGGCACCGGAACGCCGAAAGACATCGAAAATAATCCGAATTCATTAACTGGTCAATATCTTTCCGGCGCGCTGAAAATCGAAATTCCCGACGTTAGAAAATTGCCGAACGGCAAAAGAATTACGGTTAAGGGAGCGCGCGCGCACAATTTGAAAAACATCAGCGTCGAATTTCCGCTCGGACTTTTCACCGTCGTAACCGGCGTTTCCGGTTCGGGAAAATCCACATTGGTTGACGATATTCTTTATCCGGCGCTGGCACGATATGTGAATAAATCTTCGATTGAAGCGTTGGAACACGACGCTATCGACGGTTTAGAGTTTGTCGATAAAATCATCGAGATTGACCAGACGCCAATCGGCAGAACGCCGCGTTCCAATCCCGCAACTTACACCGGACTTTTCACACCGATACGCGAGCTTTACGCAATGCTGCCCGAATCGCGCGAGCGCGGTTACAAAGCCGGACGCTTTTCTTTCAACGTCAAAGGCGGTCGCTGCGAAGCGTGCGAAGGCGACGGAATGAAGCGGATTGAAATGAATTTTCTGCCCGACGTTTATGTTCTTTGCGACGTTTGCAGAGGCGCGCGCTACAACCGCGAAACTTTGTCGGTCAAATATAAAGGTCTTTCAATCGCAAATTTATTAGATACGACAATCGAAGATGCTTTGCCGGTTTTAGAAAACATTCCGCAAATCAAACAGAAACTTTCAACTCTGCTTGATGTCGGTTTAGGTTACATAAAAATTGGTCAATCTTCGACGACATTATCCGGCGGCGAAGCGCAGCGCATCAAACTCGCCAAAGAATTATCAAAACGCGCGACGGGAAAAACCATTTACATTTTGGACGAGCCGACGACCGGCTTGCATTTCGCCGACGTTCATAAATTGCTTGAAGTTCTTCAAAGATTGGTTGACACAGGCAACACGGTTATCGTCATCGAACACAATCTGGACGTAATCAAATCAGCCGATTACATAATTGATTTAGGACCGGAAGGCGGCGCGGGCGGCGGGCGCGTCGTGGCGAAAGGAACGCCGGAAGAAGTCGCGCGCGTAAAAAAATCTTACACGGGACAAGCATTAAAAGGATTATTAAATTAACCGCAAAAAAATTGATAAAAAGCGGATTTATTTTTGAGAAACGGCTTGCCGGAGTCTTTCGGCAAGCCGACCTTGCGGATTTATTTCTTCAAGTTGAGCGATAATCTTTTCGGTTTGCGCCGCCTCACCTTTTTTGGCATAAGCGATTCCCAGATTATAAAGCGCTGGTTCAAATTCGGGATTGGTTTCGAGCGCGGTTTGAAATTCCTTGACGGCGCGGTCGTAATCGGGCGTTTCGCGCTCGACGAAAGTGATTCCCAAATCGGTTCTCACATTTAAATCTTCCGGCTTTTTATTTAACGCTTCGAGATACCATTTTTCCGCTTGCTCGAATTGTCCGATGTCGAAATAAGCGTCGCCGAGCTTTACAAAATTCTCGTATTCTTTCGGATTAAGACGCGCGGCGCGGTCGAAAAATTCACGCGCTTTGTCCATTCCTTTAATCTGCAAATATAAATTTCCGGCTTGCATTTGCGCGTCGAAATTATTCGGTTCGCTGGTTGCTTTGTCCAGTTTTTCGGCAACTTCCGGCAGCGGTTTGCCTTGCGCCGGCTGCGACGGTTTGATGTCGGCGGCTTGCGTCTGTCCGTTTAGAAACGGCGGATTTGTCGCGGCGTTTCTCGCCAAAGAAGCGTTTTGCTGCGACGTTTCGCGCTTGTTCAAGCTGTTTGCCAGATAAAAACCCGCGAAGAATCCGGCGAAAATTCCGACGACGGCAAACAAGATATTTTCCTTTTTCATTCGATAATTTTGCGGCTGATTTTATTGCGCGAGACGTTTGAAATAAAGGTTTGGTTTAACTTCTTTATTTGTTTGACCGATGTAGTAATTGCCTTGATTGTCGGGAATATAAACATCGAAATTGACTGACGGCTGACCGACGATTTCCCAACCTTCAGCGCCGAGCCTTGCGACCGCTTTGGTGTAAGCCAGTTCTTTGGCGCGGCTGTAAGCCAGATTTTTGGAATTACTTGTGTTTTCCAATCTGTAATCCTGCAAAAATTTCGCGTAAATTACTTCTGCTTTCGCTTCTTCGTTGCGGCAGCCGTTTTGCTGCAAATAACAAACATTGGCGATGCCAGTTACGACCGCTTGATTTTCCGAATAATACGGAATCGACGTGAAAGTTATCGCGGCGTATTCCCACTGACCGACATATTTTTTCTGCGCTGAAGAAGGTGGAAAAATTGACGGGATGCCGAAAATCGAAAGTCCGATAAACAAGCCGACTGCCGTGAAAAGTGTGAAAAGTGTTTTGTTCATAATTTTACGTTCTCCCTGCGAGATGTTTTATAAAACTAAAAACTAACACGCCAGAAATCTTTCAAAGTTTCGCTTTCTTCAAGCGTAACTGTGCAGTCCGGGCAATAAATAACTGACGCCTAGATATGTAAAAATCACGAGCAAAAATCCGAGGACGGCGAAATAAGCCGAGCTTCTGCCCGACCAGCCGCGCGAAATTCGCGTGTGCAGAAACGCGGCGTAAGTCAGCCAAGCGACGAGCGCGCCGGTTTCCTTTGAGTCAAAGCCCCAAGGTCTGCCCCACGATTCGTTTGCCCAAATCGCGCCCGTAATTAAAAGCATCGCAAGACCCGCAAAGGCGAGACACGCGGTTTTATACATTAAACCGTCGAGCGCTTCGAGCGACGGCAGACGCTCGCGCAGCTTTTCGGTTCGGAAGCCGAACAAAATCACGAAAAACGTTCCAGCCAGCGCCGTAATCAAACCGGCAAGCTCGACCGGATTTGTATTAAGGCTTAAAAACATTTTCTCGCCGTTCGTCTGCACGTATTGTTTGCCAGCCGTTTCAAATTGCGTCGGCGCGAGCGCGGCAAATTCCTGCGCAGAAAGTCCTTGTTTGGATGCAATTTCTTTTCCCGCAATCGTATATTGACTTGGATTTTGCGCAAGCTGAGCTTGTAATTTCGTCGAAACGACGGTCGTCGATTTTATGCCGGAAACCAGCAGCGCAATCGCCAGAATCTGCGCGACGAGCGACAGTTTTAATAGAACGTGTCCGATTTTTTTCGCCGCTTCGTTGTTCTGATAAATGTAAAACAAAAAGGAAACGATGACGCCGACAAGTAAAATGCCTGCAAGAACGAGCGCCTCGCCGACGTATGGAATTTCGATGCGGAACGGCGACGAAAACGGTTTCGCTCCGCTTGCGGGCGACGGCACGAAAAGTCCGGCGCGATAAACGAATTGGGTGAAAACGGAAAATTTGCTGACGGTTGCGATAACGGCTAAAGCAAAAACACTCGACCAAATCGCCATCGCTTCGACCTTTACTTTATCTTTTAATAAATAAATAACGGCGACGGCGAAACAGACGAGCGCGACGCCGTAACTCAAAGACGCAACGCCGACGTGAATCGGTCGCCAGTAAGAGTCGAGAACCGGTGGCAAATCGATAAATTCAGAGCCGATAAATCTCGCCAAAGTGAGAATAATCGCGGCGAGCGGCAAAGTGAAAGCGCTTAAAAATTGAAATTTTCTGCGGTTGCCGATTAAAAGCGTCGCAATGCCCGCGCCGAACGCGAACGCGAGGCTTAAATCATACAAATTGGCAAACGGAATGTAACGGAAAAACCAGGGCGTTATCATATTTCCGCTGTCGTGCAATTTTGTGATTTCGCGGTCGTAAGCTCCGACCCAGCGCACGAGCCAGCTCGACAAATTGAAAAAAACGCCGAGCGCGCCGCTCCACAAGCCGATTTTTTCAGCCATCTGCGAAGGCGCGTAAAGATTGGTCAATTGAAAGAGCGCGGCAAAAATATAACAGGCGAGCGCAATCATCATCAGCGCGCCGTCGGAGACGAACCGCGCGCCCATTTCGACGCGCAGAAAAAGCATCAAAAACGCGCCGCCGACGGCTAAAATCGCGGGCAAATATTCAAAACCGAAAGAGCCGATTTTTTTCGCATCTGTAATTTGATTGGCGGTTAAAACTTGCGACATAATTTTTTATTTAGGTGTCAGGTTTTAGGTTTTAGGTGTTGGGTAAAGACAAAAATCTAAAACCTATCACCTAAAACCTGACACCTACTTATCTGACAGCTTCTAAATTCTGCACTATTTTATTAAATTTATCTTCAAGACCCTGTTCATTACGGTTTGCGTCGCCGCCTAAAACGACTTCAAACGAATGCTCACCTTTTCTTTTAATCAATGCCCAAATGCGCCTGTGAGAAAGAAAAAAGACGAACACGAGCGCGCCGATTAAACCAAAGCCGCCGATATACCACGCAATAAACGCGGCACTATACGGGTCGTATTTTATCGAGAGAACGTGTGCGAGCGGCGATTTTTCAAATTCCGACAGACGCCATTTGTAACCGGCGACGGGAGCGCCGACTGGAATGTTGTCCGGCAGTTTTTTGCCGAAAGCATAAGCTGATTTAGCCTCGCCGTTCGGCGTCGTGATGTTTATTTTCACCGCCGGATTGTTGTATTCGGCTGAGCGCGTATCGGGCTTTGCGCCCCGCAGAACAAAGTCGGGGAAAAACGCTTCGTAATCGATTTTCGTTCCGTCCGGCAGATTTGCCGAGCCGTTGCGCGCGAGATTTATTTTTATCGGTTCGACGCCAGCCGTTTGCGCCACGGCTTCCAAAATCATATTGCGCGCGCTTCCGACAGTAATTGCGCTCGCTTGGAAAAATCTGTAACCGCGATATTCAAACGGTTTATTAAGGCTGACATCGGCGAAGGTTGTGCCGTATTGCGGGTCGTCGATTGAAATGCGCGTGTGCCAGTTCAGAGTATTGCCGATGTCAATCGAGCCTTTCGGGTCAATCAGATTCTGCTCGATGTCGGTGCAGTTTATCGTGAACGGCAGCGCGACGCTGTAGCGTTCCTGTCGGTCGAGATTAAACTCAATCATTTCAATCTCGCTCGTCGCTTGTCCGGGCATCATTCGCACGTCGGCGTCGAAACCGCTTTGCAGCGCGACGAAATGACCGAGAAATAAAGTAAGCAGCGCGACGTGAACGATGTATGCGCCGAGCCGATTGAAGCGTCCGCTTTCGCCGAAGACGAAAAGATTTGTTCGCGTTTCGGTTTTTGAAAAATCGCGCCCGCCCGTTTCGTCCTCGGCGTAAAAACTCGTTTTACTTTGGGAGATTTGCGGCTTTAACCCGTTTGCTTTGAAAACGCCGCCGATTCGTTCGGCAATTTCTTTTTCGCTCGCGCCGCCGATTTGCAAAACAGCCGTGCGTTTCTGCCGAAGGAGCCAGCCGCGCGTGGCGGAAGTTTTCGGCTCGCGTATGTAACTCCAAGCCTGCGGAAATCGGTCAATCGACGCAAGAACGATATTTAATGACAATACGAGCAGCAGAAAATTGAAATACCAGCTGTGATAAATATCGAAAAGTCCTAAAAAGCCGTAGACGGCTTTTTCAGCCGGCGTCAGCGACGCGAAATAGGCGTCAAAGCCGTTGACGTTCTGCTGAATAATCAGCATTCCGACCATCGCAAAGGCGACCAAAACACACAGCAGAACGACGCCGAAACGCACCGAACTTAAAAAATCCAACACGCGGTTGAGAACGGGCGCGGATGATTTTACTTCGGCTGATTCGCTTCGTTTTTCCTGTAAAACTTCTTGGGATGTGGCTGACATTTTTATTTAAAATTGTTTTTGCTGCGACTGTTCGGATAATAAAAATCATAACTTAGCCGAATTTATTTGTCATCCGCCGAAAAATTAGTTTCGCTTTTAAGAAAAAGAAGTTTCGTTCAAGGTTTTGAAGTTTGGAAATTTTCCAAAGGCAAGTTATCCTTCTTATCAATCGAAGTTCAACACGCGTCAATTCAGATGAAAGTAATCACCGCCGAAATTCAGGAAACCAATAAAGCCGTCGTAGCAACGGCAATCGGCGCACGCGAAAAACTCGCGGCGTATGTCGAGCTGACGAAACCGCGCATCGCTTTTCTGCTTGTTCTGACGGCGGCGGCGGGTTTTTATCTCGGCTCGGACAAAGGTTTTAACTGGATACGGTTCGCTAATTCGATGATTGGCATCTCTTTACTCGCTTTCGGCGTCGCGACCTTAAATCAGTTTATCGAAAGAAAAACCGACAAGTTGATGACGCGCACCGCCGTTCGTCCGCTGCCGACGGGGAAATTGACGCCGACCGAAGCGCTGGTTTTCGGCGTTTCGCTCACATTTGTCGCGGAAATTTATCTCGCGTTTCTTGTTAATAATTTGACGGCGTTCCTCGGTTTAATCGTCATCGTCGGCTACGTTTTTCTTTACACGCCTTTGAAAACGAAGACGAGCGCGTCAACGGCAATCGGCGCTTTGCCGGGCGCGCTGCCGCCTTTAATGGGTTTTACGGCGGCGGCAAACGAAATCACTCTGGGCGCGTGGGTTTTGTTTGCGATGCTTTTCTTGTGGCAGTTTCCGCATTTTCTGGCGATTGCGTGGATGTATCGAGAGCAATATGCAAAGGCGGGAATTTTAATGCTGCCAGTCGTAGAACCGGCGGGGAAAATCACGGCGCAGCAAATCGTAATTTTTACCGTTTTGCTTTTACCCGTCAGCCTCGCACCGTTTTTCTTGGGCGTCGCGGGCTGGATCTATTTAATCGGCGCGATTGTTTTAGGCGCTTGGTTTCTGGCGGCGAGCATCGAAGCGGCGCGCGCCAAGACGAATGAAAAAGCGAGAAAACTGCTGCTCGTATCCGTTTTATATTTACCCATTATTTTCGCGCTGATGGTTCTTAATCATTAAATAAGTGAGAATTGATAAATAAGAAATTTGCTTCCACTACTCAGTTATCACTTATCACCTAACCTTATGAAAGTCGGCACAATCGAGACAATCGCGGAGAAAAAAGAGCGTTTGAAAAAACTTTCCGGCTTGAACAGCGGCGCGGGAACGAACGGTGGGCGGCGTAATCGAGGAGGCGGCGGCGGAGGCGGCGGAGGCGGCGGAAATAACGGCGGCGGCGACAATAACAATAATAATCAAGATTATTTGGGCGATACCGAGCGTTATTCTTCCGATAAGTTTCGTGTCGGAATGTGGTTTCTGCTGCTCGTAGTGTTGATGACCTTCGGGGGTTTAATCGGCGCTTACGTCGTTCTGGCGACAAATCAGGCGCTCGAATGGAAGCCGTTTGATTTGCCCGCTCAGGTTTGGATTAGTACGGGGCTGATTTTCGCAAGCAGTCTTACTTACTCAATCTCGCAGAAATATCTAAAATCCGAAAAACAAATTGAAGCGAAAAACTGGCTGCTCGCGACGACCATTTTGGGGGCGATGTTCATCTCGTCGCAAATTCTGGCGTGGCTTGAACTGGTCGGTCAAGGCGTTTACATGGCGAGTAATCCGTATGCCGGATTTTTCTATATTTTAACCGCCGTCCACGCTCTTCACGTTCTCGGCGGTATCTGCGTTCTCGGCTATATTCTTCTGCGGATGTGGCAAAAAACTCATTCGGACGATGAATTGACGAAACGCAAATCCATCGCGCGCGCCGTCGGCTGGTATTGGCATTTTATGGACGCTCTGTGGATTGTGCTATTTCTCCTGCTCGGTTTTTGGAAATAAATTTATGGAAACCGTCGCAGGCAGCGTTCAAGAAAAAAAACCGAGACTTTTTATAAACGTTGTTTCGATAATCGTTCCGCTTGTCGTCGCCGTCCTCCTCGGCTTACCCGCCAAACTAGATTTGGGCGCGTGGACGAAAACGCTGCCGCATTTTATCGGTTTAATCAATGCTTTGACGACCGTCGTTTTAATTGTCGGTTTTGTTTTCATCAAACAAAATAAAATCGATTACCACCGCGTTGCTATGACCGTTGCGTTTTCGCTCGGCGGCTTGTTTTTAATTTTTTACGTTACTTACCATCTGACAAATCCGGCGAATAAATTTGCGGGCGAAGGCTTCGCGCGATACGTTTATTTCTTTTTTCTCATCACTCACGTCGCACTGTCGCTCGTAGTTTTGCCGCTCGTTCTGCGCGCGATGTTTTACGCCGTAACCGGACAATTTGAAAAACATAAAAAATTGACGAGATACGCTTTTCCGGTCTGGCTTTACGTTTCGGCGACCGGCGTAATCGTTTATCTTATGCTTTACCAACTGTTTACCGTTAAATAAATTTTTTCTATTTTTTCTTGCGAAAATTAAATTTCGGTGCTATATTAATTTTTGTTGAAAACTGAATCGCCGAAGTTGATTTCGCTCCTGTAAATCGACGCGGGGGAACCAAAGCATTAAAGTTTATTTTTAATGCACGGGGCGAAGCGTTTTGTAGAAGAAAACGCGGGGAGACCTTCTTCATTCCCAGCCCGTCAGCTAACTCCGTAGGCAGGTGAAGAGGACACGAGAAATTTTAGCCGTAACAAGCGCGATTTTGTTGTGCTTCGTGCCTTTGATTTATTTCAACAAATCAAAACAAAGACATCCAGTCTTCTCAAAGAAAAGCGAAAAGCCCTGCCTTAAACAAGCAGGGCTTTTCGTTTGTAAAAATAATATAATTTACAAATATTTAACCGTTTTCAACGGAATTTTCTCGTCCGCGTCGAGACGGATTTTTGTCGGCTTGCCGCTCGTTTTGAATGAAAAGGTTGCGACTCGTTTCTTGATTTCAATCGTTTCGGTTTGCGCTCCGTTTGCCGAATCGATTTCGACCTTCATCGGCAGGCGAAACGCCGACGGAGTTTTCGCGTTCGCCGCTTGAGTTTGCGTTACTGTTAAATTCAAAGTTTTAGTTTTCGGATTATAAGCGTGTTTGACGACGAGCTTCGGATAACCGGCGTCATAAATCCATTGGTCGAAAAACCAGCCCAAATCCGCGCCTGACTTTTCTTCCATCGCGCGCCGCAAATCCGCCGTTTCGACGTTTTGAAATTTATGCCGGTTCAGATAAACGTTTACCGCTTTCCAAAAATTTTCCGTCCCGACCTGCTCGCGCAAAGTGTGAAGAACAGCACCGCCTTTCAGGTAAGTAATCGAAGCGTTGTTGGGATTAAATAAATCTTCGTCCGGTTTGGCGGCTTGGAAAAAAAGTCCGTGGCGGTTGCGGCTGACGGCGTCCGCCGCCATAAATTGCTGCGCGTCTTCGCGGATTTTTCGCAGATAATCTTCGCGCCCGAAAACTTTTTCCCGATAAGCGGCTTCCATAAAAGTCGCAAAGCCTTCGTTAAGCCACAATTCCGACCAGTTTTTGCACGTAACAAGATTGCCGAACCACGAATGCGCTAACTCGTGCGAGACCAAATCGAGGACGTTCCCTTCGGGCGTGAAAAATATCTCCGTGTCAGCCATTGTCGTCACCGTAATGTTTTCCATTCCGCCGAACTGAAAATCCGCCACGACCGTCTGATCATATTTGTTAAACGGAAAATCGACGCCCGTTAGTTGTTCGTAGACCGCAAGCATATTTTTCGTCCGGGCGTAAGCGGTCGGAAGGGTCGTTTTCCCGTCAGGCAGAACGGTAAAGCCGACCGGCAAATCGCCCGTCGAATAAAGATAAAATCCGAGCGGAATATTTTTATAAGTATTTGAGTATTTCGTGTATTTTCCGACGACGAACGAAGTTAGATAAGACGAATGCGCGACCGGCATTTTGTAATGAAAAGTTCTCGTGCCGTCAGCGTTTTCAGTTGTTTCGAGCAGTTCGCCGTTGCCGATTGCCGTCTCGCCCGCCTCGACCGTGATAAGTTCTTCGCTCGTGGCTTTGTCGTCAGGGAAATCGTAAGACGGAAACCAAAAATGGGCTTCTTCGGCTTCGCCCTGCGACCATATTTGCGCGTCGCGCGTTATCTTGCCGTCGTCTTTTTGAGCGTCAATGAAATAAACGCCTTTTTTCGGTTTCGCCGTCGAATATCTAAATCTGACAGAAATCAATTCGTCCGGCGAATACGCTTTGTCGAGCGTAACGAAAACTTTTTCGCCGACCGTTTTATACTGCAAACTTTTATTTTGCGGCTCTAAAACAACCGTGTCGAATTTTAAATTCGCCGCGTCGAGTTCGACCGTTTTAAAATCGCTTTTGAGCGGTTTAAGCGAAACGGTCGTGTCGCCGAAAACCGTTTTGTTTGCGCGGTCAAACCGAACGCGGATGACGTAATGTTGCACGTCGAAAGTCCGCGCGCGCGTGTAAGCAGGCTGCGGCGGCGCGGCGATTTGCGCGAAATTGGAAAAAACAAATAGCGCAATCAAAAAAAACATTGTCGTCGATTGCTGAAGTTTTTTGGTGAACATAAGATATTTTTGAAAGTTTGAAACTTGATTTATTATCGCAAACAAAACGAATTCCAAGCAAAAAGCAAATTCGCAGTTTTTGTTTTGATGAAGAAAAAACCGTCGACGCTGTTCAAAGACAAATTATCTTTAATTATCGCGTTCGACGGTTTTTTAAAAATGGTTTTAAGATTTTTTATTTAATTTTTAATCGCTGACGATTGAGGCGTCGGAGGCGTTCATCTTAACGGCTTGAATGCCTTTTTCCAACGCCTGTTCCGAAGAATACGTTTCGCTTCTGCCGATTATCTCGCCGTTGCCCGCTTTCAAAACGAAATAGTTCGCGCCGCTCGCATCCGTTTTGCGCTCGTAGCGCGCGTCTTCCATCGCGTTGTTCATTACAGATTCCGCGCCTTCGCGCGCCGCGCTTTCGCTTTCGTAATTCTCACTCGAAAAAACAATTTCGCCGTTGCCCGATTTCAAGTTGAAGCGATGACCGCTCGCCGATTTTGAAATTTCAAATTTTCCTGCCATTTTTTGGTTTCTCCCGAATATTAAAATTTAGAATTTTTTCAATTCCGCCGAAAATAATAACACGAAATAAAAAAAAGGAAGCGCGAATCAAAGTTCACGCTCCCCTTTAAAAAATATTGAGCTGCGAGTGAGGTTTTACTTGGCTTTTGGAGAAAGCGGACGGTTAAATCGCAACTCAACCCGTTTTATCAATTAAGAACTTGAAAAATCCTTTCTTAAATTCTTAATTCTTAATTCTTAATTCTTAATTGATAATTAAACTAACCCGCGCGGCGCATCGGTTGCTGCCCTTGAGCCGATTTTTGATTTTGCGCGTCCTGAAGATGCTGTATAAAGCTCGACGCCGCTTTTTTCGACATCTCGTCCGCTTTACACTGCATCACGTTTTGACATTCTTCGTCAACGTCGATGCCGTTCTCTCTCGCCAACGCTCGAATCATTCCGAGCTGCTTTGCCGTAACTAAATCGGACAAAGATTTTGCAATCGGATTTGCCGGAAAACCGCCGTCGTTAGTCGGCGTCGGAACCGAGCCTTCGCGCTCGATTGTGTCCGATTCCTTTTTATACAAGTCGCGAGCGATGCCGAATTTTACAGCCGCGCGTTTCAGAGCGTCGTGTTCGGCTTTTTTTATTCCAAGCTCGCTTTCCGCCGTTCCCGTTCCGATTCCTTCGCGCGTTACGCCGTCAATCGTAATCGCAACCGTAACCGTAAAAATATCGCCGATTTGTCGAATGTCTTTGACCGCGTGCGACCAGTTCGGCGCGTTTTCGTCTAAGATGTCGGCGACCGTGTGCCATTCGACGTAATCGACATAATGCGTATTACCGTTTCTGTCGCGCCAGCCTTCGCGCTGTTTGACCAATTCCGGGTCGACGTTTTTACGCAGTTCGCGCAAAGTCGTCGTAAAATTCAAAACGTTGTTTGCCGTTTCCGCGTCTTGAACGGCAATGATTTCTTTTGTGTTTTCGTGTTTCATTTTTTTATCTCCTTTTGTGTTCGCAAGCGAAGCGGGTTCGGCAGATTTGATTTGTTCAGCCTGTCCTTCGACTGAAATCTGCGTTTGAACCGCTTCCGGCTTCTGTTCGTCGCGCTTGGACACGCGCGGCTCAGTTGCGTTTTTGTCTTCTGAAACAACGGTTTCGGCTTCAACT